>JGI26339J46600_10000375_pt1 | contig 15366 bp, 14 predicted proteins | sample BogFormECP12_OM1_FD_46600 | JGI IMG/M metagenome (IMG submission 46600) | reverse complement strand
ATGTCCCCTATGCTTGTGAAGGTCCGCATGTAGTCTTCAGTCAGCTTCACTGCCACTGGTTCGGGCAGTCCACCGCTCTTAAGCTCCTTGTAGTATGCTGCGGCAGCTTTTCCCATGTTCTTTCCGGCCTCTTCTGAGAATACAGAGGCTAACAAACTCTTTATTAGCGTCGGAATTTCCGTGGAAACGGCTCCGAGGATTTCCTTGACCTCTTGAGCGTCTCTCTTGCCTTTTCTTTCATCTTCATCAACCATTTTCTTTCACCTCCAGCCACATTCATCCTAAATTCAAATGTAACTTCTGCGAAACCGCCCCTACCATGACAGCTTTTGTTTCATTCATTCTATTCTTTTTGTCTGGTTTTGTCTCAATTGTGCAGGGCAAACTTGAAGTTTTCTGAATGAAGAAGGCTGTCGGGCTGTATTTCCTTTCTATTTTGTTTGTATATCTGAGTTTCATCCGAACCACCTCAGACACTAATACGGTGGTCACCAGAGTTAGATGTTCTGTGCAATAGTGACCAGTCAATGATCACCCTCCTCAACCAACGAATATGCTGGAACTCGACCTTCCGATTTTGAAAGCACACCCTGCTGAACGAGGATCTTTACCCTCTCGCGAATGATGCGCCTGCTAGATTTGCCCCGCATCGTCGCCACTTGCCGAGTAATGGCTGAAATGTTCAAAGAACCTTTGACAGCCAAGGCCTGAACGACGCATCTCGAAATGTCGTCCTGGGCAATCGCTTTCTGGCGCATGTATTTCTCCGCACTTTTCAAGCGAGAGGCAATTTTCAATGGTTCCCCATACATGCTTATTCCCATCCTCGTCAACCTCAAAGAAGCGGCTAACCCCTCGTACTCGGGTTTCTCAAGAATCAACTCCTCAAGAAAGTCAAGTCTGCGAATTATCTGATCAAGCTTCTTGCCCAGTTCCTCCGCGTTGGAGACAGCCTTGTCTTCGGTATTCAAACTCAACCCGCTTGCAGATGCAAATCAAGCAATAATGCTATTTCAGCGTTTAAATGGTTGACTCCAGGAAATCTCTTAGACAAACCGGCTCTAACTCGAATTTGTCTTCTATTGCTGTATAGTTTATGAGTCAAAGTCTGCGAGCCGCGTTGCAGCCCTTGAGTTAAACTGATAATTGACAAGAACGATATCTTAATAGGTTGTAATGCAGGATTTGTTAAATATGGTGCGGTAAGGCATGAGAAGCCCTATGCTCATTTTTGTCGGACTGGCTATCTTCATTATTGCCTTATTCTTGTATATCGCATCCGTAGCATTCATGAATGATCTGACTGATCTACCTGTCTACCTCCTCCTGTATGCGTCTCCAGTTTATGTGATAGGGATCTGCGTTTTCTGGATGAAAGCGGAAAAATTCTATCAAGAGAAGAAGTTCAAGAAACTCATAGCCCTCTTTTTTATCGTGTTTCTAGCGTTTGCTTCGCCAATATCTGTGATTCTAGCGGCGGTTCNCAACTGGAGCCTCACTGTAACAACAGACAAGATCATTTACAGGCTTGGCGAAAATGTGACTATCACAGCTACATTAACTAACAACGCCTACTTTGCAAAAGCCTTAAACTCACCTTACAGTCCGTCGAGCGCAATTGAAATCTCAGTGACTAATGGCAGCATACCTCACCAATACGTGTTCATGGACGAGCTTGTTAGCTTCGGTGGCTCAGTTGGACTTAGACAATCTATTCAGAAAACGTTAACGTGGCTAGCGGTCAATGGAACAGGAGAGTACCATGTTCAGGTCGATAGCATCAATAGCGCGCTCGCGTTCTCTGATCAAGTGAACATAACAGTCACGCCATGAAAAGGCCCTTTCAGTAAGCATCTCCTATTTTTTCAAATCAGAGTTGGTTTGCCCGACTTATAGCGCCCGCTAGAAAATAAGGTATGCTAGAGAAACTAATGGTAGTAGTTGCATGGAAAAACAAGACAACTTCTTGGTTGTCACTGTATCCATGCTTGTTTCGTCCTTTTCCAACGTGTAGCGCGCACTAAATGGAGACTTTTCGTCTTTGACAAGTGCAGGAAACAATGGAGCCGTAAACTGCGTCAGTGGTATGAAAGGAGAGTTGTGCTAGTTTTGCAACGATTCGTTGTCAACGAAAGAGATATTTATGTTGTTTGTCTAGTACTATTTGGTGAAAGGAATGGCAATGAGGAAGGCAATTAGAACGATATGTTTTCTGAGGAAGCAGACAGTAGCAGATGCATACACGCAGTGTATCGATGTGTGGGGAAGAGAGTTTTAGCATGAGAATTCTGACGATAGTTGTGTGCCTCGTCCTTCTTGGAGTGTCGGTGGCACCGATTTCAAAGGTTGATGCAGGAATTCCCTCAGTTATGAACGTCATCCAGTTCAGATTCTTCGACACCCAAGACTCATTATTCACGGCTCTGCTGACGCCTGACAGTTCTGGCGGCGTTGACATTATGGGCTGGCCTCTAACGAAGGCAGAATATCAAACTGCAATAAGCAACTCAGGCATTGTTGTAGAACCATTGCCTGAATCAGGCGAATTTGAATTGGCTTTCAACGACAACTACAGTGATAATATCATGATGAATTGCAGGAGTCCGATAAACTTCACCGACTTCAGAAACGCCTTGAACTGTCTAGTTGACAAGAACGGCTTTATCAATGGATCCACTGTGGGGGGCTTCGCCACGAGAGTCGACACCCAGATTCCGCAACCATTGATGAACGCTTATGTGAACCCAGCAGTTTCTGGTTCGAACTACCCGTGGGAATTCAACGTGACAAAGGCTCTGCAAATCCTCTATGATGGCGGCTGGTATAACCATGCTATTTACCCAACATTCGTAAGTCTGCTCACAGCTTATGGTGGTGGTGCGGGCCCGCTCTCATCTGCCGGCGGCACCGCTAATGGCGTAGTATACTCAGGTAACGACCCCAACGGGCAATGGGGTGGCGATGACGCACTTGCAACTGCTAACCTGGCTTTGGCAAACACTCCGATTCACCCACTCGTTGGATATGTCCGAACGGGCGATCCCTGGCGAGCAGCATTGGGAGCCATGTTCATTGCAGAACTCAACGCAATTGGCTGCCCCAACTCTAACTACTCCATTAATCCAATTCCATTTAATAATCTTATAGTTGTCGTCCATCAATACGACTGGGCAACCGTGGGCTACTTCATGAGCTCTCCGCCAAACTGGTTCTATACAGAATGCACACCCGTAGGGATCTATCCGGGCGGCCCGAACATTTACCTGATTGACGACGCAAACATGACATACTACGCAACTGCAATGTATACAGACCCAACCCAGGCTCAGTACCAAGTTGACTTCAACGCAGTTCAAGACATACTCGTAATGGAATCTTACCTAGTGAGCGTCTACTCGCCTGCAACCTACTGCGCTTACAAGACAGGTTTGTTAGGCCAAATCGATGAACTCGGCTACGGCACACAAGGCAACGGCCAACTCATGAACTGGATAACACTACACTCGAGCAAAAACAACACAATCGTCTATACTGGCCCTCCGGCAAGCACGCCTGACAGCAACATCATCTACTACGGCTGTTACGAGACGCCAGACATGCTGAACCCAATCTTCGGCGACGAATTCTCCGACTATCAAATCACAGATGAAATCTTCACCTATCCTTTGGCAAGCAATCCGTATAACGACGTTCTCGCAGGCAGCGCCATCACAGGCTACCCTAGCGGCAGTGACCTGCCATGGATGGCGTATTCTTGGAAGACAGAGCTCATCAACGACCCAACTAACTCATCTAACCCACAATGGACAAACGTAACCATCTGGTTCAGAAACGACATAACTTGGCAGGACGGCTCACCATTCACAGTGGCCGACATCAATTACACGATATGGGCTAACGCGTTCTACGGTGATGCGTATGATAACGCATGGATGAGATTGTGCGCTAACGCCTCAAACAACTATGTGCCCTACTTCACAGCATGGGATAACTGGACTTGCTCAATACTCGTCAGCACCTCAAGCTGGCTGAGTCTTTACACACCATTCTGGTCGGAAATCATCCCACAACACATCTACCAATACATCATGCCCAGCAACTGGACAGCGGCTGAACAAGGCACAGCTGCTGATGGTCTCCACGGAACGTGGCCAGGACAAGCCGCAGTATCAGGCAACCTCTTGGCTGGAGCACCATTCACCCTAACGCAATTACAGAACGACCCTGAAACCACTTTGGTTGGTACAGGCCCCTGGAAGTACCGAGTCATAGTAGCTTACCCAGGAGAGGGACCATATGAAATAAACCTTGACGTTTACAATGGATTCTTCATGACGCCAGCGCCAGGCGCCATCGCGTTCAAGTACACGTGGCTAAACACCAGCCCAAGCCAGCAACCATCAGGCGGATACTATAAAGTAGGATTAACCGACCTAGTGTATCTAGCCAACGCATACGGCACAACAGGAACCCCACCATCAACAGTACCAATCTCTGAAGTCCCAGGCGCAGCGCACAGCTGGAATCCAGCAGCTGACTTAGCTGCACAGTCTGGCGTTATTGGGCTGTCAGATCTGGTCACGCTAGCCCTGCACTACGGTTGGTACTACGGCAACTACAGCTACAACGCACCTTACCCACCAAGCGAAGTGGCCAACGGCGGACCATAAACACGCCCAAACCTCCCTTTTTCAAAAACTTCCGAAGAGAGAAATCTTAAATTCTCACAGCAACAGAAGGATGGACCAAGGGTTAAGAGAATGGCACAGCGAGTTCCACCATTACCCTTAAGACCTTTAAAGGTTTTCTTAGTTGTTGGGATTCTTCTCCTGATTGTGAGTTTGTTTCTTTTTTATTTCGCAAGTATTATAGGGTTTGATTATGTGACTGCAACTTACAAGAATGAAGTGAATCTTGCCTTTCCTAACGAGAGTCTAGACAATTTAGGATATTGGCCGTATGGATACATATGCATTACTCATGTGACAATGCAGCCGTATGAGATTTTGACAGTTTCGCATCCGAAGAATATTCAGCTTAATGGAACAGTACAGATAGAGATAGTAGACGCGCGCGGATTTAATGTGTTGTATGTTTCTGGAGTTCCAGACTACAGCCATGTTTCCTACGAAAATGAAGCAGTCCCCAATCTACGAACCACTGTAATTGTTGTTGCGGTGTATCTTTTTGCTCAATACAAACAGAATGTGACGCTTTCAACAGTTACATCCACCAGTCATAGTCAGCCGCCTCAATGGGTCTACTTAGGCGTAGGAACAGTTTTCTTGGCGCTAGCAGTCTTTGTAACAAACACCTACCGCACCAAGAAGCAAAATACAAAGCCAGCTTAACTAAGTAAAGCCCATCTTTCTTCTCCTGTTTGTTTTTGTCTCCTCTTTGAGTGTGGGGGGTAAAGTGTTGTCCCGAACTAACATTGCAGTGTTACTCAAATGCAAAATGAACCGAATATTACTCCACTTGGAAGGTATTTCCGCATTTTGTGCATTTGATCGTACGCTTTTCAGTTCCTTTGACGTAAAACAAAAGGTAACCACAAAATGGGCACTTGATGGCCTGTCTTTTGTCGCTTGCTGGTTCAGTTCTTTCCGATGGCTGAGTCCTTGCTGCGGGCTCTGTCCTTGCTGCGGGCTCCGTTCTAGCTTCTGGTTCAGTCCTTGCTGCGGGCTCCGTCCTTGCGCCTGGATCCGTTCTGGCCTCTGGTTCCCATTTACTCGCTCGAACCTCTCCTGCCAATTAACTCATCCCAACTATGCGATTTCAAAACATCTGCTGCTTTTATGTTTTCCTAACCTTTTGTCATGCAGCCCAGACGACTAGATTTGACAACGCCCCAGAGCACATGCATTGCCCAAGTGAGCAAGAATTCTTAGAGAAAAAGGCAATCGATGACAAGTCACTGCAAGAGAAACAAGAGGCTCTGAATACAAAGAGCGCGCGCTACCAAGACTAGCAGCAGATTAGCGCTACTCTTGTTTTCGGGCGTGGTTTTCAGTCTCGCAGTTTCAATAGGCTCTCTAGTTCTAACTCAGAATAAAGGGTCGACATCGCAGGATTAGCGCGGGTAGTTGAAAAGGAAAAAAGAGGTTTGTGGAGTGGTTTCAGTTTGGCTCTGTTTTGCTGCTTTTTGTCTTTTGATCCTGTCCATGGATCCTTGCGGTGACCACCAGACTCGTGGCTGCAACTGCAAGTGCGGCGATGGTAACGATGATTAAGGGCAACGTGTTTCCATTGAAGATGCCTGAATCATTGTCTGATGTTGATTGTGGGGTCTGCGTTGTTGAGCTCGGACTCGTTGGAGACTGATAGTTTTTCAGGACAGGATTTCCTTGTTGTTGCTGGTAAACTGTGGCCGGGATCGAGCCGGCAGTAGAGGACGATGTCGCTTGGCCTTCGTTCGTCGACGTTGCTTGGACTCCGTACGGCATTACCCAGTAATCAGATTGCTGAACATGCAAAGTTATTGTGGCGCTAGTCTGAGGAGGAACTATTGTGGCTGAACCTGCTAGTCCAACGTTGGTTGGCTGCCAGTAGACAGTAACATTTACGTTTTCGCCTGCAACGATGACCGGAATCACTGTTTGGTTTGTGGGCAGCTCGACGGGTATCCAACTCCACGCGTCGATTCGAACGGGTGCCTGAGGTGTCACAAGCATGGCTATGCCGTCTGTTTGGGTCGTGTTCCACATTACGGCAGTGCTTTCGTAACCCCAGTAGTACGAGGATCCTATGACCGATGCGGAGACCGAAGCACCTTCAGCGACAGTTCCATTAGCGTAGGCAACTTTGATGGCAAGGGTAGTCGTCGGGTAAGAGGAAACGTTCTGCGTTGAAATTGTAAAGGTTGTCGAACTTGAGATTTGCTGTAAAGAGTAGCCGTACTCGACGACTGGCGCTTCGTAGTATGGAATCGCAGAGCCGTTTACGGCGACGTTTTGACCTGTTATCGGAGCGGATGGATAGTATATCTGATTGTTCAATTGGTCTGCTGTGGCGGTGAAAATGTATTCTCCATTTAGAAGTTCAAAGGAAGCCGCTGGATACTGAGTTTGGCAAGAAGCTTCCATGTAACCGCTCATGTTGAAAGCGGAAACCGTGTAGTAGTCAGGAAGGCTACTAACGGACTGGATGAATACTTGAACATTGCTGTAGGAGGCTGCATTAGCGAACGACAAGGATAGGAACCCCAACGGGACATTAATGCTCAATATGACAGTTAATGCTAGAATCAGAAGCCTAGTCTTTGCTTTGATCATTTAATTCTACTCCGCCAATCATGTAGCAGAATCCGCTAGTTAAGCCCATTTGTTAGTACAGCACCGTTCCAAACACTAGTACAGCGCCGTTGGACAAGCAGTACTCTGGATTTCCAGCTTCCACTGTTTTAAACGTGTCTCAACGAGCGCACGCGCGCGGGTCAATGAACATTATTTGGCTTGCCAACTGCAGAGTTGCGATGGGTTTCGAAGTGTCCCGTTTTTTGTAGCATTACAATCCTTGCATCTATGAAACCCTCCACTGAGAAGAGCGGAATTGGTAAAATTGGACCTCTTTTGAATCTGGAGGCGGAAAAATGTCTGTCGATGGCTTCTTCGGTTATGGGATTAAATCGATCTTGAGCTGATTCCCTACTGGCCCCTCTTATTAGGATTCGTCCGCTTTTTTTCAAAACGCGGAAAAGTTCCGAGGCGTATCTAGGTCGATCATAGTCTTCGATAACGTGAAATAGTCCGCGATCGGTTACGAAATCGATAGATTCATCGTCTATGGGGAGCTCCAGAACGTTCCCTCTGCGCCAATCCACTTCTGTAAGGGCTTCTTCTGCTCTTTTTTCTGCGATTCTGAGAGCGGCGACACTGATATCGACGCCTGTGACTCTAAATCCATTTTGAGCCATGAAGATCGCGTCGGTTCCTCCGCCGCATCCAACGTCAAGAATGCTAGCATTTCCTCGCAGCATTCTGGCAGCTGCGAGGGCAACTAGTTCGGGAGATGGGTAACTAAACTCCCAATGTTTGTACTCCCCACTTTCGTAAGCGTTTTCCCAATAATCGCTATCTGACATGTTGATGCACCTTTACTATATGGTTCAAAATCAACTATGGCAGTTCACAAGATTTAGATTGTTGGATGTGATTCTGCGAGTCTCTCCCAACTAAACCATTCTATTATAATTACGCCTTCGCCTTTTGTTATTCCGATTTCTTTGCCAACTCTTCTGGTGAAACAGTTTTGTGTTCTTGTGTTGCTAATTTGAGATTTCTGCCCTTGAAGTTTTGCGGAAAAGTTATAGCCGAACCGAAGGTGACTGTGTGGATTAGTGACTTGATTTGCTTGAAGGCAGGCATCTGAACCTTAGGATAGTGGAGAAGGAGGACCTTCCGCTTCTATATGAATGGGAAAACAATCCTGATTTTAGGGGAGAGTACGAAGAGCTCAGACAAGAGACAAAAACCAATTTTGAGAAACTTTACGATAATCTGAAAGATGAACAGTGGTTCTTTATAGAGAAAAAGGATGGAGAAAAGATTGGAAACATTGTTCACGAAGTATCGGCAGGAGAGGTAGAGGTTGGATATTTCGTCGTGCCTAATGAACGAAGAAAGGGCTACGCTACTGAGGCAATCATGATAATGGTTGACTACCTGTTCCTCTCAAAAGACTTGGAAAGAATCCAAGCAAAAAGCTGACCCAGAAAACATTGCATCATGCAAAGCTATTGCAAAGGCAGGATTCAAGAGAGAAGGCATCCTAAGAAAAACCTTCTTCGCCAGAGGAAAACAGAAAGATGACTGCATGTTCAGTATTCTCCGAGAAGAATGGAGAGAACCAAGAATACTGACAAAAGGCACTTGAAGCACGGACCCTCTGGAGTTTTCGTGATTGGCAGTTTGGAAACACAGTTTTTGAGCCAGTATGACCCGTTTATTCTTAGAAGAAAACGGTCATGTGAAGACGGATTTCGGGAGATATCACCATGTGCCTCGGGTTTAAGTCCATCCGACCCGGAAAAGATTTCTCAAAGCCTAGCACGCATTTTTGCAAGAGTCAACGTAGCATCGTTTCTTATTCTGCATCCTATTTCCAGATGCAAACGAGTTAATAACTTACATCGTGAAACTCTATTATGGTGTTACAAGTGGAAGGCATTGAGTGGGAGAGACTCATTCAAGACCTTATCAAAGACGGTATCCTGCACTCTCCGAACGTGATTAAAGCCATGCGCTCCGTTCCAAGGGAACAGTTTCTCCCCGATAACATGCGGGCCTATAGTGCCCAGGACACGCCTCTTCCAATAGGTTTCGGGCAGACGGCTTCGGCGCCACATAGCCTCGACACAATCCGAGACTAGGCGAAACATGGTTTCTATCATGAATGAAGCCCTGCAGTTGGAAGTCGGCAACAAAGTGTGCGAGGTCGGAGCAGGTTCAGGCTGGCATGCCGCCACCATAGCGGAGCTCGTAGCCCCCAGTGGAGCCCCCAGAAGCGAATACGGTCACGTTTACACCGTAGAAATCGTGCAAGGCCTCGCTGATTTCGCCCGAAAAAACATAATGAAAGCAGGATACGGTGACCGCGTCACAATAATCAACGGAGACGGTTCATTAGGCTTTCCAGAAAAAGCGCCTTTCGACAGAATCCTCGTTACCGCAGCCGCACCAGACATCCCCAAACCGCTGATAGACCAGCTCAAATCAGGCGGCATCATGCTAATCCCCGTAGGAAGCGCATCCCTCTTCCAAAACCTGCTAAAANTAACNAAGACAGATGGAAAAATCAAACAGGAAAACCTAGGCGGNGTNGCCTTCGTACCCCTCACTGGAAAATACGGCCACAGACCTTGATGGAAACGCAGGATCAATTCCGTCAACCGTGGAAACGGCTGTCGCCAATTGCAGACGAAAGGGGAGGTTGTTACTTACTTAATTCCCAGCTTTTCTCGGTAAGCNTCTAAGTCCAGCCATCCGTGTCCGCTGATGTTCATACAGATCGTTTTTTCCTCGCCCGCTTTCTCAGCTTTGTGTGCTTCATCTATTCCTGCGCGGATAGCATAGCTTGATTCTGGTGCAGGCAGCCATCCCTCTGTCTGAACAAATATTAATGCGGCTTCGAAAATGGATTTTTCGTCTATTGGGTAACTCACAGCTTTGATGAGGTCATGGTTTTTCAGCAGACTTATGATGGGACCTGCTGCGTGATACCGTAAGCCATCGGCCTTGATAGGCACCATGTCAGATTTGTGACCCAACGTGAACATCTTTAGCAGTGGAGTGTGTTCCGCGACATCGCCGAAATCGTATTTGTATTCTCCCTTCACCAAGTTTGGTGCAGCAGCCGATTGTGCAGCCAGAAACGCGCATTCTCTTTTGCCCTTCAAAACCTCACCCATGAAGGGAAGAGCTATCCCACCGAAGTTGGAACCCCCACCCAAACAGCCGACGATAAGATCAGGTTTTTCCTCAATCATATCAAACTGCTTGATCGTCTCCAGCCCTATGACCGATTGCTGAATCATGACGTGGTTCAAGACTGAACCCAAACAATACACCGTGTTCTCATGACTCTCCGTGTATTCCAGTCCTTCCGAAATTGCTATGCCTAATGAACCTGGGCTCTTCGGGTTTTTGGACAGAATCTCCCTGCCCGTCTTGGTTTCGCGGCTAGGCGAAGGATAAACCTTGGCGCCAAAAAGCTCCATCAACGTTTTCCTATCAATCTTCCAATCATAAACGGATCTTACCCAGAAAACCACACATTCAAGATTAAGAAGCTTGGCCGCGTAAGAAAGCGCGGATCCCCATTGCCCTGCTCCTGTTTCGGTGCTCAACGTCGTTTTTCCTTCTTTCATAGCATAATAAGCCTGAGCGATCGCAGTGTTAGTCTTATGCGAACCCGTCGGAGAAAGATCCTCGCGTTTATAGAACAACTTGACCTTCTTCAACCCTAAATGTTTCTCCAACCGTTTAGCACGATAAAGAGGTCTAGGCCGACCCATGTGAATATACAACTCCCTAATCTCTTCAGGTATAGAAATCCAGCTCTCTGTCGACATCTCCTGACCCAAACATTCCTTAACCATAGTTCTCCCCAAGAATTCCATTCTTGAAGGACCATTCTCAGGCTCCTTCGGAGGAGGCAAAGGCTCAGGCAAATCTGGCATAATATTGTACCATTTAGTCGGAAACTCTTCTATCGGCAAGGCGATTTGATCAGGTTTCATCAATATTCACCCGTTAAAGGAAGCCTATAGTATAACCAGTACGGAATTAAACATTTCCGTCGGCAGGCACTGGTGCATTATGGGACAGCGCGGACGCGTTAGTACGATGGAATTCATGCTGACTTTGAACAACAGCAGTATCAGGAACAGCATAACCGCAGTAGGCATAATTGGAACATAGCTTATAACCCGAAGCATCTGAATAGGGCATTATGAATGCGGCAAAAGACGAAGTTTCACAGCCGCAATTGGCTGCAACAGTGTCGGAACGCCGGTATCAATTGTCCTGCGGCATAATGCTCGGATTGGGATTAGCTTTGATAATTGCTGGATCCCTTGGTTGGCTATTCGCCAGCCATACATACACAGCCTTGGATCATTATTTCTCATACGGACGACTTTCAGAAGACTTTTACTTGTTTGATGATCTAACCACTGGAATAGCCACGTTCCTGTCACTTATCCTGTTGGGAACAGCAGCGATACTTTTCGGAACGATAGTTATCAAAAAACGCGCGGCCAGAGAATTGCTTTCTCCTAAGAACCCACACGCCAGTCTAGGAGGCGCCTTGATAGGCGTAGGATTCGCGTTTGCCTTCGCATCAACGCGCACACTTTTCCTCTACGTCCTCGCTACGTACTACTTTGAGTTTTCCCCTCCGCCATTCGAATTATTTGCTATTCCCTTCATAATTGGAGCCTTCATCTTTGCACTCGGAATTCTGACTCTCAAACGCAAATGACTAGATCTGCACCCCAACATTCTCCGATCCTATTTTCCAACGTGAATCCTGACTGAAAAACCCGCACGGCATCGCTAATCTGATCTTGCCAATTGAGCAGCAGAGTCAGCTCTGAAAGAGCAGTCCCGTTTTCTCCCGGCTTGTTACAATACACATTACTTTTGACGTTACAAAAGACGGACCGAGTCAACTCTGAAGAGCTATCCAGACTGTTTTTCAACATCATTTGTAACATTACACATTACTTTTGACGTTACAAGTGAAAATGATCGGGGCACTAATGCAACATCCCAATTTTACAATTCAACATTACAAAAAACGTAAATAAGGAAAGGCGGAGCGACAAGACTGCACAACAAAACGACGGCGTGGCCATTGACTAGCTGAACCATTTCTCCAGAGTCGTTTTCCCCTTCTCCTTCATGATGCCGCTTTGCATTCTTTCCACTGCTTTGCGCACCCGATCTTCAGAAAAGTCTCTTCCCCTACACATGAAATCTACAACCGCCTCAACCTCAGGTTCCCGCCATTCCAGCTTATAATTATCCGTCACGTTAGGACGGAGAAAAATCTCCCTGATTCTTTGAGGTTCAACGGGAAACTCCGCGTTTTCAACATGAACAACAGCTTGCTCCAAGCTACCATACTCCCTAATCAATTTTAAGGCAGTTTTCGGCCCCAAACCCTTAATACCGTCAGGATTGAAGTCTGTTCCTATCAGAATACCCACATCAACAAGCTGCTCATAAGTTATGCCGCACTCCTCCAAAACCTTCTGCAACTCCACAACTTCGGGAACCACATCGACGTAAACATTCTTGCTTGGAAGCTTCCTCCTACCAGAAACAGTGATGTTCCTCACAAATCTGGGAGCCCCAAAAAGCAAACTGTCATAATCCTGACTGGCACAGTAGTCAGCGTCTCCCCGCCTAGTCAGATGGGCAGCCTGAGCCTCCCCCTCACTGGGCGCCTGAATCCATGGAACACCCATCAAATCCAAAAGCCTCTTGCTGTCCTCCGCCATGTAATCCTTCAAATGTGAGGTAGCCTGAGCAAAAACCCTCGCCTCCTCAGCCTTACCCTCCCTCAAAGCCGCTTCATATCTAACCGCAGCCTCTTCCTTCACCTTCATTCGCCGCTTGATCTCCACCGCTTTGAGAGCTGGAGGGGCACCATCGAAAACATAAATAGGCTTTATCGCCAGCTCCACCAAGTTACTCGTCCGATAGAGCAAGCCGCTCAGGTGACTCGTAACTCTTCCACTACTATCCTTCAACGGCGTACCGTCAGGCTGACGTATAATGGCCAGAAACTGGTACAAGGCGTTATAAGCGTCTATGGCAATCGATTTGCCACCAAAGTCCTCAAGCTTCACCCCGGTTTTGGGAACGAGATCACGGAGGTTTACGCCCAAAAACACACCCTTCAAATATTCAAAAGGAACATGGATAATAAAGTTGCGAAGCATAAACACAGAGGATATAAGCGAGTCTTACATTTACAAAACCGTCACTGGGGACGTCTATCATGACTGAAAAAGCATCAACAATAACATTGGCCTCATGCACGAGCTGCAACAAACCAATACCTCCAGGAGCGGAAGCAACTAAGTTCATGTGCCCAAATTGCGGAGAAATCCAAATAAAACGCGACGAAAAATGCCGCAAATTCGGACGCCCCTACAAATGTCCAAAATGCGGTTTCACAGGCCCATAAAAAGAAAGGGGAATAAGGCAAGAATGGGTTCCGTAATAGTCACATACAAGGTGTTTCCGACAGACATAATAAGCGATTTCAGCCCCATGAAAAAGAATCTAGAGGCAGGCCTCCCGACCGGGACGTCCATCCACGGATACGGCGAGGAACTCGTCGCCTACGGACTTAAGGCCCTATTAGTTCAAATAAAGTTCCCAGAAGACCAGACAGGCTTGGTCGACGAATTCGAGAAAAAACTTGAAACGATGGAAGGCGTAAGCCAAGTCCAAACGCTCATGGTACGAAGAACAAGCAGGTAACCACTACCGCTTGTCAAGACATTTATATGGGGGACGCCCATGATTCGAAACGCAAAAACAATTGGGAAGGATTCTGTTTGAGTGAAGTGCAACTACGTGTCGGAGACGCTCGGCAAAGAGACGTCGGAAGAGGCATAGCCCGCATCGATCAAAAAACTATGCAGAAACTCGGAATCTCAGCCGGCGACGTAATAGAAATCTGCGGAAAAAGAACAACCTCGGCCATCGCCTGGCCCGCATACAGCGAAGATCAAAACCGCGATCTACTCCGCATAGACGGATTCTCACGCAAGAACGCGGGAGTCGCAATAAACGAATATGTCGTCGTTAGAGCAGCAAAAGTCAAGCCTTCTCTGAGCCTCACATTGGCCCCCGTTGACATGAGACTCAACGTTGACGACGACTTCACAAACTTCGTCAGAAACCGCCTAATGGAGAGGACACTCGTCGAAGGCGACACGACCCTCGTCATGATGCTCGGACACGCTATACCATTCACTGTAACGAAAACACGACCACACGGCATAATCAAAATCACAACAGAAACAAAACTCACAATCCTGAACGAACCCGCACCCGAAGGAAAAGGTCTCCCCAGAACCACATATGAAGACGTCGGTGGACTCCACGAAGAGATACAAAGAGTCAGAGAAATGGTGGAACTCCCACTCAGACACCCCGAACTCTTCCAGCGACTCGGAATAGAACCGCCCAAAGGAGTTCTCCTGCACGGCCCCCCTGGATGCGGAAAAACACTACTGGCCAGAGCCGTGGCAAACGAATCAGAAGCCAACTTTTTCTCAATAAACGGCCCCGAAATAATGAGCAAATTCTATGGCGAATCAGAGGCCAGACTCCGAGAAATCTTCCAGCAAGCCCAACAGAACGCCCCCAGCATAATATTCATAGACGAACTCGACGCCATCGCACCCAAACGGGAAGAAGTCACCGGCGAAGTAGAAAGACGAGTCGTCGCACAACTCCTCGCATTGATGGACGGGCTATCAGGCAGAGGAAATGTCATAGTCATAGGCGCAACAAACAGACCCAGCGCCCTCGACCCCGCTCTCCGCAGACCTGGCAGATTTGACCGAGAAATAGAGATAGGCGTCCCCGACAAGCAGGGAAGATATGAAATCATGCAGATACACACCCGAGGCATGCCACTGTCAGAGGACGTCAACCTCAAAAAACTCTCAGATATGACCCATGGCTACACAGGCGCGGATGTATCCGCTCTCGGAAGAGAAACAGCAATGAAAAGCCTCCGCCGATATCTCCCACAAATAAACCTGGAAGAAGAACGCATACCCCCAAGCGTACTTGAAAAAATGGAGGTCACCATGGAAGACTTCACCAACGCCTACAA
>JGI26339J46600_10000373_pt1 | contig 15374 bp, 12 predicted proteins | sample BogFormECP12_OM1_FD_46600 | JGI IMG/M metagenome (IMG submission 46600) | reverse complement strand
CTGCAATCGGAGTATTCACTTCGCGTGATCACGCGGAGGAGGCGGTCAGGGAGCTGCACGAGTCCGGTGTGCCGCAGGATTCCATCGTTTTCCTGACTCGCTCCGAAAGCGACGCCAAGAACCTCGCAAAAGAGTTCGGCGCATATGTGGGGGGCTTTGCTGGGGGAGCAGCAGGGATGACAGCCGGAGTCCTGGCTGCAACGCTGCTTCTTCCTGGGGTTGGGACGGTTTTCGCGCTGGGGTTCGGCGCCGCCGCTCTGCTCGGGGTTGCGGGCGCTGGTGCGGGCGCTGCCGCCAGTTCGGCGGCAACCCACGACGCGGATGCGCCGCAACCGACAGCCGCGGAGAAGTCCTCTGAGGACATCGCATTCTTCCGGGAAGTTCTCAAAGAAGGACGCTCGCTGATTGTGGTTCGGACAGACTCAAAGGCACTTGCGAGTTCGGCGTGCGCCGTCCTGGACAGGCGGGGAATCGGAATGGAAGGACGGGGCCCCGTCAAGATGCAAACCGCCACCCGGCAGGCGGGTGGAGTCACCGTCGTAGACATCAGCGGAAGAATTACGGTCGGTGAAGGAAATGTCGTCCTCCGCGAGATTGTTCGAGACCTGGCGGAAAAAGGCAAGAAAGCGATCGTGCTGAACCTGGGCGAAGTCCAGTACATAGACAGTTCTGGAATCGGGGAATTGGTCAAGGCTCACACCACGATTCGGAACCAGGGCGGACAATTGAAACTCACCAATCTGAGCAAGCGGGTGCATGATTTGCTCGAGATGACCCGCCTGTCCGCCGTTTTCGATATTCAAAAGGATGAGGCGAGCGCGATCAAGTCCTTTGGAGGATCGTCACAAGTGGTGGCATAGGGTATCAGTTTGGCGAGGCGTTTATCGTTAGGCCCTCCGTGGGGGAGGGCGATTAATCACGTAAAACAGAATCAGGAGGCCGGGCAGAAGCCGGTCAGGACGAGGGACATCATGGCAAAATTCTTTGCGATCACTATCATCGTAATCGCGATCCTTTCCGCGATTCCCATCCTGCGACACACCTGGGTGGCGCCAGAGGACATCTCGACTCATGGAGCGCTGATCGATGAGCAGATGTCGGAAACCATGGCGGAGGCTGGCATCTCTTTTCTCGCCGCCCAGTTCATTCTGGCTTTTTTCATCTGGAAGTTCTCAAATCCTCGTCCCGATGCAAAGATTAAGTCTTTTCCCGGCGGCGCCAAGGGTTTGGTGATTGCTGCCTTGCTGGTTGTAGGGATAGAAGTCATGGCCCTCGGAATCTTCGGAGTGAAGGCATGGGCCAACGTCTATCTCACCCCCCCGTCGGCCAACGCCATGCCCATCCAGGCACAAGCCGGACAGTTCGCTTTCTATTTCCGCTACCCCGGTCCTGATGGCAAGCTCGGCCCCATTCACCCCGAGCTCATTAATGAGGGATCGCAGAATTTCTATGGTCTCGACCCCGAGCATGATCCAGATTCCAGGGACGACATCGTGACCGCCGAGATGGCTATCCCCGTGAACAAGGAAATCCACCTGCTCATGCATTCCAAGGATGTCGGACATTCCTTTTTTGTCCGCGAGTTGCGCGTGCAACAGGATTTTGTTCCCGGTCTGGATGTCTCTCTGCACTTCACGGCAACTAAGGTCGGCAAGTACGAAATTGTCTGCACCCAGCTTTGTGGCTTGGGACATTACAACATGAAGGCATACCTGAGCGTGATGTCACAGCAGGACTTTGATGATTGGATGAAGAAGGAAGCGGCAATGCAGTAATCTTTTCCGTCCACGTTCAGGCGCGAGGCGATCGACACAACTCTTTTGAGGTGAGGATATGCACGACGTAGCAGCGCACGCGGCGCATCACGGGCCTCCGACAAGTTTCATTCGGAAGCACGTCTTCAGTCTGGACCACAAGGTGATCGGCAAGCAGTATTACGCTTTGGCCCTGGTCGCCGCTCTGGTTGGAATGGCGCTTTCCTGGTTCATGCGAATCCACCTCGCGTGGAACAGCGCCGCGATCCCCGGCCTGCAATTGCTTTCGAAGAATGGTGCTCCTGGCGGGGTGATGACGCCAGAGTACTACCTGCAATTGATGACCATGCATGGCACGATCATGGTCTTTTTTGTGCTCACGACCGCGCCTTTCGCGGCCTTCGGTAATTTCTTCCTGCCCATCCAGGTCGGTGCCGACGATATGCCCTTCCCGCATTTCAACATGATGTCGTTCTGGGTCACCTTCGCAGGCTTCGTGGTCCTGATGGCGTCATTCTTCACGGGCGATGGACCGACCCTGGGTGGTTGGACCCAATACGCGCCGCTCAATGCCGTGGGTCCGGTTGGGGGTCCTGGACAAGGTCTGGGTGTGGTCCTTTGGGCGGCTTCCATTGCCCTGTTTTGTGTTGGCCAGTTGTTGGGCGCATTGAACTTCATCCCCACCACGCTCGATCTCCGGCTCAAAGGGATGAGCCTCATGCGTCTGCCACTCAGCGCTTGGGGATGGTTCATTACCTCGTGCATGGGGTTGACAGCATTTGCCGTGTTAATGCCGGCATGTATCCTCGTCATTCTCGATCACGTGGCCGGAACCAGCTTCTTTGTCGCATCGAATCTGGTGATGAATGACCAACTGCTGCCGCACTCTGGAGGATCGACTCTCCTATGGCAGCACCTGTTCTGGTTCTTCGGACATCCGGAGGTTTACATCGCGATCGTGCCTGGTATCGGCATCGTTTCCCATATTCTGATCACCAACATGCGTAAGCCGATGCTTAGCCAAAGAGTGCTCATCTATTCCATGGGAGCCCTTGCCGTCCTCAGCTACATGGTCTATGGGCATCACATGTTTGTCAGCGGGATGAATCCGTTCTCCTCGCTCGCCTTCTCCTTCCCCACCCTGGTCATAACCATCCCGTCCACCATCGTGGTGCTGGTGTGGACTTTCAGTTTGTATGGTTCCAAGCTGCGCATCAACTCGGCTTCGCTGTTTGCCTTGGGCTTTATTTCGATGTTCGTCAGCGGCGGCGTGAGCGGCTTCTTTCTGGCTCAGCCCTCCATCGATATCATGCTCCATGCGACTTACTTCGTAGTGGGCCATTTCCACCTGGTGATGGGCGTCGCGGCCATGTTCGGCATCTTCGGTGCAACTTACTTCTGGTTCCCCAAGATGGCCGGACGAATGATGAACGAGACTCTTGGCAAACTTCATTTCTGGCTCAGCTTCGTGGGCGCCTATTGCATTTTTATGCCATTCCACTACCTCGGAATGGCCGGGAATGTGCGCCGCTACTCGACGTTCGTGGATGACTTCCTGCAGCCCCTGATCCCGGTGCACCAGTTCATCACCGTCGCTGCTCTAATTACTGGTGCAGCCCAGCTTATTTTTGTCTATAACCTGATTCACAGCCGGTTCTGGGGCAAGCCCGCGCCAGATAACCCCTGGGAGGCCACTTCGCTGGAGTGGAGCACGGCTACGCCGCCACCTTGGGACAATTGGGGCGGCAAGCATCCGGTGGTTTACCACGATCCCTATCAATACGGCGTGCAAAGTTCGGTTGGTGACTACGTCATGCAGGCTTCGCCGGAGCAAGTTAAGACGGAGCACGAAGAGAAGTAACTCGTGAGAAATGATTTGCAAGAACACTGGTATTTGAGGGGAGTTTTAGCAGTTATGGCAACTACAGTACATGAACCGCCGCAAATCGATCCGCGCCGCTTGCCGGTGCAAGGGCACTCGGGGGACGGCGGTTGGCGCAACCTGGTTCCGGCGGATGGTGATCTGCGTGTGGCGCTGGACCACTCGCCGCCGGCGTCTTCGTCCGCCATCTATGTGGTGCTTTACGCCATTACGATGATGTTTGCCGCGTTCACCAGTGCCCTGATCGTTCGCAAAGGATCGTCGCTCGACTGGCAGTCCTTCACCTTGCCCTCGATCCTCTACTTCAACACATTGCTGCTCCTCGCCAGCAGCGTTACGCTGGAAGTCTCGCGCCGCCGCGTCGCCGCTTTCATGGGCGGTTTGAAAGGTCACGCTGAGAGTCGGGCACGATGGCTGTACATAACCTTGTGTCTGGGCTTGCTCTTTGTGGCTGGCCAGTACATCGCGTGGTCGCAGTTGAGCGCCCAGGGACTTTATCTCGCCACGAATCCAAGCAGTTCTTTTTTCTATCTCCTGACAGCCACACATGCGCTGCACGTACTGGGCGGTCTGGGCGGCCTCATCTATGTGATTCGCAAGCTGAGTAAGTCGGCCCTTCGACGGAACACGCTGGATGCGACCGCGCGCTACTGGCATTTCATGGACGTTCTTTGGCTGTACCTGATTTTGCTGCTTTGGATCAAACTTTAACCGACTCGACAATTGGGAGGCGCTGTGAGCCAAGCGGATTTGACCATGGAAGGACACTCGACAGGCTTGACGGCAGGACCGGCATTTTCGTTTCCTACAAAAAAGCTGGCGATGTGGCTGTTCATTATCGCGGACACCATGACTTTTGCCGCGTGCCTGGTGGCCTATGGATTCCTGCGCAATGGAACTCCCAACTGGCCCAGACCGTTCCCCGGCATCACCAACGTCGCGCTGATGACGTTCGTTCTGCTCACCAGCAGCTTGACCATGTTGTTCGGACTGCGATCGGCGCGGGCGGGGGACAAAGCCGGCGCCTTTCGTTGGGTCATGATTACAGCGGCTTTGGGTATTGTTTTCGCCCTGCTGCATGTTCGGGAATGGCTGGAGCTCATTGAACAAGGCATGACGCTCTTTAAGAATCCGTGGGGAACCGGATTGTTCGGCGCGTCATTTTTCAGCATCACGGGCTTGCACCTCACCCACGTTACCTCCGGCGTAATCGCTCTCATCGCTGTGGGTCTGCGCTACAAGGGCGGCCGCTACAACGCGGATGACATCGAGGTTTTGGGACTGTACTGGCACTTCGTGGATGTGGTTTGGATGTTCGTCGTACCGTTGGTTTACCTTTTGAACCTCGCCCACTAGATCAAAACAGCTCGGGAGCAGAATGCTATGACAACAGCGGAAGAGCACAAGAGTAATGGAATTGGGAAGGATCTAGCCATCTATGTCTGCCTCTTGGTTTTGGCGGGCTTGCAATTCGTCATTGCCTATCAGAAAATTGACGCCTCGCAAATGTTCACGCGCATGCTGGTGGTCGCCATGGTCGAGGCGGGGCTGGCAGCGATGTTCTTCATGCACCTTTGGGCGGAGAAGCGGGGCTTTCTCGTATTTGTCGCCATCTTTGCGACTTTTGTCCTGCTGACGATGCAATTTGGCTGGACCGACAGCTTCCGGATGGTTTCCGGCGCGCCATTTTCAAAATGACTCATGCAGGCGAAAGGCGCGAGTTAAGAGGCGAGATGTTCAGACGAAAGACGAGGGTCGAGAGACCGTTCCTTCTTATTGCTATCGCGCTGGTTGGACTGGCCTTGCTCGCCGCCCCGCTCCCAGCCTTCTCCCAGAGTTGCGCGCTCTGCTATACGCAAGCCGCTTCCGCCGGTGCTCGAATGATTCAGGCCTTGCAGAGCGGGATTCTGATCCTCGTCATTCCTCCCACGCTCGCATCCGTGGGCATGATTTTTGTTGTCCATCACAAACGTAATCAGGTCAGACGGTCCGAGGACGCCCCGGACTCTGACCGCAAGTGGTAGCCGGAGACATCTTCCACCTGTAGAGACGGGGCTTGCCCCGTTTGCGGACTCAACGACAATTGCTTGGTGCAACATAGCCCGCAAACCGTGCCTTGATCCAACTGATCTGGTCCGCCATCGACGATCCCATCACCCCGCTGGCATCGGCATCCGGATACTTCAAAAAAAGGATTCGGTCTCCTTGCTTGCACATGCGGGCCACGGTTTTTTCCGACATGTCCGACGGTATGGCAGGGTCCACCTCGCCACTGATTACAAGTAGCGCGCTCCGGGCAGGCTTTTGACCGGGAGTGTTCCTGCTGAAAAATTCCTTTACGAAGCGATTGTTCTCCCAATCCGGCTTGAGCATCGCGTTGGTGAACTCCGGCTCTGTTTCTCCCCCACAGCTCTGCCCCACGCGCTGGTACGCCGGCAGCGCCTTGTCGGTCAGCATGTCGCTTACCTGGAACTCCGGATAAAGCGCCTTGACCGTCGCTGCCAGCACCAGCAGAATGCGGTTGGAAGAACCCTGCGCGAAGTGCCGGTAAGCCTCCTGCGCATCCGCCAAGCCCGAGGTGGCCACGCTGCCCAGATAGTTGTTATCGCGTACTTCACCCTCCGCCACGGCCACCGCGGCCAGAGCNCCCTGGAAAGGTCCCACAGCGATCCATTTAGGCCCGATCTGCGTTACCGCCGCACGCGCCGCCGGAACCGAATAGATAACATCCAATGCGTTCGACTGCATGTCCACCACCGTCTTGCCGGAATCGGCCCCCAACCCGGCATAGTCGGTCGCCACCACCGCATAGCCGAGATTGGCGTACATCGCGAGCACCGGCCCCACCCCGAGATTCTTCATCAGGGAGGGAGCGCACGGTCGCGCCGCTCCCCTGAACTCGTGCGCCCAGGCAATCNCCGGCCAGCCGCTTGCCGGAGGCTTGCCATCCGGAACCAGCACCACCGCCGAGACGGCCACGTCTTCTCCNTTCGCGCTCCGCGAGTGATANAGAATCCGCCATGCCGATACTTCGAACGGAAGGTAGTATTGGTCGGTCGGTTCCGAGCGGATCAGCTCTCCCGGCTTGCCCGCGGGCAGCGGATGTGGCGTGTCATAAAAGCTCGTCACCGGCAGGCTGTTCGATGGCCGGAATCCTTTGCCCGGCGTTGCCGTCTGAGCTTGAACAAACCCCGCATTTCCAGCCAGCCCGGCCAAAATCAGACAAACAGCGGTGACCGCCGTGAAAAGCATTCGGGCATCGCGGCTTGATGACCGGAACCAGCGAGGGTTTGTCATGTTGTCAGTAGGGAATGGTACCACCGTAAGATTCCGAGAGGCCACAACAGCCGCGCAGCTTTTCCAACGTTACTGGCTGTCTCCAGGCTTCCCGTGTGCTCTTATCGGAGTTGTCCGTCCTTGGTAAGACGCGACTCTAGCTTGAAGTCCTTGCCCAGAGCGGGAGTTCATCCACAAACGGGGATGTTGCGCCCGTTACAGCCCCCTCCCGCGGGAACTCCCTTGATGTCCAACTTACAAGTGATAAAATAACTTCATGGCAAAAACAACACTAATTCAGTCCGTAGTCAAACAACTCCAGCAGGAACGTGCGCGACTTGAGGATGAACTCCAACGCGTGGCCGCGGCCCTAACTACCTTCGGGAAAGTCTACCTGCGGGGGAGCAAGCGTGGACCAGCCGCAACTCGCAAGAAACGCACGATTTCCGCCGCAGGACGCAGGAGAATAGCAGCAGCGCAGCGGGCGCGATGGGCAAGGGTTAGGGCAGCCAAGAAATAGGTACGCCGACCTTCCGCCTGTAGAGACGGGGCTTGTCCCGTCTGCGGAGACGCGGCAAGCCGCATCTCTACGGAAATCCGAACGTGGGGGCTTCAGCCCCGGAGGTCCCCCACCACTGCCCCCACAAACTCTGTAAACTCCCGGACGTCCTCTTCGGTCGTGTCGAACGAACACATCCACCGCACCACCGACTCTTCTTCGCTCCACACGTAGAAGAAGTACCGCTCCTGTATCTTCTTTATAGCCTCCCGCGGAATTTGCGCAAACACCCCGTTCGCCTCAACGGGATAAATAATCCTGACTCGTGGAATTTTCTTCACTTCCTGTTCCAGCATTCGCGCCATCCGGTTCGCGTGCTCCGCATTCCGCCGCCAAAGATCGTCCGTCAGCAGCGCCTCCATCTGCGCCGACATGTAGCGCATCTTCGACGCCAGCTGCATTCCCTGCTTGCGCACAAACAAAAAATCCTCCGCCAGTTCCGGACGAAAGAACACCACCGCCTCCACCCCCATCAACCCGTTCTTCGTCCCGCCAAACGAAAGCACATCCACTCCCAGATCGCGCGTCGCCTGCCGCAAGGATAATGACGGTCGCTGCGCCGCCACGGCGTTTGAAATCCGCGCCCCGTCCATGTGCAGGAACATCTTGCGTTCGTGGGCAAACCGCGCCAGCGCCTCAACTTCCGCCGGCTTGTACACGGTGCCCATCTCGGTCGATTGCGTAATCGAAATCACCCGCGGCTGCGCGTGATGCTGGTCCCCAATTCCGTGATACGCCTGCTCCACCGTTTCCACCGTCAGCTTTCCGCCCGGCGCCGCCAGAGGCACCAACTTGCAGCCCGTAAACTTTTCCGGCGCCCCACATTCGTCCGTATAAATATGAGACAGCTCCGGACACAGCACCGCATGAAACGGCCGCGTCAGCGCCTGCAAACTGAGCACATTCGCCGCCGTCCCATTGAAAACGAAGAAGACCGCCACATCGGCTCCAAACTGCTCCCGGAATTTTCCCACCGCCGATTCCGTGTGTGGATCGTCCCCGTACCCCACCACATGCCCCTGGTTGGCGCGCCGTATTGCCTCCAGCACCTCGGGATGCACCACCGCATTGTTGTCGCTCGCAAAACTTCGGCTCGGTTTCATAACAAAACAATTTAGCAGAAGCGAAAATTGTTCGGAGCCTCCCGCCGTTACCACGAATCTATATCTTTGATCTAATATTGCTGTGGCCAGGTAGCCGTAGCAAAGGTGTTAGAAATCAGCCTTGCAGTGACCCAAACTTATGTCGCGTATTTCCTGGAGATGGCACTAGCAGGCTGCGGAAAAAGTCTGGCTTTGGGTGGCGCAGCGCTTCAGCGCTGCGATAACCGGCTTATTTTCAGCACCGGCTTTAGCCGCTGCGGGCAGCCGCGGACTGCAGCGCGACTTTTCCCGCAGGCTGAAGGATTTCACTAAGAGCACCTATATGTCTAGATTCTTCGCAAAAACGCCATCTCTGCTTCTGCCCGGCGCCCTTCTGGCCGCGCTCCTTATCACTACGGCCTGCGGCAAAGGCAAAGCGGCCAAAGCTGACGCCCCGCAAGCCATGCCGGTCAAAGTCCAAACGGCCAAAGCGCAAAAAGTCGACGACACCACCGACTACGTCGCCACCTTGAAATCGCGCGACTCCGCCGTGGTCATGCCGCAGGTCGAAGGCATCATTACGCAGATTTTCGTCCACTCCGGCGAGCGCGTCGCTTCCGGCGCTCCCATGATGCAGATCGATCCCGCCAAGCAGCAGGCCACGCTGAAAAGTCAGGAGAGCGCAACCGCCGCCCAGGTTGCCCAGGTTAAATGGGCGCAGCAGAATTACGACCGCGTCAGCGGCCTCGCCAGTGCCGGCGTAGTCAGTAAGCAGGATCTCGACCAGGCGCGCGCCACCCTCGATGCCGCCCAGGCGCAACTGCAATCGCTCGGCGCTCAGGTTAACGAACAACAGGTTCAGTTGCACTACTACCAGGTCGTCGCCCCGCGTGCCGGCATTGTCGGGGATGTTCCCGTCCGCGTTGGCGACCGCGTCGTCACCACCACCACGCTCACCACCGTGGACCGTCCCGGCAGTCTCGAAGCTTACATCTATGTTCCCATCGAGAAATCTGCGCAGTTGAAGATGAATCTTCCCGTCCAGATCGTTGACGATCCAGGAAATTCGCTCGCCGCCAGCCGCATCACGTTCATCTCGCCACAGGTGGACACCGCGACACAAACCGTGCTCGTAAAAGCGACCATCGCAAACTCAAACGACAGCTTGCGCACCGCGCAGTTCATCCGCGCCCGTGTGTTTTGGGGCAGCCAGGAAAAGCCTGTGGTTCCGGTCGTAGCCGTGTCGCGCATCGGCGGCCTGTATTTCGCGTTCGTCGCAGAGTCGGACCAGAAGGGTGGATACGTGGTCCGCCAGAAGCCGCTCCAGATCGGCCAAATCATAGGCAACAACTATGTCGTCCTGGGCGGAGTAAATCCAGGAGACAAGGTCGTCGTCTCCGGCACCCAGTTTCTAATCGATGGCGTACCCGTAGTTCCGCAGGAAAGCGGCGGCTAGTAACCTGCGGCGGGGACCGGGCCCGGAGTGGTGCACGAGTTACACCGTACTTGAATTGTCATCCCGAGCGAAGCGAGGGATGACAAGATCTGGTGAATTGAGAGCAGCGAGCAGCGCGAATTCAAGACTGGCAACTGACAACTGGTCACTGGCAACTGTTTCTTATGGTCGACTTTTTTATTCATCGCCCCGTATTCTCCACCGTCTGCGCCCTGCTCATTATTCTCGCCGGCGCCGTCTGCATTCCTACGCTGCCCATCGCACAATTTCCGAACCTCGCGCCGCCGCAGGTCGGCGTTACCGCCGTCTATACCGGAGCCAGCGCCCAGACCGTCGAGTCCGCCGTCACTACGCCTCTCGAGCAGCAGATCAACGGCGCCGAAGGCATGAAGTACATCACTTCCTCCAGCGACAACAACGGCGTCAGCTCGATCACCGCCACTTTCGCCCTCAACCGCGATCCCGACCTCGCCGCCGTTGACATCGAGAACCGCGTCAACACTGCTTCAGGGCGTCTCCCCACCGCCGTCAAGCAAGTCGGAGTTACCGTCGCCAAGACCTCGGAGAACTTCGTCTTCGGCGCCGGCGTTTACTCGCCCGACGGCCGCTACTCCACGCTCTTCATGAGCAATTACCTCGATGTTTACGTCCGCGACAGCCTGAAGCGCGTTCCCGGCGTGGCTGACGTCTTCATCTTCGGCGAACGCAAATACTCCATGCGCCTGTGGCTCGATCCCGTGCGCATGGCCAGCCGCGCCCTTACCGCCGACGATGTGGTCAGCGCTCTCCAGGAACAAAACGTTGAAGTCGCCGCCGGACAAGTCGGTTCCCAGCCCTCCATCCCCGGCCAGCAGTTCCAGGTCAGCGTCCGCGCCGTCGGCCGTCTTTCTGAATCCACGCAGTTCGATAACATCATCCTGAAGAGCAATGGTGATGGCACTCTCGTCCGCCTGCGGGAGGTTGGTCACGCCGAGCTCGGCGCCGAAGATTACAGCTCCGACCTGGAGTACAACGGGCACGAATCCGTTGGCATCGGCATCACCCAGCTCTCGACTGCCAACGCACTCGACGTGGACCGTCGCTGCATCGCCGAACTCGAACGCCTTTCCAAGCGCTTTCCGCCCGGCATGAAGTATGAGCTCGCCTTCGATACCACCGACGCGGTCGGCGAATCGATCCGCGACGTAGTCTCGACTCTCGGCCAGGCCATTTTTCTCGTCATCCTTGTTATCTTCATTTTTCTCGAAGAATGGCGCTCCACCATCATCCCGGCAGTTACGATCCCGGTCTCGCTCATCGGCACGTTCGCCTTCGTCAAACTGCTCGGCTTCTCCATCAACACGCTGACGCTGTTCGGCATCACGCTCGCCACCGGTTTGGTGGTTGACGACGCCATCGTCGTCATCGAAAACATCGAGCGCCATTTGCAGGAAGGCGAGTCCGATCCCGTCAAAGCCGCGTCCGACGCCATGAAGGAAGTCACCGGCGCCGTCATCGCCACCTCCCTGGTGCTGGTTGCCGTCTTCGTGCCGGTCGCCTTCTTCCCCGGCACAACCGGCATTCTGTTCCGCCAGTTCGCGCTGACCATCGCCTTCTCGATTTCGATCTCTGCCTTCAACGCGCTTACGCTTACGCCCTCGCTCTCCGCGCTCCTGCTCGGCCGCGAGCACGGCGAAAAGATTTGGTTCTTCAAGCGCGTGGACCGCGCCCTGGCCGCGCTTACCAACGGCTACGTTCGCGCCCTTCGCGCCTTCCTGCGTTTCGAAGCCGTCGCTCTAGTCCTGTTTGCCGCCGGACTCGGTCTCGCTTACTTCGTCTTTCTGCACGTGCCCCAAGGCTTCGTCCCCAACGAAGATCAGGGATATCTCATCGTCGCCATTCAGGCTCCCACCGGAGCTTCGCTGGAATACACGAAGAAAATCGGCGAGCAGGTGACCGCCATCAGCAAGAATCTTCCTGAAATCGAGGACACCTTCTCGGTCGCCGGCTTCAGCTTCGGAGGCAGCGCGCCCAACGCCGGCCTGGTTTTCCTGAGCCTGCGGCCGTATGCGCAGCGCAAAGGCCGCGACCACACCGCCGCCGNAGTCATCAATCGACTGCGCGGTCCGTTCTTCGGAATTTCCGGCGCCATCGTCATCCCCTTCGAACCCCCCGCCGTGCAAGGTCTCGGCCAGTTTGGCGGATTCCAATTCGAACTCCTGGATCAGGGCAATCACACTCTTCAGGATCTCGACAAAGTCACTCACGACCTCACTCGCACGGGCGGCGAGCGCAAGGAAAAAGACCTCGCCGGACTCTTCACCACCTACACCGCGAGCGATCCTCAGTATGTGATCACCATCGATCGCGAAAAAGCCAAGAGCCTGCACATCCCGCTCAGCCAGATCACCGATACCCTCAGCGTTTACATGGGTTCGGCCTACATCAACGATTTCGATTTCAATAACCGTTCCTATCGTGTGTATGTGCAGGCCGACAAGCAATTCCGCTCGCATCCGCAGCACATCGGCCAATACTACGTGCGCTCCGATTCCGGCGCCATGGTCCCCCTCGACAATTTAGTCAGCATCAGCCAGACCGCCGCGCCCCAGGTCATCAGTCACTACAATCTTTTCCGCTCGACGGAAATCAACGGTTCCGCCGCCCCCGGCTTCAGCTCCGGACAGGCCATCGACGCCATGCAGCAGCTCTCCGCGAAAGTCTTGCCCCAGGGCTACACCTACGAGTGGTCGGGAATTTCGCTCGAAGAGTTGGCCTCGGGATCGACCACGCTCATCCTCTTCGGCCTGGGAACGCTCGTCGTCTATCTCACGCTCTCGGCGCAGTATGAAAGTTTCGTACTGCCCTTCATTATTCTGCTCGCCGTGCCCATGGCGTTGCTCGGCGCGCTTTCCGCGCAATGGATTCGCAGCCAGCAGAACGACGTTTACTGCCAGGTGGGACTCGTCATGCTGATAGGTCTCGCGTCCAAGAACGCCATCCTGATCGTGGAATTTGCGGAGCAGTTGCGTGCACGCGGCATGACCATTCTCGACGCGGCCGTCGCATCCGCCCGCATCCGTCTCCGTCCGATTCTCATGACGTCCTTCGCCTTCATCCTCGGCGTTGTTCCCCTGGTCACCGCCAGCGGCGCCGGAGAAAACGGACGCCACTCCGTAGGCACCACCGTCTTCGGCGGCATGATCATGAGCACCATCCTGAACCTGTTCTTCATCCCGGTACTCTATCTACTAATCGAAGGCTTCCGAGAGCGCCGCCGCAAACCCAAAGCCGCCTAAGCAAGCGTGGGGACGGGGCTCCGCCCCGTCCAAGCTCGCGTAGGGACGGCCGCCCTCGGCCGTCCAAGCCAAGCGCAACTCGGCAGCTGCCTGTGGTCACAGCAACTCTGGATTCGCTATTACAATAGGTCGTCAAGCAGCCGTTCCCCGGCTGCAAGAAAAAGCAACTTCCCGGCTCTTTCCGGCGTCTGAAAAGTGTGAAGAATTTCAGGACTCTCACCATGTCGTAAGAGTCTTGCGTGAGGTCAAACCAATGAAGAAATCACTGCTCGCCGTTCTGGCTCTCCCACTAATTTTCTCGATGGCGGCCGTCGCCCGTCCCGCCATCCAGAACAGCCAGCCGGCTGGTGCGCTCAGTCAGAAGAGCATCGAGCGCATCTACAAGGAAGTTCGTCATGAACTCGTGATGCTTCCTTACTACGGCGTGTTCGACAACCTTGCCTACAAGGTCGACTCGGATGGCACCGTGACCCTGCTCGGCCAGGTCGCGCTTCCGACTCTAAAGTCCGACGCCGAACACGTGGTCAAGCGCATTGAAGGTGTCGAGAAAGTCGTCAACAACATCGAGGTCCTGCCCACCTCGATGAATGACGACCGAATCCGCCGCGCTGCCTACCGCGCCATCTACGGCAACAGCGTCCTAAGCCAGTACCAGTTGCGTGCCGTTCCGCCCATTCACATCATCGTCAACAACGGACACATTACGCTCGAAGGCGCAGTGGCCCGCCAGATGGACAAGCAAATCGCCGGTATGCAAGCGAACGGCGTCCACGGCGCATTCTCAGTGACCAACAACCTTGTAGTCGAAGAACCAGAAAAGAAAGACGACAAGAAGAAGTAATTTCGCATGATTTCTCAGGTCTGGGGCTGGCGTTCCTTCCTGCTCGTGTGGGGACGGGCGCCCTCGCCCGTCCAAGCCGAGCGCAGCTCGGCAGGCTGCCGGTGGTCATAGCAAATTTGGATTCGCGCTAAGGTGCAGGTTGAGCCGTGCGCTTCTCCAATCCGCAAATCTGACTTCTGCAATCTAAAATCATTTATGCCCCAAACCGCCGATCCCGGCGAAATCGACCACGCCGCCGGCCGCCTCCGCGCCGGCCGCCTCGTCGCCTTCCCCACCGAAACCGTTTACGGTCTCGGCGCCAACGCCCTCGACGCCGAAGCTGTGGCCCGCATCTACGCCGTCAAACGCAGACCCGCCGCCAGCCCTCTCATCGTCCACGTAGCTTCGATCGAAATGGCGCAGTCGCTAGTTGCGAACTGGCCAGAAATCGCTGACCGCCTGGCCCGGAGATTCTGGCCCGGCCCGCTGACCCTGGTGCTTGAAAAGAAACTCGACAAGCAACTCAACAATCAACCGGTCATCCCAGACATCGTCACCGCCGGCCTTCCCACCGTCGGACTCCGCATGCCCGCGCATCCGATCGCGCTTGCTCTCATCCGTGCCGCCGGCGTTCCACTCGCCGCACCCAGCGCCAACCGCTTCACCGAACTCTCCCCCACCACCGCCGACCACGTCCGCCGCAGCCTGGGCTCTGACGTAGATTTCATACTCGACGGGGGACCCTGTCAGGTCGGCATCGAATCCACCGTGCTCTCGCTAACCGAGCCGAGGCCCATCTTGCTTCGTCCCGGCGGAATTTCGCGAACAGAACTGGAAGCGATCGTCGGCCCAGTGGCCGTTGTGCAAGAAGTTCAACCCGGAGCCCATCCCGCTCCCGGCCTGCACCCGCGCCACTACAGCCCGCGCACCACCTTATATTTAGCGACGAATGGGAAACTGCCCGATCGGGGCCAAGGACAGGGACTTTACTTGCAGCACCGCCATCCGCCGTCACGTGAGTCTATCCACACGATCCAAATGCCTGCCGCCGCAGCCGACTACGCTGCCGCGCTCTACGAAGTTCTCCATCAGGCGGACGCTGGAAATTACAACTGGATTGCGGTAGATGTCCCGCCCAGCACGCCCGAGTGGGAAGCGATCCAGGATCGCCTAAAACGCGCCGCAACAAATTAATCCCGTGTGGCGCGGACGCCCTCGTCCGCCTGCGTGCGCCTCGAACGCTTCTGTCCGCGAAAGCCTCTCTAAT
>JGI26339J46600_10000372_pt1 | contig 15375 bp, 7 predicted proteins | sample BogFormECP12_OM1_FD_46600 | JGI IMG/M metagenome (IMG submission 46600) | reverse complement strand
AGCCTGACTAACCGTAGTCAGTAAATCTCTCCCTCTGATCCGCCAACTCTTGGTATCATCTATACTTACGCTCCGACGGTCCAGGAACTTCGGTCTAAGAATTGACGATTGACGATTGTCGATTGACGATTGAAAGAGAAGAAGCGAGCTTTCCGGCAAGGAGCTGAACGATTGGTGCTGGGACGGGGCGGGGAAGCTGATTGACGATCGACGATGGAAAGAGGAAGAAGCAAGCCATCCGGTGCTTTCCAATGGTCGATCGAAAGTCGTCCATCAGAAATTCCTTGTCTTCACTTCCAATCGTCAATCAATCTGCAATCGGCAATTCTTCCTTCGCCCTCCATCCTTCGACCTTTTACGCCTAGAACGAGAACTTCACGCCTGGTTGATCCCCGGGGGGGCCACCGCCAAGGAACGGGTCGCGCTTCCGGCGCCGACTTCACGGCTGCCGATGTGGGCGACGCCATCGATCCCGGTTTAAGATGGATGGCAAGACACTTTTAGCCCACTACCTCGGGCGAATATCAGTTGGAATGTGCTGCCGATGACGGTAGAGTATAGGGTCACACTTGGTCGGGCCATAACAGATCACATCTAGCCTTCGTTCGGGCGTTGAGAGAAGCCGCTCGATGACAACCCGTATGCTCAGAAGGGCTCTCTTTGCCATCGCATTTCTCAGCTTTTGGATCGGCGGCGGCACGATGTTGCCGAACGCCAGGGCTGGCGCTCGGGGAGCGAGCGGTGATGACAAACCTCACGGCCTTCAGGATATTCTCCAGTACATTTCGACCGGGTGGAGCTCGCTGACGCGGTCGATGACGAGTTGCGACAGCGTGGCTGACCCCAAGGCGCCCGAGAAGTCGGTGCTGTATCTTCCGGCGGCTCTTCCGGTCCCGGAAGCCGTGGAACGAATGGAGAAAAACTGCTCGGTCCAAGTAGAGCACTTGCCGGCAGTGATCGAGAGGTTGGGGCAGATCGACGGAAGCAACATCCATCCGCCCGGTCTTCTCTACCTTCAGAACCCCTACGTGGTGCCAGGGGGAAGATTCAACGAGATGTACGGTTGGGACAGTTACTTCATCATTCGCGGCCTGCTGCAGGATGGCCGATTGGATCTCGCGCGCAATATGGTGGAGAACTTCTTTTTCGAGCTCGACCACTACGGCGGATTTCTGAATGCCAATCGGACATACTACCTGACCCGATCGCAGCCGCCCTTTCTTACTTCCATGATCATGGCCGTGGATGAGGCCGCGAAACGGAGCGGGGTGGACGACCGAGCGCGCTCGGCATGGCTGGCCAAGGCGTACATTTACGCCGTCAAAGACTACAACCTTTGGACTCATCCGCCGCACTTGGCCGGTGATACCGGGCTCTCGCGCTATTACGATTTTGGCGACGGCCCTGTGCCCGAGATGGCGGACGACCCCGTCTTCTATCACCGGGTGGTGAGCTATCTGGTCACTCATCCGGACCCTCACTGGACTTACCTCGTTCACTCTGACGTGGATGGACGCTCCACGACCCTGATCGGTCCCGTTTTCGCTCTCGACCTCTGCGACGCCCAACCGGCGGGCGCGAACGGGGACTGTGAACCCGTGGAGAGGCTCAGCCTAACCCCCGACTACTACAAGGGCGATCGCAGCATGCGCGAATCCGGCTTTGATGTCGCGTTCCGGTTCGGGCCCTATAGCGGGAGCACTCATCACTATGCGCCGGTGTGCCTGAACAGCTTGCTGTTTAAGGTGGAGAAGGACCTGGAACAGATGAGCGCACGGCTGGGCCACAACCGAGAATCCGAGGAGTGGGGCGAACGCGCTAGCAAGCGCCGTGAGTTGGTGAACAAATACCTTTGGGACCAGGAGCGAGGCCTCTACTTCGACTACGATTTCGAGCACGGTAAACAATCGTCGTACGTCTTTATCACCACTTTCTACCCGCTCTGGGCCGGTGTCGCGTCGCCCCAGCAGGCGCAGGCCGTGATGCAGAATGTGAAGCTTTTCGAGCAACCGGGCGGGCTGGCTATGAGCACCCTGGAAAGCAAGGGTCAATGGGACTACCCGTACGGGTGGGCACCCACCCAGCTTGTGGCTATCGAAGGGTTGCGCCGCTACGGTGACGACAAGGATGCGAATCGCATTTCTTACAGTTTTCTCTCCATGATCCTCGATAATTTTCGCCGCGACGGCACCATCCGGGAAAAGTACAACGTCGTCACGCGCTCTTCCGAAGTGAAGGTGGCAGCCGGCTATCAGCAGAACGTGATTGGATTCGGGTGGACGAACGGGGTATTCCTGGTGTTCCTGCACGCTTTGCCGCAAGACCTGGCGTCGCGGCTGGGCTTTACAAAGCAGTAGGCAGAAGGCAGAAGGCAGGGAAGCGGTGCAGCGGCGAAATAAGATAGCCTAGGTAACAAGCCCTAGGGAAGAGGGATCATCTCTTTCCTCCGGTTGGGCGTGGGCGGCCCGCAACGTAGCAGAAAAGGTAGCAACAAGAGAAGAGAAATAAGCAAAAACAAAAATGAGAAATCCCGGAGTCGTTCGGCGGGGTGAAGATGGATCGATTGGCTGGAGCGAGCAAGCAAGAACGAAGGGGGAATGCAGAAGGCATAGAGCAAAAGATGAAGAGCAGCGCAGTGACTCCGGTATTTCGGTAAGGGATTAAGGGTCAGCTGCCTTCTGCTTTCTGCTTTTTGCTTACTGCCTTCCGCCTACTGCCTACTGCCTTCCGCCTACTGCCTACTGCCTACTGCCTTCCGCCTACTGCCTTCCGCCTACTGCCTTCCGCCTACTGCCTTCCGTCTACTCCTTACCTGGCGGCCTCAAGTGCGGATCGAGCTGGAGCGCCTTCTCAAACTCTTCCGCTGCCGCGGTTGCGTTACCCTTCTGGCGCAGGGCCATGGCCAGTTGAAAATGGGCGGGAGCGAAGTCGGGGCTCAGCTTCAACGCTGCCCTGAATTTCTCCATGGCGCCGTCCAAGTCACCTTGCCGGAGTTGCTTGGTCCCGGTATTGGTGGCTATGGTGGCCGCCTGGCGGTTCATCTTCGCCTGGTTCAACTCCTCCGCCTTCTGAAACTCCTCCTGGGCCTTGGCGGTGTCTCGCTTCTGACGATAAACCATGCCCAGCGACTGGTGGGCTGCGCCGTCGTTGGGATCCAACTGCAGAGCGGCGCGAAGCTCGTCCAACGCCCCGTCGAGATCGGCCTCCTGCCGCAGCACCGAGCCTAGAATCGAGTGAGCCTGCTCATAGTCAGGTCGGACTCTGATCGCCTCGCGGAATGCCGCCGCCGCCTCGTCCAGTTTCCCCTGCTGCCAGAGAATCACCCCCAGCGTGTAGTGTGGTTCGGGCAGGGTCGGGTCGAGCCCGATGGCTTTGCGAAGGGCGGGGACCGCCTGGTCAAAATCCTCCTTTTCCTTCAGGGCCACCCCGAGGTTGTAATAGGCTTCGGCGTCGTCCGGATGAAGATCGATCAAGGCGTGGTACTCACGGATGGCATCCTCCCACTGTGCCTTTTGCAGTAGGGCGAGCCCAAGATTGTTGCGGGCGCCGGCATACTCGGGTTTCAACTTCACCGCCGTCTGGAATGCCTTGATCGCGCCATCGCCGTCACCCTGCGAAAGCAGGACCAATCCCAGGTTGTTGTGAGCCTCGACGTCGTTGGGCGCGAGTTCTACAGCGCGCTGGAATTCAGCCGCGGCCTCCACCAGGTCGCCGTCGTGTTGCAGGGCCAGTCCGAGGTGGTTGTGGAATTGCCCGTTGGACGGTTCGAGGCGCGTGGCGGCCTGGAACTCCTGCATGGCAGGGTCTGCCTTGCCCTGCTCCTGATAAGCGAGCCCAAGGTAATCGTGGACGTTTGCGTCTTCGGGCAGCAGACGCGCCGCTTCTTGAAACTCGGCGAACGCTGCGGCGTGGTCCTGAGCGAACCATTCCGCCAGACCCAGGTGGTAGTGGGCTTCGCCGTCGTCCGGCTTCACCTTGATCGCCGCCTGAAACTCGCTCTTGGCGCCCAGGAAGTTGCCGCGGTGACCGAGAACCACACCCAGCGCATCGTGAACCTCGGCCCAGTCCGGTCGAACCCGCAGGGCCTGCTCGTAAGAGGCGATCGCTCCGTCGAGATTGCGCTTGTACTCCAGTGCCTTGCCCGCATTGAAGTATGCCTCCGCCAGGTTCGGATCGAGGGCTGTCGCCTTATGAAACTCCTGCAAGGCGTCGTCGTATTGGCCGGTCTGCATCAGAACCCAGCCTAGGGAGTTGTGGGCGGCCGCCGACTTTGGCTCCAGCTTCAACGCCAGCCGCAGTTCGCGGATGGCCGCTTCCCAATGGCGTTCCTCGATGTCCTGGACGCCGCGCCGGTAGTGGTCGTCCGCCTCTTTGTCGGGAAGGTGCTTCAGAGGGGCAGTCTGCTGGACACCCGGCAGTTGGCAGTTGGCGGTCGCCACGAAGAGGCAAATGGCAAAAGGCAAAAGGCAAATGGCAAAAGGCAAATGTGAAGACGACGTCAAATCGCGGTGACCACGCGTATCCCACTCTTGCCATTTGCCATTTGCCATTTGACTTTTGCCTTTTGCCATTTCTTGCTTTTCTGCCGACTGCTGACTGCCGACTGCCTACGGCCTACTTCTTCAGAAGTCCTGTCCCTTCTTTCACCCAGATCACCTGGTTGGTCTCAACATCCTTCAGGAGGTCCACTTGGCCGCTTGGCCATCGGACTTCCACCAGGTCAGCCTTGGACGCCGCGCCCATCCCAAAGTGGAGGCGGAGATCGTTTTGTGAGATGTAGCCGCCGCCGCTGCGTACTTCATCGATCTGGGAATGATCGCCGGCCACCACTTTGACGCGCGCGCCCAAGCCGGTGCGGTTCGAGCGCGTCCCCACCACCTTCACCTTCAGCCACCGGTGCCCCTGCTGCCCCTGCTGATTATTGGCTACGTCATTCCTAAGCAGGGTGGGCGGGTCGTTAACATTATTGATGACGACGTCGATGTCCCCATCGTTGTCGAAATCTCCGAACGCTACTCCCCGCGCCGAGCGTAACAGGCCAACCCCTGGACCTGCCCGGTTGGACACGTCCTCGAAACGCCCGTTGCGAAGGTTGCGATAGACGATCTTCGGTTCCTTATAAGGCACGTCGATACCAGTTCGTTCCACTTCAGGATAGACGTGACCGTGGGCCGCGAATACGTCAAGCCAGCCGTCGTTATCGAGATCCACGAACCCGCAGCCCCATCCCAGGTAACGGGTGTTGAGTCCCATGCCCGCGGAAAACGTGGCGTCAGCGAAGGTGCCGTCACCATTGTTGCGGTACAGGCTGCAAGTATCGTCGGAGAAGTTCGTCTTGAAAATGTCGAGCCAGCCGTCGCAGTTGTAGTCGCCGGCAGTCGCCCCCATGCCGGCCTGCTCCTGCCCGTCTTCGTTGTAAGCGCACCCGGCGGAGAGGGCGATGTCGGTGAAAGTTCCGTCGTGGTTGTTGTGGTAGAGGATGCTGGGCGTGGAATCGCACGCCACGTAAATATCCGGCCAGCCGTCGTTGTCGAAGTCGCCCGTCAAAGCGGTGAAGCAGTAGTGGCCGGGCGTTTTCAGGATTCCGGCCTTTTGCGTGACGTCGGTGAAAGTGCCGTCGCCGTTGTTGTGATAGAGGAGATTGGTCCCCCGCGGCAGTCCTTTCGGGCCGCACATCACCGGGACTCCTTTCCATAGGCAGTACTGGCCGGTGCCCGGTTTCGGCAACTGCGAGAGATTTACGTCCACGTAATTGGCCACAAAAAGGTCGAGATGACCGTCCTTGTCGTAATCCACGAAGCAGCAGCCGTTGTTCCATCTCGGCCGGGAGCCGTGCTGAAGGAGGCCGGCTCTCTCGGTGACATCGGTGAACGTGCCGTCGCCGTTGTTGCGGTAGAGAGTGTTCTGACCCCAGGCGGTGACAAAAAGATCGTCCCAGCCGTCGTTGTCGTAGTCGCCGACGCACACGCCCTGGCCCCAACCGGTCTTCGCCAGCCCGGCTCTTGGCGTAACGTCAGTGAACGTGCCGTCGCGGTTGTTGTGGTAGAGATGGCAAGTCGGCTCCTTCCCCCTGGGAAAGCCCTCCAGCGTCGTGGCGTTCACCTGGAAGATGTCCGGCCAGCCGTCCTGATCGTAGTCGAAAAATGCGATCCCGCAGCCGGTGGTCTCGACGATCCAGCGTTTGCTATCGGCTTGCCCGGAGACGCAGACTGAGTCCAACCCGGCTTGGGCCGCGACGTCCGTCAATGTCACGCCGAAAGGTGAGCCCGGCGCGACGGGGGAGTTGAAGGAATCATTTTGATTGACAAGCGACCGGCTTGTGCCCGCGAGGCCCGCGGAGGTTCGGGGAAAAATGCCGTCGAGGCTCAGCGCCAACCCGGTAAAACCGAGAGCCTGCAACAATCCTCGTCTTGAACTCACCATCATCGACCTATCAGGGCGCCAGGCCGCAAGATTAGACTGTTCCTTGTCCTTAGTCCGTTGTTCGTGGCGAAGACGGACCTGCAACCGGACAAAAGGGGGGAAAGACCAGGATACCCATCACCTCTTATACTTCACACTCTTGACGATCCCTTTTCCTTCTTCAACATACACCACCTGGTCCGCGGTGACGTTCTCCGCCACGTCCACCAGGCCACTGGGCCATCGGACTTCCAGCCGGTCCGCCTTAGCGGCCGCCCCGAGCCCGAAGTGCACACGGAGGTCACTCTGCGAGGCATAGCCTCCGCCGCTGCGCACCTCGTCGATCTGCTGATGGCCCCCGGTAACACACTTGACGCGCGCCCCAATGCCGCTGCGATTCGACTTGACGCCCAGGGTGCGGACCTTGAGCCAGTGGTTGCCGGTGTTCGAATCGCAGCGCAGGAGCTGAGGGTAGTCGTTTACGGCGTTGACCACGATGTCCACGTCGCCGTCATTATCGAAGTCACCGAAAGCGCAACCCCGCGACGGCGAGAGGTCCACGATGGGGCTGCCGAGTTCTCTTGAGATATCCCGGAAACGGCCATTTCCCAGATTGTAGTAGACCACCTTGGGCTCGGCATAGCGGATATCCAGATTCAGGTGTTTGATCTCGGGGTAAATGTGGCCGTTGGCCACAAAGATGTCGGCCCAGCCGTCGTTATCGAGATCGAGGAAGCCGCAGCCCCAACTCAGGTATCGCGTATTCAATCCCAGGCCGGCGGCGAACGTCACATCGTCGAAGACGCCCTGCCCCAGGTTGTGGTACAGCGAAGAAGTGTCTTCGGAGAAATTAGTCTTGAAAATGTCGAGGTACCCGTCGCAGTCGTAGTCCACCGCCGTAGCCCCCATGCCGGCTTGTGGCTTGCCGTCCTGGCTGTAAGCGCAGCCGGCCGCGATGCCGATGTCCGTGAACGTCCCGTTGTGGTTGTTCTGGTAGAGCGCGCTGGGTTGGGAATCGTTAGCCACGTAGATGTCGGGCCAGCCGTCGTTGTCGAAGTCGGCCACGAGCACTCCCAGTCCGTACGTCCCGTTGGTTTTGAGAACACCCGCAGCCGCAGAAACGTCCGTGAAAGTTCCGTCGCCGTTATTGTGATAAAGGATGTTCTTCGCCCCCGGCAGGCCCGGGGGACCGCAGGCCACCGAGACGCCTTTGTAAGTGCAGGGTCCCGACTCGGGCAGGGGCCAGCTCTTCAAATCTCCGAGATCGACGTAGTTGGCCACGAAGAGGTCGAGGTGACCATCACGGTCGTAGTCCAGAAACGCGCAGCCTGTGCCCCAGCGCGTCCGGGACCCGGCCACGCCCGCCTTATCGGAAACGTCGGTGAAAGTCCCGTCCCCGTTGTTGTGATAGAGGAGATTCTTGCCCCAGGTGGTGACGAACAGGTCTTCGAACCCGTCGTTGTCGTAGTCGCCGATGCAAACTCCCTGGGCCCACCCCGAGCGAATGAGGCCGGCTTGGGCCGTCACGTCGGTGAAAGTGCCGTCGCGGTTGTTCTTGTACAGGCGGTTGATGGGCTCTTGGCCAGGGGGGAAACCTTCCACCCGAGACCCGCTGGGAAGGAAGATATCGAGCCACCCGTCGTTGTCGTAGTCAAAGAAGGCGGCTCCGCAGCCCGTCGTTTCCAGCAAGTAGAGATTCTTCTCCTCACCTCCGAAGATGGTCTTATGGGCTAATCCGGCTGCTTTGGCCACGTCGACGAAGCGAACGGCGGGTGGGGACGGGCCCTGCCCGGCCGCGGCCAGAGAGAAAGAGCCCTTTCCCAACGGTCCAAATCGCCCCAAGGTCCCAAACGGAGAAGCACCGAAGCCGACCGCGGCTACGGAGGTATTCAATAATTCTCGTCTAGTCAGCTTCGCCATGGCCCTTTCTCGATTACCCTTCGCCTAACACCGCCCGCCAAAGTGAACATTGTGGGCTCGGTCCTTCTTCTATCGTCATCTTACATCATTGGGAAGAATCCAGAGACCACACCGAAGGAAGAGTGAAGACCTCGGGCCGGATTTGTCTGGAATACGGCTATTGCCCGTTTTCTAATCCGTGTGGTCGGTGAAATCTGCGGATTCTTCTCGCTCTTGTGTCACGCATCGGGTAACGGTTGGTCGTTTGCCGTTTGCCGTCAAACATTATAGAATGCCAGGTGATTCGATCCTTTCGTTCCAGGGACGCCGAAGCGTTATATAAGCACCTGCGTCCTTCGAAGGCGCTCCGAGGTTTGGCTAAACAAGCCCTGCGGAGGCTGCAGCAACTTGATTCGGCCACCAGCCTCCGTGATTTGGCCCTCCCTGGAAACCGACTGGAGAAGCTTCACGGCGATCGAAGCGGTCAGCACAGTATCCGCATCAATGATCAGTGGCGGATCTGCTTCCATTGGAGAGAGGCAGACGCCTACGACGTGGAGATTGTTGACTATCACTAGGAGTTGACTATGGTGACAGACGAACTGCTGGCGGAGATGCATCCGGGGCGTACGATCTTAGAGGACGTCTTGAGGCCTCTCGGCATGAGCGTTAACGCGCTCGCGAAGGAACTCCATGTTCCCACGACGCGCCTAAATGACATCGTACGCGGCCGGCGCGGCGTCACAGCCGATACCGCCCTCCGCTTGGCGCGTTACCTGGGCACGTCTGCACAGTTTTGGCTCAATCTCCAGTCCGTCTACGACCTGCGGGCTGCTGAACGTCGGACGGGGCCTACCATCAACAAACAGGTCAACCCCCGAAAGGCTGCTTGAAAAATTGCCGATTGCCGGTTGCCGATTGACGATTTGAAGCGGTCAGTTGTCAGTTAGTTGTCACTCATACGGGGTCTGCTGCGGCGACTGAGCACTGACGACTGACAACTTCTTCCAATCGTCAATCGGCAATTCTTCCACTGTCCTTCAGCCTTTCGGGGGTGAATTCGGGGCGGGATGAATGGCGTGGACGGCGACGCACTTCACGCTCAGAATATCGCCCTTCATGATCTCGGCCCTCAACACGGCCTGGAAAAAGGGATGTGCCTTGACGCCGGACGCGCCCGGGCCCGTTTCCAGCCGTCCCGCCAGTTCCGCAATCTCGGAGGGTGAGGTGGCAAATTCGGCTGCGGCTTGGGTTCCGAAGGTAGTCAAGCCGCCCAGAATTGCAATTCTTCGATTCGACGCTACTCCAGGCAGGAAGCTCACCAGCGCATAGTCGGCCCGTACCACGTGGGTCCCGGGGTCCCGCTCAACCTCGTAGATCGGCTGCTCACCAGGCAGGGGATGTAGATTACTGATCTGCCCGCCCCAGACACCCTCTGGCAGCCGGGGCCAGGCGAAAACGAAATCCTGCGACAGCGTCAGCCCCGCCAAAAGGGCGTCCTCCCGCGTCGAGCCCAGGAAGATAACGTCGTGGCGGCTGAGGTCGTCCGTGGTCACCAGACGGCTGCGCTTCACCTGCAACGGGGAGCGCAGTTCCCCAAATAGCCGCGTGAGGTAGAAAACCGCCATCACTTCGCCGGTTCCGGTGTAAACGTCCTCGAAGAAGACCGGGCCAGCATTCCGGAGGAGGCGAGGGTTCGCAACCAGCCGGCTGGCCACGTCGGCTCTTGCCGGAGCGCCCAGGTTATCGACCTCTTCACTCTTGAGCCGCAGCAGGTCTGAGGTTTCGGTAGCTAGAAAGACAGTATTTGAGTAGGTAACGATGGGCGAGCTCTCAGCCCCCGTGAAACCTGCCCATAAGTCGCGGAGGGGACGATTGAGGCCCGTCGGCGGCGACCCTTTGGCCGCTCCCGATCGACTCTGAAGGTTATCCTCGGGAGAGGGGCCGCTTCGCAGGCTGTGAAGAGCAAGTCCGAGACTGAGGAGCACAGCCACCGTCAAGCATGACAGGACCCAGAGAAGAGACCTTCTTTCTGATTCACCGCCAAGCCTCGGCCATGAGTTCCCGTTGCTCCCGTTGGGTTGCACGGTCGGCCCCGATTTCGCCATTTCCGGGGTTTTCGATAGGCCCGGGGACGGTTCGGGAATCGCAGCCTTGTTCCCGACCGATGCCCTCCTGGAGAAAGACGGAACATAGTGCCCTTTCGGAATTACCAGAAGGATGTCGTCCCCGGCCCCCTCGCCGCCGTAGTATTCCTTGAGCTTCTCCCTTAACCGATGCGCCTGGACCCGAACGACGGTGTCGATCCTCGGATCGTAGTCTGCGGGCCGGTCGAATACCTCACTACCTATGGTGTATTCCTTGATTTCGTGCGACTGGCCTTCGATGGTCTTCGAGGCGATATACTTGAGGAACCTTTGCAGCCCCGGAGCCAGGCGAAAAACCTCCGAGTGCAGTACTTTCTCCAGTTGCATCCGCTGTTCTTCGGGCGTAACCGTTGCGTCGCGAGTTTCTCTCGATGTGATTTCTCCGCCGTTTTTCGTCATCCCACGCGGCTTTCCCCTTCGATCCCAGGCGCGCTGCAACGGTTGCGTAACGGTTACATACCTGCGCTAACTCCCGCCCATTCGGACTACACAATAATACTCTTCTCGCTCTTGGGTCAAGCGAGTTCATCAGGGAGCTGCAAACGGCAGAACTGGCGTGTGATCAGACATTTGTTTGTCCGTTACGGATCAATGAATGGCACGTTACGGTCTACCGTTAGCGGTTGAGGCGAGCTAATCGGTCGGCGCTCGCCGTCGCGCCAAGGGTTTTGCGGAACGGTTTTCCGACGGGCTATACTTGCGGTCAATAACGATTTTTCTTGACAAGCGCGCCGGGCTTAAATTATTTTGCTTCTCGCGTCGATAGTTGGGTGAGTCTCCAGGATAACTGCGTCGCGCCAGGAATTGGGCCAACCTCTGTCGAGGGAAGGATATTCCTGGCGCCGACGGACTGAATTTAATCTGGGAAAGACCGATTGCGTACCGGGTCATACACCTGTCTGCCCAAGCTGGGCAGGGGGTGAGCGTCTGCGTTGGGAACTTGAACTGTTCAGACCGTCAAGGGCCCCAAGATTGGCCCTTGTGCAAAAAGGAGCCGAGAATGATAGGTAAAAGAGGAGGACTGTGGATCGCCGGCCTACTGGTTTTTGCGCTGGCGTGCCCAGCGGGAAGATTGTTTGGCCAAGCGGTGTTCGGCAGCATCATCGGCACGGTAACTGATGAGCAGGGCGCATCCGTACCTAATGCCAAGATCACCATCACCAACGTCGCCCAGAATGTCAGCTACGAAACCACCAGCAACGAGAGTGGGAACTACGAGCAGCAACACCTGATTGCGGGAGTTTACCGAGTGCACGTTGAGGTGCAAGGTTTCGAGGCCTACACGCAAGAAGGCGTACAGGTGAACGTGGACAGCGCTACGCAGGTTAACGTACCATTGAAGGTGGGCGCCCAAACAACAACCATCGACGTCACGGCAGCGGTGCCGCTGCTTAAGACAGAGAAAACCGATGTGGCCGAGAACTTCTCCGAAAAACAGGTGGAAGATCTGCCGATCTTCAACCGCAATTTCGTCAGTCTCCAGTTGCTGACTCCGGGGTCCCAACGATTGGGCTGGCAACACGCCGCCAGTGAAAACCCCCAAGGCGCTATTCAGATCATGATGAACGGGCAGCACTTCAGCGGGACCGATTATACGCTGGATGGAACCTCTAACCAGGACCCCATCCTGGGGATTATCGTGATCAACCCCAATCTTGACTCGGTCACCGAGGCCAAGATCACCACCCAGAATTACGACGCCGAGTTCGGCAAGGCCACCGCTGGAATTGTCAGCAGCCAAACCAAGTCGGGAACCAACGAGTGGCATGGCGACGCTTTCGAGTTCAATCGCACCAACGCCACCAGCGCCCGCGATCCGTTCACGCAATGCGGAGCTGACTGCGGTGGTGTCAGCAACGTCGCGCACAGCGTCTGGAACCAGTACGGAGGGTCTGCCGGCGGCCCCATCAAGAAGGATAAGATTTTCGTTTTCGGCGACTACCAAGGCACGCGACGCTCTCTCGGCGGTTCCGGCCAGGCCCGGGTGCCGACTGCGGCCGAGCGCGCCGGCGACTACAGCGCCCTGGCAGCCGCCGCCAGCACCAACATTTTCAACCCTTTCAATCCTGACGGGAGCATCAATCCCTGCATTTCCTTGAGTTCCACAAAGTCCGACGGCTCCGCCTGCCGGCCGGCCGACCTGCGACAGCAGTTCATGGGCAACGATGGCAAAAGCCCGAACGTGATTCCAAGTTCATTCTTGGCGACACCGGACGCCGTGGCGGCCTCCAAAATGCTGGCGAACATCCCGATGCCCAATGTGACTCCCCCGCACGCTACGGATAACAACTACTTCGCTTCCGGCGCCCAGACGTTCAACAGTTGGGGCTTAGATGGCCGGACGGACTGGTACGTCAACGATAAGTTGCACATGCTGGGCCGGTACAGCATACAACAGTTCTCCCGCCAAGGCGCCGGCCTCTTTGGGAGTGAGGTCGGAGGACCGAACCTCAACGTCGACCCCAGTTTGGGCGGCTTCGCCGGAAGCTCGAGTGTTCGCAACCAAAGCCTGGCTTACGGCTTTGACCGCACCCTGGGTCCGACGTGGCTCACCGACTTCCGCTTCGGATTCGTGCGCTATCGCGTGTTTGTGAACCCTAACGGCGTGGGCACCAGCCCCGCCAAAGATGCGGGCATCGCCGGACTCAATCTCGACAACTACTACACCTCCGGCATGCCGCACTTCCAGATTCAGGGAACAGGTGGCCTGGATTGGGGTTATAGTCTCGGCGTCAACCAGTGCAACTGCCCGTTGAACGAGCAGGAGCAGCAGTTCCAGTTCGTCAACAACTGGACCAACATTCGGGGCAACCACACCATCAAGTTCGGAGCCGACATTCGCTACGCCACGAACCTTCGCGTGCCCAGCGATTCCCATCGCTCCGGCGAGATCTACTTCAGCCCCGGCTTCACCCAGGGCTGTGTTCTTACAGGGGCAGACTGCACGGCTTATGCGGGTATGGGATTGGCAACCTATCAACTCGGTGCTGTTACTTCCTTCTCGCGTTACGTGAGCCACTCGACCAACGCGAAGGAGGCACAGAAGCGTTGGCTCTTCTACGGCCAGGATACCTGGCGGGTCACTCCCAAGCTCACCGTGAACTACGGCTTGCGTTGGGAAATCTACTTCCCGCAAACGGTGAACGCGGCCGGCAACGGCGGCTGGGTCCAGGTGGACACTGGCGAGGTCTGGGTGGCGGGAGCCAAAGGCATCGGGATGGACGGCAATGTCAGCAACACCTATAAGAACTTTGCCCCGCGCTTAGGCATTGCCTATCAAATGGATCCCAAGACCGTTGTCCGCATGGGCTATGGTCGCTCCTTTGATATCGGTACGTTTGGGTCGATCTTTGGCCACACGGTCACCCAGAACGTTCCGGTGCTGGCTAACCAGAGTCTTAACGCGCCATCGGGTGCCTCGGACGCCTTTACCCTTTCGGTGGGTCCGTCGTCACTCGATCCCAGCACGATTCTCCAAAACAACTGCAACGCCATCACGCTGAAGACGTCGACGGTTAACGGAACTCAGTGCCTCGGCCCCACTGGAAATCCCCTGAACCCGGACGGCATCAGCCCGCACGTTCACCCTAAGAACCAGCGCCTGCTCACCGTGGATGCGTGGAACGTTACCGTGCAGCGCGCCCTGAGCAACACGATGTCCGCCGAGGTCGGTTACGTGGCCAACAAGGGCAGTCACGTGTTCATCGGCGACGGCCCCAACTACAACATCAACGATCCGACCCTCGCGGGGTTTACCCCGGGCCGTAACAATAACCCCGCCAAGCCTTACTACGCCAAGCTTGGCTGGACCCAGGGCGTGTGCTACTACGGCAACGACGCCAGCAATAACTATGAGTCCTTGCAGGCGAAGCTGGACAAGCGCTTTGGCTCCGGATACCAGATCGAGGGCACTTACACTTTTGCCCATGCCAACCAGTATACCGATTCCTACTACATCTACAATCCGAGCTTGGTCTACGGCCCTTCGGACTTTCAGCGACACCACGTGCTGACGATAACGAACGTCATCACTTTGCCGTTCGGCAAGGGCCAGAAATACATGAGCAGTCCGTCGCGCCTCGCCGACCTGCTCCTCGGCGGATGGCAGATCAACGGCGCCTGGATCGGCGAGAGTGGTACACCTGAAACGGCCGGGTACCAGGACCGCGGATCGGATGCCGATACCGGCCCAGGCTTCCCGAATCGCACCGGCAGCGTTGGTGCCGGCACCCGCTCCGGCAATCCTGCGATCACCGGTTATTGGTTCCAAACCGCCGCCCACACGCTCGCACCCAGCGCTGGTGGGACATGCCCCTCCGATCCGGGTTGCACCAGCAACGGGTGGACCCGCCCGGGAGTGGGCACGTTCGGCAACGCCGGGGAGAACTCGCTGTGGGGCCCGCGCTCGCTTAACGCTGACATTTCGTTCTTTAAGAACTTCACCCTCACGGAAAGGGTCAAAATGCAGTTGCGCGCCGAGTCTTTCAATACCTTCAACCACGTCAACCTGGGCGGGTTCGATAGCTGCGTCGACTGCTCAACCGCGGGCAGGATCACGGACATCCTGGGTAGCTCTAACATGCGGGAGTGGCAGTTCGGGCTACGGCTCGAGTTCTAAGGACCGTCACCAGTTTCCGTTTCAACCCTGGAGGAGCCCGCGCTTGCGGGCTCCTCTTTTTGTATGCCGAGCATGTTCGACAGCTTGAGGGTGAAAGTCCCTTTCACAACCCGATGGAGGTGAAGTGATAGCGAAGCGCAAGGGCGTCGCCGCAAGGTGGGTCTGAAGGAAGCGCGGAGCAAAGGCGCGAGCCGATGTACAAGAACCAGATCAGAGGCATACGGTGTCGGGCGAGCGGGCAGATGACCGCGAAGCGCATATCCATCAAGGGCACTGGTTGTAAATCCGACGGTTGCGTACGGAAGGCAG
>JGI26339J46600_10000371_pt1 | contig 15375 bp, 16 predicted proteins | sample BogFormECP12_OM1_FD_46600 | JGI IMG/M metagenome (IMG submission 46600) | reverse complement strand
TTGGAATTTCATGAAGCCTAACGGATGCGGCTTCCGCAAAAATCATATAGTCATTAAAATCCAGTAGCTACATCCTTCAGAATTGAGGTAGAGAGTTTGAAGAAAGTTGGAATAGTCGCAGGTAGCATCTCAAGATTTGACAATCCACGACACACTTTGCAGGAAGAAATGTGCGCGGAAGCAGTTAAGATGATACTGGATGACATTCCAGAGCTTGACTTGAGAGATTTCAATAGAAAAGGGTATGCGGCTTGTTATTCATATTTCAGCGACATTCTTGAACAGCAACAGTGCATGCATTGGATCATCAATGACTACTTGGGTTTAAGCGGTGTTCCATCGTACCGAGTTGAATCGGGAGGCGCGACCCCTATCGACGCCATAATCAACGCTGCTCTTTGGGTGCGTTCAGGTATGTTTCCCGCGGTTCTTGTGGTGGGTTGGGAAAAAATGGATGAGTTACCAATACAGAAGGTCAACGAAGCGATAGCTATAGCAGGCGACACGGACTGGGATTTTGTATCAGGCTTTACGTACAACGCTTTCTATGCGACGATGGAGTCGAGGAGAATGCACGTGTACGGAGACAAAGAGGAGGATCTTGCTGAAGTTTCAGCGATGGCACACAATAACTCGCTTGAGAATCCTTATGCGCAATGGCCGGCCCAGCATGGTTTTTCAAAGATAACGGTTGACGACGTGTATAAGTCTCGTCTGATATCTTGGCCGTACCGACTTTATGAATGCGCGATGACGAGTGAAGGCGCTTCAGCAATGCTTGTTGCAAATGAGGAGCTTACCAAGAAGTTGACGGATAATCCAGTTTGGATTAGCGGCGTGGGCTTCGGCAGCGACACCATGAGAGCGGGAGATCGTCCTGATAACCCTGCGTGGAAGGGTATGTACCCAGAAGACGAAAAGATATGGCCCAAGAACGTTCCGAAACCGCTGTCCCCGTACCCAGATCTGCTGAACTTTGGCTCTCTAAGAGTCTCCGCGCGAATGGCCTACAAAGACGCTGGAATCAAGAATCCGCGGAAAGAAATCAGTTTCGTGGAAATATTCGATCCTTATGCTGGAGTCGTCCTGGCTGGACTTGAAGACTTCGATTTCTGCAAGAGAGGCGAGGGCAAGAACATGGTGCGCGAAGGCGTAATCAAACGAGACGGAGAACTCCCGTGTCAGCTTAGCGGAGCATTGACGGCACAGGGCCACGCAGTTGGCTCAACATCAATAGCTCAAGTCGTTGACAGTTATTGGCAACTCAGCAATCAAATAGGAAAGAAATGGGGTGCACCAGGAAGGCAAGTGAGCAAGGCCAAAAAGGCATTCATTCATGGTCACGGCGGAACAGGATGCCAAGCTGGCGCAGTAGTCTTGGAGGTGTAAGAAAATGAAGCAACCTGGACCGGAAAAAATCCTCAAAGAGAAAAAGATAGATGAAAAGTCATGGGAAGCCTGGGAGCGCAAGGGAGGCTGGACTCCGGAAGGATGGAAAATAGTTGAGATGAATGACGGGCCGACTTTGAATAGCTTGAAGCCTGACAAATTCCTGATAGTACACAGACCTCATGGTAGCCTATTCCACCATAGCTACGGCAAAGTATCAAAGTTCTTCATGGGATTGCTTGAAGGAAAACTGTACGGCACAAAATGTCCAAAATGCGGATTAGTCTACTGCCCCCCAAGGGCTCATTGCTTTAACCCGGACTGCAAACTAGAAGAAACCGAATGGCTTGAACTTCCGAAGAAAGGCGAAATCCACGCATGCACTGTCATGGCAATCGCGTGGCCTTCAATGGCTCACCTCCAACCTCTGGTCGGCGCAATGATAAGGGTAGACGGCACAAACACGTGCCTTCCAATGACCATGCGAGATGTGGATCCTGAAAAAGTCAACATTGGCCTCAAAGTCAATATAAACATAACAAAGCAACCAAGAGGTGACCTCTTGGACGTTTATGCAACTCCGGCAGAGGAGCCTATTGCGCCTAAGAGAACGCCAGAAGAGCTGAAACGCTTCAGAGAAGACATGGACAAAACTCGGGTATGGGTCAAAGAGAGATTCGGCGAAAATAAGTAATTCTCTCACCTTTTTTCATGGAAACCCATCAGTTTCTACTATTCCCACGCTTTTCAATGCGAAAATTCGAATTAACCTCAGAAACTTAAATACGCCTCTCCGGCTTAGTCAATTTCTGACTGGAAGAAGCTTGGGAGAAGAGAATGTTGAATGGCAAACCGTTAGCCTCTATTGTATCTGCCGGTCTCTCGAAGTTTGGAAAACTTGAAGGATTGTACGCAAGAGAGATTTTTGCAGATGCTGCCAAAGAAGCATTCGACCGTTGCCCCAAAATGGATCCCAAAAACGACATTCAAGCTATGTACGTTGGTCACATGGGCGAATCTTATGAACATCAAGGACACACGGGGGCCACCATGGCTGATTGGGTCGGGTTGGAGCACATTCCAGCCACGAGAACCGAGGCAGCATGTGCATCTTCAGGAGTTGCCTTGCGAACCGCCATTTGCGCCGTACGCTCAGGACTCAGTGATGTCGTATTGGTCGGAGGCGTCGAGAAAATGACGCATAGATCTACTCCAGAAGTGACCGAATATCTTGCAATGGCATCTGATTTCCCGTTCGAACAATGGAATGGCATGACTTTTCCAGGTTTGTACGCTTTGATGGCGACTGCACATATGCATCAATACGGAACAACCGAGAATCATCTCGCCATGATTAGCGTGAAGAACCATTATCACGGGAGCCTAAACCCGAAGGCTCACATGCAGAAGGAGATTACTCTCGAAACTGCACTCTCCTCTCGAGTTATCGCTTGGCCTCTCAAGCTCTATGATTGTTCTCTCATCACTGATGGAGCAAGCTGTCTCATACTGACCAAGCCAGAACTGGCAAGAAAATTCACAGATACCTGGGTAGACATCATTGGAAGCGGCCAAGCCAGCGACACCATTGGATTATATGAAAGAAAGAGCCTGACGTCAGTTGCGGCAGCAAAAATAGCGGCAAAGCAAGCTTACGAAATGGCCAACATTAAGCCTGAACAAGTCGATGTTGCAGAAGTCCATGATTGTTTCACTATAGCCGAATTGATAGCGTATGAAGACTTGAGCTTCTGTGGAACAGGGAAAGGAGGAGTTCTGGTGGAGCAGGGAGAAACGAAGCTAGGCGGAAGGATACCCGTTAACACAAGCGGCGGACTTAAGGCCAAAGGCCATCCCGTCGGAGCAACAGGAACTGGCCAGGCATACGAGACTTATTTGCAGTTGACCGGGCAGGCAGGCAAACGGCAAGTGAAAGATGCAGAAATCAGTGTGACCCACAACGTGGGAGGATCAGGCGCAACTGCAACAGTGCACGTCTACAGGAGAGGTTGAGAATGAGCGACAAAGCACCATTCACGATGGAACAGTTCTACAAGAACATCAATCAGGGAAAACTCATGGCAGGCAAATGCATCAAGTGTGGCAAAATACATCTTCCCCCCAGACCACTCTGCGACAACTGCTACTGCAAAGACTTCGAATGGATCGAAGTGGCCTCCAGAGGAAAACTGCTTACTTACACAGTTATCCACATCGCGCCAACGCAATTCCAATCGATGGCACCCTACGTCGTGGGCATCGTCCAGCTTGAAAACGGCTCCAGACTTCCTGGAATGATAAAATGTGGAGACTTAGCGCAAATAAAGATAGGAATGAACTTGACAATGGATTTCGGAACCTGCCAAACTACGCAAACGTGGCCACAATGGCCACGATACAACTTCAAACCTGCATGAATTCGAATAAAACTCGCGTCGTTCCCATTTTTCGCGAACGCTAATTGGAGTGATTGATCTTAGCTTCAATAGCCGAAATGTTTTTAAATGCATATCGGACATTCAACTGCCAGAATTGAGAAGTGATTTGAAATGGGGATGGAGATTTGCAAAGGTGGGTCTTATTGGAAACGTCAAGACGCATTGATTTATAGAGAAGGAGTTGGCCGGAATTGATTCGAAGATTGAAGAAACTATTGATTCTCACTATCTGCGTATTGCCTCTGCTACTCACCTTTTATCAAATATCGAAAGTAAATGCGAATTCGCCCGCCATTAACAATTATGCCTCGACGGGGGCAGTCAGTAGCTTAGTCAGCCAAGGCAATTGGCCTGATTGGCTGAACTGGACGATACCACAAGACCTCAACCTCGATGTCAAGGTCAACCTTGCAGACTTGGTTATACTGGCAAATGCGTATGGAACGACCCCTACATCTGGAGGGACACCTGGAACTCCACATGCGTGGAACCCTGGGGCCGACATCAACAAGGACGGGAAAGTGAGCCTAGCAGACTTGGTGTCTTTGGCATTGCATTATGGATGGGTAGGTTCAACGCCATCACACACTACGCTGACAGTTTCTTCAACAACCAGCCTCTACGAAACAGGAGTAGAGGATACGATGAAGACGGCATTTCAGACACAGTTCCCTTGGATAACCATCAATTTTCTTTCGCAAGGAACCGGTGCTGCCATACAGACAGCTGAGAGAGGAGACGCAGACATGATAATGGTCCACGCTCCCTCTTCGGAACAACCATTCTTAACAGGCGGATATGGCGTGAACCGCAAAATAATAGCATCGAACTTCTTCATCTTAGTAGGACCGCAAAACGACCCCGCCAACGTAACTGGTATGACGCCCGTGGCCGCCCTGCAACAGATCAAAACGCTGGGAGAACAAGGCAAAGCCATATGGGTATCAAGAGCCGACGCATCAGGAACCAACACGAAAGAAATAGCGTTATGGAAAGAAGCAGGCATAAACTATACCCAGATAAGTACAGAAACATCATGGTTCAAATCTACAGGACAAGGAATGACAGCCACGTTGCTTGTGGCCTACCAATTAGGCGGGTACACGCTATCTGACACGGCTTCTTATCTGACCAATACGAATAACGGGAACATTCAAATGAAAATTGTGGTTCAAGCTACTCAAGATCTGTTGAACGTTTACAGCGTTATAGTTGACAATCCGCTGAATGCTAATCTCACGCAAACGAACTTTGCCGCCTCAATGCTGTTCGAATATTGGCTGGTTTCTAGCGCTGGCCAAAACGTTCTGGCTACTTATGGGACGTCGACATTTGGAGCACCGCTCTTCGCTCCCTTCGTTCCATTAGTGTCTACAGGAAGCAACGCCACATTGTTAAGCTGGATCCAGAGTTACGCTTACATCCCCTCAAACGCAACCGAATGTCCGTCGACTTACCGATACGACGCAGGCAGCTTATACTCAAACGCTTGGGATCCGCCGTGATCAATGACGAAAGCCAGCAAAGTGCGTATGACACGCGCTAAGTAACGTGCGAGCTGGCAAGCGCTATATGTCCAATCCCTTCTTTTCTTTGTGATTTCGAATGCAAGATATTATAGTCGAGGCGTTTCGGAAAGCCTTGGAATTAATCTTCAGCGGAAACAGTGAGGTATACGCGACAGTCTACAGGTCGTTATACGTCACCGGGCTTGGGACGCTGCTATCTTGCTTATGGAGCATTCCAATTGCAACAGTCTTAGGTCTTTACTCCTTTCCAGCTAAGTGGTTAATCAAGGGAATTTTCAGTTCGCTCATAGGTGTGCCTACGGTTGCCTTGGGATTGCTATTGTATCTCTTTATGTCACATCAAGGAGAATTCGGCTTTCTGCATCTTCTCTACACGCTAAATGGAATAGCAATTGGTCAATCCATATTGGTTACACCTTTGATAGTAAGCTTCACCGCGAGTGCGCTTGGCTCTGCTGATTCCCAGTTGAGAGATCTCGCTAAAACGCTCGGCGCATCCAGCCTCAGATGCAATTTGGCCATAATGAGAGAAACCATTTGGTCCATGGTGCTAGCTGTATCAGCTGCTTTCAACAGAGGTTTCGGGGAGCTCGGCGTGGCCATGATCGTAGGAGGAAATCTATTTCAGGAAACGAGGGTGCTGACAACTTCCATCGCATTGGAAACAAATCTGGGATATTTCGACGTCGCGATGGCATATGCAATAATCCTCATGGCAATAGTGCTCACGATAAGCTTGGCGATCAACCTTGTGGAAAGACTGAGACAAGAGGAAATGCCCTGGAAGAAGTAGTGAATCTTAAGGCGTTTTGTAGGAGACTCATCTTGGGAGGAAACTGAGGCAATGGAAGCACGACTCCAACTCAAGAAGATTGAAAAAAACTATGGCTCAGTCAAAGTCCTGAAAGATATTAATCTGGAGATATTGGGAACCAAAACGGTGGCCCTATTAGGAACCAATGGAGCTGGGAAAACAACGCTGCTCAGGATCATAGCTGGGCTAGAGGAAAGGGACAAAGGCAGCATACTTTTCAACGGCAAGAACACAAACGGAAAAGAATTGCGTCAGATCGCCACTCTAGTCTTTCAGAAGACAGTGATGTTTGGTTCATCTGTCTACAGTAACTTGGCCTACGGCCTTAAAATCAGAGGAAAAAAAGACTATGAGATTAGAGAAGAAATAGCTCGCGAATTGCACACTGTTGGATTGAAGAACTTCGAAAAAAGAAAGGCAAGAAAAACCTCAGGTGGAGAACAACAGAGAATCGCCCTTGCACGAGCATTCTTGCTTAATCCGCAAATTTTGCTTTTGGATGAGCCCACCGCAAACTTGGACCCGTACAGCGCAACAATAATCGAGAAAGCAATTATGAGAACAAAGGGAAAATGCACAGTCATATTGGCAACCCATAATTTGAATCAGGCAAAGCGACTTGCAGATGATGTGGTACACATATATGAGGGCAGAATAGTGGAGATTGCTAGCGCCGAAGAATTCTTCAATAATCCGCGTAGCGAAATGACTCGGAAATTCATAAACGGAGAACTGGATTACTAACGCTTGAAGGGTTCAATTCTTCGGTATTCATGCATCTCGGGGAATTCTTCGCGTATGTTTGACTCTATCTATAAGAACAGGCAGATCAGTAATTGATGTGACAATGTAGTCGGCTCCACTATCGGTCAGTTCCTTTTGTGTTGAGACTCCTGTCGAGAGGCCGACAGCCGTAACCTTCAGTTCCCGAGCGCATTCCATGTCGCGTGCCGCGTCCCCGACTAGAAAGGCTTCCTTGGGGTTGACCTTTAAAGCTTTGAGAACGGCTTCCAAGTGTTCGCCACTGGGCTTGACATGTCTCACTTTGTTGCGAGGGACTACGACGTCGAAAAACTCGTTGATTCCAAATCTCTTGAGAATATAGCTTGCGGATTTTTCACTGTTGATAGTGCATAACCCGATTTTTAAACCCATTTGTGTCAAGATCTTCAGCGTCTCCTTCACGCCAGGAAGTAAGCTCGTGGTTTTTGCTGCTTCGAGTTCCCATCTTTCAGCTATTGCTAAGGCTCCGTTGCGGATTTTGTCAATGGTCCGCTTGGACTTTCCGGTGTTCTTCAAGAAGAGTTCAGTTTTGTTTAGCATGTCAAATATGCTTTCGTTAACTGACAAAATGGACGCGGGGATTCCCATTTTGAGCAGGAAGCTCCTGACTTCAGATCTCAGCGTTATGTAGTCAAGATTGAAAGTGGCTATTGTTCCATCCAAATCGAAGATCACGGCCTTCACTTTCATCGTTTTCACACTGCGCATAGTCGGACGCCTTAATCATTTTTCTGACGGGATATACTTTTTGGTAAACTAGAGTAGATTTCGAAAAAGGAAGCTCTTTCATGCTTTAATCTGGGGAGAGGTACTTGGAGAGAGGATAGAGATTCAGTTCGAGTGCCAAACAGTAAAGTGGATATTTCACTCTAGTACTAGGATCCCTTGGTGGTTCGAAGTGGAGTTTGAGTCTCTCGCTAAGGAAACGTTATGGCCAATATTGGTTGAAACGGTACACTCACTGGTCATGTTTCCGAATCACAAAACATACACGCGAGACGTCATTCTTGCGGAAAGGCCTGACATAACCTCTGCGGACCTTGCTGCACGGTTGAAGATTTCGCTCGGGGAAGCTATGGTACTACTGTTCGAGTTGAGTGAAGAACGAAGGGCAGTCTCAAAGTCCCTGTCTGTATGACCATTCATCCACCAGTGTTCTGGCGTTATTCTCGAAATATTCTTAAATGCATATTGCCCCACATTGTGACTAGTTTGAAAGGCGATGAAGGGGCAGCAGGGAGAGAGTTGACTTCTGAAAGAAAACCTCGCTCCAGAACGAGATATTTGCTGGCTGCATTGGTCATTGCTGCAGTAGTGATTGGTGTACTTCTTTGGCTAACTTTTCCGTTCTCAATGAATTCTCAAGAAAACAATTCTTTGGTTAGCCTTCCACACATGAATTTGACCCTGATAGGTCTTAACGACACTCAGCGTGTATTGAACGAGAAAGACATTGGTGGTTTGCCTGCTTTCACTTCGATGGGAGGATTCGAAACCAGCATTGGGAGCCTTGGAGGTAGCGGTAACTATACAGGAGTGCAAGTTTCAACGCTTCTGGCACTTGTTGGCGGCATGAACATCGACTGCAGTTTGAATGTCTCAGCGAGTGACGGGTATTCGATAGTTTTCACCTACGAACAAGTTAAAGGAGAAAACTATACAACCTATAATTCCACGACGGGAAACGAAGTATCTACTAATCAACCCTTCACAGTGATTCTTGCGTATTATGAGAATGGGGTTAACCTCACCTCAGATGTAGGTCCTTTGAGACTTGCAATTGTTGGACCTCAAGGACTGCTTACTGACGGGCGTTTTTGGGTAAAATGGGTTACAAAGCTTGAGATTATAGCGGCCGTCGCTGACTAGAGCTCGCGTTGCCGGCTCCTTGAAACAGAACTTATAAAGATGTCACAACAATAAGAAAAAGATGCTTGCTCAGAAAAACCACAGGTTCTCGTACAAAGTATGGATAGAGGACGACGGAAAACCAATAATAGGCAAGGGAGGCGCTGACATTCTTGACAAAATCGATAAAGAACAGTCGATATCAACCGCAGCCAAACAACTAGGCATGTCCTACCGGTACGTTTGGAATTACATCAAAAAAATTGAAAAAGCCGTTGGTGAACCAGTCGTGGAGACTCACAGAGGTGGAAAGGCGGGAGGCGGTGGAGCCGCACTGAGCATACGAGGAGAGAGCTTGCTTCGAGAATACAGACATTTGGAAAATGGATTGTCTGAGATTCTGGGCGAAGAACACAATTTGGAGGTGAAAAGATTGAAAATTAGCGCGAGAAACATGTTAAAAGGGAGAGTCTCTCAAGTTGAGAAAGAGGGCTTAATGGCAAAAATCAAGGTCGAGATAACAATACCTGTTACGGTAACAGCGTTGATTTCGAAAGAGGCTGCAGAAGATCTTGGCATCAAAATAGGCGACCAAGTGGAAGCAATCGTGAAAGCGACCGAAGTCATGATAGCGAAATAGGCTTCCATTAAGCGTAATACTGGTTCAGAGAACAACTAATGTTAAACCTTCAACGCAGTTTTTCTTATCATAAGACACCCTTGCTCGTCATTGCATTTTTGTGAGAAATANGCGTAAGGACGCTTTGGCGCTCTCGAGTCGGNTTTCTGCAAACTTGAGGTGTGAGGTTACGGCGGCATTGCGGCCTGTTTTTCGTGTATGCGGCTTAGCGCCTGCTAGAAGTTCTTCCCATGAATTCAAGATGGAGCACTAGGTAGACAGTCATTCGAAGGAAACGTAAACATTCTTAAAACCAATGGACAATAATGCTCTGTGGCTGTGCAGATGAATAAGCCGCACTTTGACTTTGTAGACGTCACGAACATGTGCCTTTTGACAGACTTTTACGAATTGACGATGTGTGCCAGCTATTTTGACAATGATAAGGGANAGGAACTCGCAACTTTTGATCTTTTCATAAGAAAGATGCCGCCGAACAGATCCTACTTTGTTTTTGCAGGGCTTGAACAGANGCTTTTTTTCCTTCAAAAAATGAAGTTCAACGAAGNCCACATCGACTACTTGAGAGAAAAAGGGTTCAGCAGGGAATTCTTAGAGTACCTGAAAAGTTTCAAGTTCACAGGAGAAGTCTGGTCAGTTCCTGAAGGAACAATAGTTTTTCATGAAGAACCGCTAATCAGAGTGACTGCTCCAATAATCGAGGCTCAGCTGATTGAAACTTTCATTTTGAACACCGTGAACCTTCAGACAATGATTGCCACGAAAGCGTCACGAGTTGTTCATGCAGCAGCAGGCAGATCTGTAGTTGAATTTGGTTTGAGAAGAACCCAAGGAACAGACGCAGGAATGAAGGCTGCAAGATGCAGCTACATGGCAGGTGCGGATGGAACATCAAACGTGCTGGCAGGCCTGAAATTCGGAATTCCAGTGTTCGGAACCATGGCACATTCTTACGTAATGTTCTTCGACAAAGAAATTGACTCGTTCAGAGCCTTCGCCAAGACATTTCCGCGCACTTCCACCTTCTTGATAGACACCTATGACGAAGTTAATGGCGCAGAAAACGCAGCCTTAGTGGCAAAAGAGCTTGAGAAAAGAGGTCACAGGCTAAATGCAGTCAGACTTGACAGTGGCGATCTCTACAGTCTTAGTGAGAAGGTGAGAGCGATTCTGGATCAACATGGATTGGGCTACGTGAAAATATTTGCGAGCGGCGATTTAGACGAATATGCCATCGACAAGCTTGTTAGAAAAGAAGCGAAAATCGATGCTTTCGGTGTTGGAACAAGGATGAGCACCTCCATCGATCGACCGTACGTGGATGTTGTGTACAAGCTGGCCGGCAGAGTTGAAAGTGGAGATTTCCTTGGCACCATGAAGCTGAGTGAAGGCAAACTGACCCTGCCAGGCAGGAAACAAGTTTATCGGCAGAGAGACGGACAGGGCAGATCCATCAAGGACATCATAGGCTTAGAGGATGAAGACATTAAAGGAGACAGGCTTTTGAAGAAGTTCATGGAGAACGGCCAGATAGTCTGTGAGATGCCATCGTTAGAACAGATACGAAAGGAGACCTTGAAGAATCTCTTGGAGCTTCCAGAAGAGCTTAAAAGTCTCAAGCCTACAAAATCGTTCACTGTTGGTCTGAGCCTTAAACTACGCACCATGAGAAACGAGATGAAAAGCAGCCTAAGAAGTTGGGAAGGGCGCGCTCGCTGACCACGACGGATTTCTCCATCGAGAGGCGGCGCTTTTTGGTGCCCTCTCTCTTTTTGATGTCTACAGTATAGACTCCGAACTGATTCAGGCTGGCTGAGCCTTATGCATTCCCGGAAGGTGGAAAGATAGATGTTGGATCTACATTATGGCTTTCGGGTCTTCGAGTCTTCTGAGGAATGGATGTAAAGCAGAGTGATGTACTGTTTCTACGGCTAAATCGTTCTTTGGGACTCCTGGTGTACCTATTTTTCTGCATATGAAGTTGAGCGAGTCTTCCGTGAAATTCAACAGGTTCTGGCCGTCAGTGGTAAGCTTGTACACTTTTCTTGGTCGCTCAGTNCTCATGTCCCATTCGCTCTTAACGAATTTCTTCTTCTCAAGNGTTCCTANAAGTGGATAAATGGTGCTTGGGCCGAAATACACNCCAAAGGACTTTCGAATCTTCGTTATTATCTGGTAACCGTGCATTGGTTGTCCATTGAGGAATTGGAGTATGATAAGGTCCAGCAGGCCTTTCATCAGTTTGGCCTGAACTTCTTTCGTGTTGTTTACCATTTTTTTTCCTTCTTTTGTGCTTATTTGTCCAACAGTCTTGTTGTTGGACGTAGATACGATATGTCTTTCTTATGACATATCTTGAATCTTTATAGACACTAAACGACGATATAAACGTTCATGCTTACTTAAGACATAAGAAAGCATACGAAAGCATATTCACAGACCGTGCTAAACGTAACTCTAATAAGCCAAAGCGTGAGCCAGTAAGGAATGAGAAAGGACTAGAACGTGAGAAAGTTGTCGGCAGCGTTCAAAGAAGCAATTGTACAACGCATCACCAGAAACCTTCTCGACATTCAACTGCTTAGGCTCATTCAGGCCCAGCCAATGTGGGGCTACAAGATAAAAAAGACCGCTGAGAGCAAATTCGGCTTCAAACTGAGACACGGCCTCCTTTACCCCTTATTGAACACAATGGAGAAGGAGAGTTTCGTCACAAGCCAAAAGCAAAGCCAAGGCGGAAGAGTAAGGAAAATTTATTCAATAACAAGAAAAGGCGAGGAGTACGTAAAAGCCTACAATTCGGTTCTGGAAGATCAGATACATAGGCGAGATTTGGGACAATCAGACGAGACGCTTCTGAGATAGTCAATTTTTAAATAGCGTGACCAATCAAATCAATAAGCCATGAGACATAACGGAACAGAAAAGCCGTCTCAGCGGGTTCTAATGGAACTGGCCGAAAAGAGTAGAAACGGGTTAGAATTCGCAAAAAGAACAATTCTTGCCGAAAAAATCCAGGATGTGAAACTGCGCGATGCCTTGGAATACTACCTTTCAACATGGAACGATATAACGCATCCAGGACTTTTCGCAACGGCATACGAAGCTGTGGGAGGAGACGTGCGAGATGCGGTCTCAGCACAAGCAGCCCTTGCAATGATCGCTGCTGCCTTTGATATACACGACGACATCATCGACAAATCAATCTTGAAGCATGCTGAACAAACTGTCTTTGGAAGATTTGGGGGTGAAATAGCGCTTCTGCTAGGAGACGCCTTCTTAGTGGGAGGTTTCTCACTCTTTTTCACATCCATAGAAAAGCTAGGCAAGGAGAGAGCTGCCATCCTCGGTGTCATGAAACAGGCGCTCTACGAATTCGGCAATGCCCACGCACTTGAACTGAAATTGAAGAAAACGGTTGATGCAAAGCCTGAAGAATGCCTCGAAATAATAAAAATGAAAGCAGCCAGCATTGAAGGAGATATGCGGATCGGGGCTATGATCGCGGGCGGAACAAAAAAAGAGATTGACGCTTTGGCAAAATATGGCAGAATTCTGGGGACGTTGGCCATGTTAAGAGAGGAATTCGTGGATGTTTTCGACATTGAAGAACTGCATCAACGTTCATCAAGCGAATACATGCCTCTTCCCATCCTTTGTGCTTTGCAAGACTCAAGGTCGGCAAGAATCGGCATTCAGAAAATAATTGAAAAAGGCATCACGAGGAAGAGCATCGATGCACTCATCGAAGCCGTGTTCAAAACAAAAACAGTGGGAGAACTCAAAGATTATATGCAAGAATTGGTAACTGAGGCATCGAGACTAACAATCATGGTAAGAAATAAAGAAGCAGCGCAACAACTGCGCAGCTATATTGCTTCTACTCTAGAGGACTTATAACCTACGGAATCATGTATCGCGTAGGAACATTCCGTTTCTTTGTCTTCGTCATATCCTTCCCCACGAATAGATGTGTAGAACACAACTACTACTTAAGTATTTGTATTGAGCGAGAATCAAGATGTATACCTAAGAGATTTTTTATCTTAGGGGCACTCTTTTTCTACTTGGTCGAAGCAGAAAATGCGTTTCACTGAGGTTTTCAGGTCAATCGACTGGAAGGGCTTTGCCCCTGCACTCGTCGTAGTGTTGAACACTTTCATATGGTACACTCTGACATACAACACTTTTAGCAACACGATTAATGGGTTATCCATCCAGGTCCCATGGAGGCTGGCGCTTTTCTCACTATACATCTTGGGCACAGTAGGTTCGGCTGTAATCAGCGCCTTCTTTCTGAAATATCGGCGTGAGAATTTTCTGTTATTGTGGATGTTGGCGGGAGCCATAATGACTGCAATGTTGAGCGCCATCTCGGACAGCAACATGGTAGTCAATGCTTCAATCTCATTTTTCCTTGGGGTGTCTCTTGGAATCGGCTTCCCCTCATGTCTAGCGTATTTCGCGGAGGCTACAACCGTTGAAACACGTGGGACATGTGGAGGCGTGACTTGGGGTTTAGTTGGCATAATCATCGGCATAGGGACCGTTCTAGGTGCAGTTTTGGCCGCTAGTATCAATATTTCTTCAATCTTTCTGACCCTTGCCTGCTGGAGAGCGTTTGGTTTCGTTAGTCTTTATTTGATAATAAGACGAACAGGGCAATTTCAGCAAAACCTAGGTTCCCATGTTTACACGTCTGTCTTTCGCAGAAGAGAAGTATTGCTGTATGTCATTCCTTGGATTATGGTTTCGCTTGTCAATTTCATAGAAGCTCCGATTGTGCAAAACCTACTAGGCAATCTTGCAGATTTTATGGGTCTTGTCGAATTCTCATTGATAGGGTTTTTCGCACTCTTGGGCGGCATTCTGGCTGATCTGGTGGGTAGAAAACGTGTCATAATATCAGGCTTTATTATGCTGGGCATAGGATATGCCGTACTCAGTTTTTCTTCTGATTTGCCTCTTTTCCAATATATTTATACTTTTTGTGACGGAATTGCATGGGGAATGTTCAGCTCAGTTTTCTTGATAACACTATGGGGAGATCTGGCGCAAGACCGCAAGAAAGAGAAGTACTACGTCATTGGGGGTCTTCCTTTTCTTCTGTCGGGTTTTTTATCAATATTAGTAAAACCCTACATTGGTTCAATAAGTCCCGCTGAATCATTTTCACTTGCCAGCTTCTTCCTCTTCTCAGCAGTTCTGCCCCTGATCTATGCCCCGGAAACACTACCCGAGAAAAGAGTCATCGAAATCGAGCTAAAGGACTATCTCAAAAAAGCGCAGAAAGTCAGAGACAAATACTCTTAAGAGCTTGTCTTAACCTTCGATATGAACGATGTTCTTTCATGTGATTCTCACCACGGAATGCAATTCGCAGTGCAGATACTGTTTTGGTGAGGCCTGCGAAGATGTGGATGAAGATTTTTCAGGTTTTGAAGTTGACTATGACTTGCCTAGGCAAATAAGCTACGGCCTCACCTCTCTTGATAGTTTCTGTCGGAAAGATCCTGAGTGTGTGCTGACGTTCTATGGGGGAGAACCGCTGCTATGTATTGATAAACTAAAACAGATTATGGATGGTGTCAGGGGCAAGCTTTTCATGATGCAGACGAACGGTTTGCTCTTGGACAAGCTAGAAACAGAATATGTTAATCGTTTTCATACGCTTTTGGTCTCATTGGATGGCGATGAAGCGCTGACAGACTTCTACCGTGGAATCGGTACGTACCGAAAAGTGGTTGACAACCTGAAGCTTATCATGCAGAAAGGCTTTCATGGCGAATTGATTGCCCGGATGACGGTAATGGAACAAACGGACCTGTTCAACCAAGTAACTTGGCTGCTGGAAAACACAGAATTCCCTTTCTCTTCCATCCATTGGCAACTAGATGCAGGATTTTGGAAAAGTGACTTTGACAGAAGAGATTT
>JGI26339J46600_10000368_pt1 | contig 15399 bp, 15 predicted proteins | sample BogFormECP12_OM1_FD_46600 | JGI IMG/M metagenome (IMG submission 46600) | reverse complement strand
TTGCGGCGCGTCAGGTCGCGGGCTTTGCGGGCGGCTTCGCGGGCGCGGGCGGCGTCGATGGCTTTGTTGATAATCTTGCGGGCCACGGCGGTGTTCTGCTCAAAGAATGCGCCCAGCTTTTCGTTGACTACGGCTTGCACGATTCCTGCGATGTCGGAATTCAGCTTGCCTTTGGTCTGGCCTTCGAACTGCGGCTGCGGCAGCTTGACGCTGATCACGGCAACGAGGCCTTCGCGGACGTCGTCTCCGGTAAGATTTTCTTTTACGTCTTTGAAGAGGCCCATTTGCTGTCCGGCGTAGTTGATGGTGCGGGTGAGCGAGGTGCGGAAGCCGGAGAGATGCGTGCCGCCGTCGACAGTATTGATGTTNTTGGCAAAACTGAAAACGGATTCGGAGTAGGCGTCGTTGTACTGCAAGCCGATTTCGATGTGCACGTCATCTTTATCGGCTTCCATGTAGATGGGCTTGTCGTGGAGCGTCTGCTTGCCGCGGTTGAGGTGCTTGATGAATTCGGCGATACCGCCGTTGTACTTGAACTCGGCGCGCTTGGCTTCGTTGGTCTTGGAGTCGGTCTGGCGCTCGTCGGTGAGCGTGATGACCAGTCCCTTGTTGAGAAACGCGAGTTCGCGCAGGCGCTGCGAGAGCGTGTCGAAGTTATATTCGACGGTGGTGGTGAAAATCGATTTGTCGGGCACGAAGTGAACCTTGGTGCCTGTCTTTATCTTGGCGGCGCCCGTTTTCCTCAGCTTGCTGGTGGGCTCTCCCTTGGAGTAAGTCTGCTCCCAGGTGAAACCGTCGCGCCAGATTTCGAGATCGAGTTCTTCGCTAAGCGCATTGACGCAGCTCACGCCTACGCCGTGCAATCCGCCGGAAACTTTGTAGGAGTTGCTGTCGAACTTGCCGCCGGCGTGCAGAGTGGTCATGACGACTTGTGCGGCGGGAATTTTTTCGCCGTCGATGTCCATGTTGTCGACGGGAATGCCGCGGCCGTTGTCGATTACGGTGATGGAGTTGTCGAGGTGAATGGTGACATCGATCTTGTCGGCGTAACCGGCAAGGGCCTCGTCCACGGAGTTATCGACGACTTCATACACCAAGTGATGCAGGCCGAGTTCGCCGGTCGAGCCGATGTACATGGCGGGACGTTTGCGCACGGCTTCCATGCCGCCGAGAACTTTGATCGAGTCGGCGGTGTAGTCTCCGTTGGTGGTTTTGCCGTTCTTGTTCTTCGCGTCGAGGAGTTCGGCTTGCAATTCTTTCGTGGCCATTCTGCTCCGTGGAGAATGCCGGATCGGACGCCTGACTGGAGGGACGATTCCGGGACTGCTCGTGTGACCTCAACTCATTGAATTTTCTGCTATTTAGGTAGCACCAGAGCTGGCTGTATTTTACCACAAAAAACATGCGTTTTGAGGCTGGAATCGAGAGCATAAACTGCGCTTTTTGTTGCGCTTAGGGACGTGGTTTGGAGTGTGGCGCGGGAACGAATTCTACAGCGAATCCAAGAGTTGCGGTGACCACAGGCAGCTGCCGAGCCGCGCTCGGCTTCGACGGGGCAAACCCCCGTCCCCACACGACCTCTAGCGCGCTGCGGAAAAACTAGTTTCCGGGCAGGAAGTGTGACCTCAGCGGCTAAAGCCGCACTCAAAACAATGCAGGTACCGCAGCGCTGAAGCGCTGCGCCACCCAAAATCAAGTGCAACATAGAATTTTTCCGCAGCCTGCTAGTTTGCGGGCGATTTTGCGGGGCCGAAATGGAGCCCGTCCATTAGGTCGTCGAGTTCGTCCTCGCTGCCGGCGATGAAGGTGAACGAGACGATCTGACCTTTCGCGAGCAGGACGAGCGTGCACTGGCGCATGGTGAGCGTATCGCTGAGCGGCTTGATGAAATCAGCGCGCAGCAGGTGACGCGACTCAACCTCCAGCGCATACGGTTCGCCTTCGACCTTGAAACCTTTGGAGGTCGCGAGTTCGGTGAGCGGGCCGAGGTAGTCTTCGGCTTTCTGGAGGCCGGGATAGGACGCTGCGCTCTCGGAGGCGATCACGACCGCGGAGTTGATGCTGTCTCCGGTGGCCTGGGGAGGACGCTCGAAAGCGGCGAGCAGGACTTCTGCTTGGGCGGCGTCGTTTCCCTCTTGCATCTCCCTGGTGCGATCCACCCAACCGTAGGGAATGCGATAGCGGAATCCGAAGGTGGGGTTGCGGTAGAGCTGCGCGTCTTCGTTGCGCGTGGCGGGCTTAACGGCAGGCGGCGGGGCAACGGGCGCGGTCTTGCGTTGCGCCTGCGCGGGGAGGGTTAGGCCCATGGAAACGAGAGCAATCGCAGCCAAAGCGAATGCAGAATTGCCGTGACCGCAGGCAACTGCCGAGCTGCGGTCGGCTTGGACGGGCGAGGGCGCCCGTCCCCACACGAACAAAGCACAGCTACGCTGAATCCGCTCTGAGCGGTAATGCATACGCATCCATGCTACCAGCGTCAGCCCGCTACTCCACGAACATGCAATCTCCATAGGAGTAGAAGCGGTATTCTGCCTGGACGGCGTGCCGGTATGCGGCCATCACGAAATCCTTGCCGCCGAGCGCGCACACCAGCATCAGCAGGGTCGATTGCGGCAGATGAAAGTTCGTCAGCAGCGCGTCAACGATGCGAAAGCGATAGCCGGGATAGATAAACACGTCCGCTTCGCCTCGTCCGGCTTCTACGCGATTTCCGCCGGTTCGTTCAGCGGCAAACTTTGTTGCGTACTCCGCAGAGTACTCTAACGTGCGGACGGTGGTTGTGCCCACGGCCACCACGCGGCGCCCCTCGGCTTTCGCCAGGTTGATAGCGCGCGCCGCCTCCGCTGGAATCTCGTACCACTCCCGATGCAGCTTGTGATCTTCCACTTTTTCTACTCGTACCGGCTGAAAGGTGCCCAGGCCGACGTGCAACGTGATCTCGGCAATTTCAATCCCGCGTCCGCGAATGCGCTCCAGGATATGGGGCGTGAAGTGGAGGCCGGCCGTGGGCGCCGCCACGGATCTTGCCATCGACCCCAGCTCCTGGGCGTACACGGTCTGGTAGCGCTCTCGGTCCGCTGCCTGGTCGTCGCGGTCGATGTAGGGCGGAAGCGGCACGTGTCCAATGCGCTCGACGCGGGCAAAGAAGTCGGTGACCGGAGCGAAGCGGATGCGCCGCTCGCCAAAACTGGCGCGGCCGGTGACTTCGGCTTCCAGTTCGGGCGGGTCGCCAAAGTAGAGTTTTTCCCCGATGCCGATCTTGCGCCCGGGCCGTACCAAGCACTCCCACTCCATCGGATCGTCCGCCACCTGGCGTGTCAGCAGAACCTCGATGCGGCCGCGGAGAAAGTCTCGTGCGGCCGGATTGTGCGGGCTGAGGGGCTGGGCGCGCTGTCCGCTGCGGTGGCCGTAGAGCCGGGCNGGGAACACGCGGGTATTGTTCACGACCAGGAGGTCGTCGGGCCGCAGCAAGTCTGGGAATTCGCGAAACCTCCGATCCTGCCAACTCCCAGGCAGCCGGTTCAGGTGCAGCAGGCGGGATNCGGCGCGGTCCGCCAACGGTTCCTGCGCNATGCGTTCGGGCGGCAGATCATACTGGAAGTCGGAGACGAGCATCGAGGAGATTATAGGGTTGGAGGGCAGGGNTGAAGANCGGTTCGAAGGTCATGCGGTGGAGCGACGGGCGTCTCGCCCGTCCTGCGGTTCGGCGGCCGGGCGGGGACGCCCGGCTCTCCACCAGCTTTTACATATTTTGACCTGGTAGTGGTTGTAAGGTGTCCGAGACGTGCTGTACCATGACGGCGCAGGGTTTCAATGGTCAGCGACCGCCAAAATCGTCTTGCGATTGTGCAGTACGGNCGCATGCTGCACGAAAACGGATTTGTTGCAGCCACCGACGGGAACCTGTCGGTGCGTCTCGACGAAACGCGCCTGCTGGTGACTCCCACCTGTATAAGCAAGGGCAGGATGCGCGCTTCCGACATGGTGATTGTGGACATGGAGGGAAAACGCCTCGCCGGCAAGCGCAGAGTTTCGACTGAGATCGGCATGCATCTGCTGATTTATCGGCTGCGCCCGGACGTGCATGGCATCGTCCACGCGCACCCGCCGACGGCGACCGGATTTGCGGCCTCCGGTCTCGATTTGAACCGCCCGCTGGTTTGCGAAGTGGTGGTCGGACTCGGATCAATTCCTCTGGCGCGCTATGGCACCCCCGGTACGCCTGAGTTGACCGATGCTCTTGAGCCCCTAATTCCGCACCATGACGCCATCCTTATGGCGAATCACGGGGTCGTGACGTTTGGGTCCTCGCTCGAAAGTGCCTACATGAAAATGGAAACNGTGGAGCACTTCGCGAAGATCGCGCTGGTTACGCACCTGCTCGGCAACGAGCAACCGCTCGGTGAAAAAGAAGTGGAGAAACTCCACGAGGTACGCCACCGCTACAACGATGGTGGAAACCCCGTCCCGCCCCGCAGACCGGTTGCGGGGGATAATCTTCAGTCTGACGATCTTCAATCCTCTGATGACGAGCCGAAGGAGACGGCCGGCAGCCGCCGGTAGAGCCGGTGTGGCGCGGGAGATCCCGTGCGACTTGGCTAGGGGCAAGCGCTGTTCGCGCCGGGCCAGCACAATTTTCCGATGGGAGGATTGGGCCGGTCGCCGGTGGTCACTGCTTGGCGGTGGGGGGGGCGGGGTGGAGGGCGAGATCAACGGCAGCACAAAGCTGTTGCTCTGCCACCGGTTTGTGCAGAAAGCCGACCGCCCCGAGACTCCGCACCATCGATTCGGTGGCGGGATTCTCTGCGCCGCTGACCACGATCACAGGAATGTGCTGCGTCTTGGTGGACATCCTCAGCCGCTTCAGCACCTCGATACCGGTGCCTCCGGGCATGTTGATATCGAGCAGAATCAACTGCGGATCGGAACGCAGCGCAGCCATCCATGCCTGGAGCGCGTCCACTGCAAAGACTGCCTCAAAGCCCTTCGGACTTAAGAACGAGGCCAGCAATTCTCTTTGGAAGCGGGAGTCGTCGGCGATCAGAATTTTGGGCATGACAAACGGGGCCGGACGAGACCCAGTCCCTTTGGAGTATCTATCGGCACCAACGGGGATAACCGTTAGGGTGGTGCGGGCACCCCGATCCGCGAAGACCGGTACCAATCATAAATGACCGAGGGGCGAAAGCAAGCATCCCGCAGGAAGAGCCGCCGGAGGATGGGGCGTTTCTACTCTCCTCCGATGCGAAACCTCACGCCCGCACGAAAGTTCGCCGTGAGCGCCGGATATCCCACCACTTCGTTGTAGTGATCGTTGAGCGCGTTTTGGATATTCGCGTATGCCGTGATTCGCGGGTTGATCGCATACCACCCGCCCAGATCGAGGCGAGCGTAGCCGGCCGCGTGGTTGATGCCAAAATTCTCAAAATCAGAATCCGGGCGGCGCCCCACAAAGCTTCCCCCCAGATTTGCACCCCAGCGCGTTCCCAGATAGCTGAGGAGTGTTGTACCCGAATGCTTGGGACGGCGGAGCAAGGGATTGCCGGTAGCAAACACAGGATCGCAAAAATTCGCCGGAGTGCAGAGAGGAGCTTGTAGAATCTGCGTCGAGGTATAGGTGTAAGCCGTGTTCAGCGATAATCTCGTCCGGATCCTTCCTTGCAGCTGAACTTCGGCGCCATGCGCGAGAGATTGCTGCACATTGAAAAACTGGAACAGGCTGCCCGGCGGGGTGCCTTTGTACGGCTCCTGATTGGGAGCAGCCTCAATCTGGTCGTGGAAGAGATTATTGAAGTAAGTTGCGTCCAGTATCCATCGGCCTGCAAACAAACTCTGTTGGAAGCCGGCCTCGAAGGCCCGAGTGCGTTCCGGCAACAGGCCCGGGTTCGGCACGTAGTAGGGCAGCCCGGCAAAAGTCTGATACAGAGCAGGCTCCATGAACCCCGTGGCATAGGAGAAACGCAAGCGCGTACCGGGAAAAACTTTTCCGCCACGTAACGCCAACAGAGTCAGTGCAACCCGAGGCACACCTGTATTGCCGAATAGGCTATTGTGGACGAAACGTCCACCTGCGATTATCGAGAGCCTGCCCAGCGTGAGCTGTTGCTGCAGGTATGCATCTTGGGTCAGACGCTGACCGGGAGATTCTGGGGGAAACAGGAGGTCTCCAATGGCGCCGTTTTCATTTTCGATGCGATAACCGAAAGTGCTGTGGGCCCAGGTTCGCTCGGAGTAATCGCCCTGGTATTCAAATCCCACTCGGTTGATGTGATCGTATTCGTGAGACGGATAGTCGAACGTGGCCCATAGGCCCGGAGCGTATTGGTAGACTCGTGATGCATCGCCATACACGTTCAATTCGGTATAGCGATAGAGGTAGTCGAAGCCGCTGAAGCGGTGCCGCCATCCCGAAGGCGCTGCCACGGTGAGTTCCACGCTGCCGAGCAGGCTGTTGAGCTGCGACCATTCGCCGGGGTCGGGCTGCAATGGTTGCATCACACCATTCACATCCACCAGCGGGTCGTAGCCATTGAAGCTCCATTCCCCTGGAACTCCCGTGTGGCTGTTGGAGTGGCGCATGTGCGCGCGCAAAGAGATCTTGTCGCTCAGAGCGACTCCGACGTTGGCGCCCTCTAGCGAATCCGAGTAAGCATCGTTTACGCCCTGCCCGTTGCTGTTGAACTGGTCGCCAAAAAAGTTATAGTCGAAGCGTCCGTGGGCGCCAGCCAGAGACGCGTAGCCGTTGGCCGTTCCGAAATTTCCTCCATCAGCGCCGAATCGCAGTTCAGGCACCGGAGTGCTTCCCGTCCGCGTCCACGCCTGCACGACGCTGGTCATGGCATCGGAGCCGTACAAAGTGCTCTGCGCGCCCCGCACAAATTCCAGGCGATCGGCTTGCGCCAGGGGCAGGGTGCCAAAGTCAAACGTCTCGCCCGGGTTATCGACGGCAACCCCATCGACAATCACTTTATTGTAAGTAGACTCGCCGCCGCGAACAAAGAGGGAGGAGATTCCGCCGCGTTGCCCGGCTGTATTCACGACCGCGCCCGGCAGGAAGCGCAGGGTGTCGTCCGCGGCAATCGGCTGCATCACTTCCAACTGCTGGCTGCTCAGACTGTTAACGTCGGCGCCCGCGGCCTGGCTCGGAACTGGAGTGCGGGTCGCGGTCACCACCACGGTTTCCGCTGCCGTCGCCACGCGGAGCTTGATCGTGACGACTTCGGATATTGGGGGAAGGTCCACCGCCACCATTTCTGCCGCGAAGCCTGGAGCCAGCACCTGGACGCGATAAGAGCCTGATGCCGCCTCGCGAAAAGTCACGAGCCCTTCGGCGGATGTGCTCTGCACGGCCACGGGTTTCCCCAGCTTGAGCAATTGCACCTCAGCGCCGGCGACGACGGCGTCTTGAGGATCGACAACTTTGATTTTGATTTCGGCGGAAGCGATGGACAGAAAAATGTACAACAGAAAAAAGATACTGGCGAATACACGAGAAAACCGCATGCACGTCTCCTTCATCACGCGAAAGGGTTGGTGTGGACGGTTCACGCCGGTCTCCTGGCTTTGCGAGTCAGGATGTGAGCTTGCGCTCGATCCATCCGGTTACTACAGCCGGCCTTCCCGGGTTTTCCCCAGTGACCGGTTGCGATTTCCTCGCTTACAGTTGCGCGGCAGCGCGGGATTTGCACCCGCTTCCCATAGCGCCAGCGTGTCGCCGGCCTACGATCATGCGCGAACCTAATTTTGAGAAAGAGCAAAAACAGCAGCCCAGCAAATCTACCGGGCACCCCGATACAAAGTCAAACGCTGGTGGAGCGACGGGCGTCTCGCGAGCCTGCCCTGAGAGTTTGTGACTTTTTTGTGCGCCGTCAAAAACCGATGCTGAAAACAAGACAGCTACGATCTCGAAATCAGCTCGAATTGAAAAAAGTCACAAACTCTGAGCGCAGTCGAAGGGTGCAGCCGGGCGGCCGGGCGAGGACGCCCGGCTCTCCACTAACTTTTGATGATGGGAAACTCCGCCGATCCTACCCGCGCGACGTGCTCCTCGGCGAACCGGGTGACGCGTTCGAGCGCACTCTGCAACTGCCGGTGAAACTCAGCCATCTGCCCATCGTCGGCTTCGGCGGGAACTCGCATCTTGGCGCTCAGGCGCACCAGCGCCTTCGAAAATGGTTTTGGGATCATCAGCGCATCCCAGGTATTCAGCACCCAGGCATCGCTGAGCGCCACGTAGAGCGCCGCCATGGGCAACGCGCTGGCACGCGACAGCAGCACGGGGCCGGGCTTGGCCACGTATTTCGGGCCGCGTGGGCCGTCAATCGTAAACACCACCGGAATGCCCTGTTCCAACTGGCTTCTCAAGCCGAGCAGGGCTTTCGCGCCGCCGCGGCTGCTCGATCCACGCACCGGGACGAAGCCAAGCTTGGCAAGGGTCCGAGCGATGTATTCCCCGTCGAAGCTGCGGCTCACCATCACTGCGATCCCGGTCTTTCTCCATAACCATGCGCTGGCGAACACGGCCCGGTGCCAGAAAGAGTAGATCATCGGTTTTTCGTAAGTCGCGTCCGGCGGCGAGGGCGGCTCTTCCCACGAAATCGAACAGCGGAGAGTCGGACCGATCAGCGAAATAGCCAGGTAGCTCGCCCAACTGATGAGCCACAAAAGAATTCTTTGTCGCAGCGAGAATCGGCGCGCTTCTAACACGGAGGGCTGCTCAGGCGAGGCCGCGGTGGAAGAAGAACTCACGCCGCTATTGTAGCCGGGAGAAAAGGGTTTAACTGAAAGCTGAGAACTGACACCTAAGAGCGGGTTGCTTACGCTTCCAGATATGCCACGATCCACTCTTTCAGCCGATGGCGCCGTTCGTCGGTCGAGTCAAAGCGAATCCCGAAGCTCTTGTTGGGTTTCTTCCACGCGACCTGTCCACGCACCCAGACGCGCGGCAGGGTCAGCAAAGAAAACGACACTTCCACCAGACTTTCCAGCTCGGGCGCGTGATTGCCCTTGAGCGACATTCCCCCCGAACTGATCTCCTGGCTGGTGGCGGTTATGCGCCCACCGTCGGCCGTCACGATCCCAACCTCGGTCATGACCGGGATCCGCACGTAGCGGCGAAATTCGTGCAGCACCAGCATGCGAGTCGAGCGCACCAGCTTCATCGCCTCTGAGCGCTCCAACGGTTCTTGAAACACCGCGTTAAGGCACAACTTCGAATAACGCATGGCATCCTGCGCGGTCCCGCCCAGCCCGTAAATGATGATCCGGCTGTTGGAAGCTGATCCTCGCGCCAGCTCGATGATGCGGTCGGCTGTTTCTCCCAGGGGCAAGACGCAGGCCTCGAACTTTTCGCGTTGCAGTCGTTCCGCGTCTTCAAGCGTAATCGAAACCGTTTCGATTCTAGATTGACGGAAACACTCCGTGATCAGCTGCGCAGACGCCTCGGGCAGGTCAAACAGTGCGACGCGCGCAGCAGACTTTCGATGGGCGGGAATGGGGGCGAGAACGGTACCAGTCGAAGTAGGCATGAGTGCCAGGGATGAACTCCTCTGAAAGCCCATTCTGACGGGCTTTTCCACGGTTGCATAGGTTTCGAAGGGCCTAGCCCCTGTCCTAAGGTGCCATTACGGAAGTTGTACTTGGACCCGTTACCCTTACTCCCTTCGTTTTTCCTTCCGCCCGTAGAGATGGGGCTTGCCCCGTCTCCGGAGAGGCGGCAAGCCGTGTCTCTACGGGAAATCAGGCGCCCTTTTAGGGCTGGGCGCCGACATCCGACTTTTTCCGCAGCCTGTTTAAGCCGCGAGGGGCATCCCTTTGGCCCGCTTCGGTTGCGTTCAGGTAAGATGGTGCCTACGTCCGCAGCCGCAATCAGAACATGATCACGCTNAACGACATCCAGTCGGCCTTGCGCCGCATTCGCAACTCTATCTACCTTTCGCCCTGCGCGCGTTCGGAGACTTTTTCCGAGTCCACCGCCAATCACGTCTATTTGAAGCTCGACAACCTGCAGCGAACCGGCTCTTTCAAAGAGCGCGGCGCGCTGAACAAGCTGCTCTCGCTCAGCCCCGAAGAACGAGCCCAGGGGGTGATTGCGGCCTCGGCAGGAAATCACGCCCAGGGCGTGGCCTACCACGCCGGCAAGCTCGGCATCCGCGCCCAGATTTGCATGCCCCTGACCACGCCGCTGATCAAGGTGTCGGCGACGCGCGGCTATGGCGCCGATGTGGTTCTGCACGGCGCCAACTACGACGAAGCCTACGAAGAGTCCGTCCGTCGTAGCCAGGCTGAGCACCTCACCTTCGTGCATGCCTTCGATGACGACGCGGTCATCGCCGGGCAGGGCACTATCGGCCTGGAGCTCATCGAGCAGCATCCCGACCTCGAAGCCGTCGTCGTCCCGATCGGCGGTGGAGGCCTGATTGGCGGCATCGCCTGCGCCATGAAAGAGTCGAATCCNAAAATTCAAGTTTTCGGAGTTCANCCCTCGCGTCTGCCGTCCATGAAAGTTGCCGTTGCCGAAGGCCAGCCGGTGACGCTCATGGCGGCCTCCACCATCGCCGATGGCATCGCTGTCCGACGCGCCGGCGACCGCACCCTGCCGCTGGTTCAGAAGTATGTGGACGACATCGTTACCGTCGAAGAAGAAGAAATCGCCAACGCCATCCTGCTGCTGCTGGAACGCGAAAAGACTTTGGCCGAAGGCGCCGGCGCGGCGGCTATCGCGGCCCTGGTCAACCGCAAGCTGTCTCTGGTCGGAAAGAAAGTCGCCGTGCTGGTTTGCGGCGGAAACATCGACGTCACGCTGCTCTCGCGCATCATCGAGCGCGGCCTCGTCAAAGATGGACGTCTGGTGCGCCTGCGCGTCCATTTGCCCGACTATCCCGGCGCGCTCAATCGCCTCACATCAATTCTGGCGCAGCATCGCGCCAATATCGTTGAGACCGACTACGACCGCGCCTACCACGGCGTGGGGCTGGGCGAGACCGCCATTGAAATCACGATGGAAACTCGCGGCCCCGACCACATCGCCGAAATCATCTCGGCCCTGGGCGCAGCAGGCTACACACAGGAACGAGTACTGTAGGCAAAGAGGCTTTTCACCGCCGAGACGCCGAGAGCGCCGGGAAAACCAAGGTCTTAACCACAGGGGGCACCGGGTAGCACAGGGGAACCCAGCGAATTTGTCGGCGCGCGCGGCGTCTCGGCGGTGATATTCACTCAAACTGTCTCCGGAATCTCGCCAACTGCTCCTTCAGTTCCGAGACTTCCCGCCGCAATTCAGCCACTTCTTCTTCCAACCGGGCGATGCGCTCCGCGTCTGCCGGATTGCGCTCAACCGCCGCGCCCGCCTGCACCGGCGCATCCGCTTCCACCACATCTCCGGCGAGCAGGTGCGCATATCGAGATTCTTTTGTTCCCGGCTGTCGGGCCAGCACCTTCGCCAGTGGCGGCTCGCGCTGCATCAACTTCTGCAACGCCGATTGCACGTCCTCCAGCGCTGCGAAGCGGTGCATGCGCTCGGCGCGTCCACGCAGTTCGCCCGGTGTCTGCGGACCGCGCAGCAGCAGCACGCANAGCACTGCAATCTCCGGACGCATGAAGTTAAATACCTCCTGCANCCGCTGTTCGTATTTGGTCACGCGGCTGTCGGCGCCGCGCGCGGGTCCAGCCAGGCGCTGCTGCTGCAGACCGTCCAGCGCGGCGCGCACCGCGCCTTCGTCCAACTGCATCACCGGATCGCGGTTCGTCTTCTGGTTGCAGGCATTCACCAGCGCGTTCANCGACAGCGGATAGTACTCCGGCGTGGTGATGTCCTTTTCGATCAGCGACCCCAGCACGCGGACTTCGGTTTCCGTCAGCCTAATTTCCATGGATTCCATTCATTGTATAGAGTGCCTGTGTGGAGCGGGCACTCCTGCCCGGTGCCTTTGACTTTGCCCTTTGTTGACGCCGAGCGGGTCGTGAACAGGAGCGTCCCCGCCCTCACGGTATACTCAATAGTTTGTCGGACGCATCCAAGTTGGAGTACTGGCAACTGCATTTCAAGGAGGAATCGTGAGGAAATACCTGGGAGTTTTGGCTGGCGTGGCTGCGCTGGGTGTGATGACGTGGGCGCAGGTTCCAACTCCAGCCCCGGCTCCAGCAACCTCAGCCCAAGTTCCAGCCCCCTCGCCAGCCCCGATTCCAACTCCACCTGCCATCCCCGCACGGGCGCCCCAGTTTCCGCGCTACGAATTCTTTGCCGGCGGTTCGTACGCCGAAGCCGGTCTTTTCAACGCCGGACACTGGGCGGGATTGCCCGGCTGGGACGCTTCTCTCGGCCTCAACGCGACCAGTTGGCTGGGGATCGTCGTGGAGGGCGGGCAATACTTCGGAACCTCCAAGATTCCGGTAGCGGTGCCGGCGCCCTTTCCAACCTGTCCGCCCTTCTGCCCGACGACGTCGCCTACGTTCAACGCGACGACGCGAGAGTACAACATTCTTTTCGGCGCGCAGTTTTCCCGCCGCAAGTATGAACGCTGGACGCCGTTTGGCGAGATCATGTACGGACATCAGGGCACAAGGGGCGAGGCGAGCGCCCAGGGGGCGGACTTCACGGAAGTTGGCACTGGCCGGGCGCTGTTGGCCGGCGGCGGCGCCGACTGCAAGATCAATCAGCGTTTCGCATTGCGGCTCAAGGCCGATTACTTGCAGACCGGCACCGCGTTTCCTTTGCTCGGCAAGAAGAAGCAGGACAACTTCCGGTTCTCGATGGGCATTGTCATCCGCAGTGTGCACAAAAAGAAGCGCACGCTCGAGGACGAAACGCAGGCCGAACCGTAAGACTCCGGGGAGTTGTCAATCGTTCGCGGATAACGGGTTTACCAACGGACCAACGACGACCGGCCGACGAGCCCGCCGTGAGCAGGGTACGGGCTCCGTCGTCGCTGCCGGTGATGATTCTGTCCGCGAGCTTGGGCCCGAAATTTACGGGCGGCGCAGCAAATCGCTCAGCGGCTTGGCTTTGGCCCGCACTTCGTCGGCGAACTCGCCGCCTTTTTCGACCACTTCCTCGAAACGGTCTTTCGCTTCGTCCGTCCAGCCGGAGGCGGTTTCCAAGGCGTCGTCGTAGGAACGCCGCAGGTCTTTCCGCAGCTGTCGCCCAGCCTTCGGAGCGAGCAACAGACCGAGGGCCGCGCCGACGCCAAGCCCGATCAGCAGAAAAGTAATTGCTGTCCCGGTCGTGCCCTCCGAACTCTCGTATTTTCCAATGCGCATATGGACCTCCCGATCATCCCTATTCTAGACCTGAATACTGAATTCGTAATTTGTGATTTGTAATTGAAATTCCGGCGACTTTCCGGGGCCTAAATTACCAATGACAAATTACCAAATTACAAATTGCCCAGAATCCTCTCCGCCTGTGTAAAATGAAAGGTTAATCCCAAGTGCGGCGGAAGCCCCGGCGACCTCCACCCCAGCAGGCCAAAAGCGGGCCCGCTGGGGACCCCGGACCTGCCCCGCTGCCCAGAATTCCTAGACAGTGAAGGAGATGTAAACAGCAATGTCGATTCCAGCGACCCAGCTCCGTCCCGGCATGATCATCAAGCACAACAATGACTTGCATTCCGTGTTCAGCGTCGAGCACCGCACCCCGGGCAACCTGCGCGCCTTCATCCAGGCGAAGCTGCGCAACCTGCGCACCGGCGCCATGTTCGAGCACCGTTTCCGTTCCCCCGACCCCATCGAGAAAGTCAACGTGGATGAGGTCAACATGGAGTTCCTATACGCCGACGGCGACAGCTACTACTTCATGGACACCGAAAACTACGAGCAGACCCACCTGACCCGCGACACGCTGGGCGACGCGGTGGATTACCTGACGTCGAACCTCCAGATCAAGGTGGAGTTTTTCGATGGCAAGGCCGTGGGTATCGAGTTGCCGCAGACCGTGGTGTTGACCGTGACGGAAGTCGAGCCCGGCCTGAAGAGCGCGACGGCATCGAGCGTGACCAAGCCGGCGAAAACCGAAACCGGCCTCATCGTGCAGGTGCCACCGTTCATCAACGAAGGCGAGAAGATCAAGGTGGACACGGCTGAGGGGACGTATCTGTCGCGGGCGCAGTAAGGTCAGAGGTTAGAGGTCAGATTGCAGAGACGAAAATCCAAAACGAAGGTTCTTACCTCTGCAATCTGACCTCTGATGACCTCTGCAATCAACGATGACTACCGCCAAAGACCAATCTACTACCCAAGCTCGTCGCTTCCTGGTGCGCGGACGTGTCCAAGGCGTCGGCTTCCGCTGGTTTGTCGAGCGCGAGGCTGACATCTTGCAAATTGCAGGATGGGTCCGCAACAATCACGATGGCAGCGTCGAAGTGCTGGCCATGGGAACGCGCGAGCAGTTAGTTGGATTGCGGTCGCGTTTGCAGGAAGGGCCGCGCGCGGCGCGGGTGGATGACGTGGAAGAATNCGAGGCCGAGCCGGTCGCGGGGCTCCATTCCTTTCAAGTTCGAGGAGATTAACTTAAGATGTCGACCGTGCCAGTAGATTGCGCTGGGTTGAAGAAGCTGATCCGGGAGGTGCCCGACTTCCCCAAGAAGGGCATTCTGTTCTACGACATCACCACGCTGCTCAAGGACAAAGTCGGCTTCGCGCGGCTGATTGACGCGCTCTCGGAAAACTATATCGGCAAGGAGATTGACCTGGTGCTGGGCATGGAGGCCCGCGGATTTATTTTCGGCCCGGCGCTCGCCTACCGGCTGAATGCTGGATTCGTTCCTGTCCGCAAGCCGGGAAAGCTGCCCGCCGAAACGGTCAAGGTCAGCTACGAGCTCGAATACGGCAGCAACGCGCTGGAGGTGCACAAAGATGCCATCAAAAAAGGCCAGCGCGTTCTGATTGTGGACGACCTGCTGGCCACCGGCGGAACGGCGGTCGCGACTGCGGAACTGGCCAGCGGCCTGGGCGCGCGGATTGCGGGGCTGGGGTTTGTGGTCGAACTCGACTTCCTGAGAGGTCGCGAGAAACTGAAGAAGTACGACGTCTTCTCGCTGCTGCACTACGACCGGTAAAGGTTATGAGCGGTAATTTCGCAGCTCCGGCACCTGCGGCCTTCCGGGTTCTGCCGGCACCGTGCTGCGCAAGTTCTTACCGCTTACCTTCTCGTCTTACTTCACCAGGTGTTCAACGGCCCGGAATAGACCTCTCCAAATCGCCAAGCTGACAGCCAGCGACGCGGCGTAGGAGAAGATCGCAATCCAGTTCCAATGAACACACTTTTCGCTTTCACGGATCCACATGGGGGAGGGCTCCTTGTTCCAATGCCATAGCAATTATCTATCCATTTGTTCTTTCCCACAAGTAATTGAAAACATTCGTTGGGCATCGGCGGCCCGGTTCCTCACGATGGGTGAAATC
>JGI26339J46600_10000365_pt1 | contig 15462 bp, 12 predicted proteins | sample BogFormECP12_OM1_FD_46600 | JGI IMG/M metagenome (IMG submission 46600) | reverse complement strand
CATCTACCGTCTACCGCTGTGGGAACTCGCCGCTACCGCATCAAATTGACCCACTACTCCCGTTTGGCGTCGGCGTGGCGAAACTACGGGCGTTCCCCCTTTATGCCATCTGCCATCTACCGTCTACCGCTGTGGAGGTGAATTGAACTCGCCGCTTGACAACTTGGAAGGGTTCAGGAGCCAGGAGACCTCACCTATTCCCGCCGTCGGTCACGGATTCCAGGACCACCTAGTGTGCTGTAGCACGTGACACAAATACGGTGACGATGTACGCGGGGTTCGGGATTGGGGTGTTCGGGGTTCGCAGAACAAAACTTCCCGATCGGCCAGCCTCTGGAGGGCCCTGCCGTGACCGTGAATGAGGCTCGCCCGCCTCGCACCGGCTTTGGAGCTAATCGCAATGGCGGCGACCGCGATCGATTCTCGCGCCAGCGGGACAACTAGGCTAGATGGAGTCGCAATCCACAAAAGTCAAGCGAAGAGCAGGGGCCTCATTGTCGGCTTTCTTCTCCGTGGCCTCTGTGAAGCCTCAGTGAACTCTGTACTACAAACCCCAATCTTCTTCTCGGCTGGCGACGATTTTTTCTTGCTCGCCACTCGCCACTTGTCACTAGCCACTTCGCTCCATTTGCTTGCGGCCCAAGGCCGCGCTGGGTTTAATTTCTTCACACCTTCTCCGCCCGCGGGGCGTTAGTCGGCCGCTTCTTGCGGCTTGATGGCCAGCGTCTCCGGCTGGTGCGGCCGCCTCCTGAATCCCATCTCCAGCACCTGCCCAATCACTCGCAGGATGGCATGTCGATTCTGGAATAGCACGTGCAGCCACTCGTGCCATTTCATCTGCGGGAAATAGATGCCTCGAAAGGCTAGGTGGACGACCAGGTGCACGGTGCGGTGCGCGAGGGGTTTGGATTGCAGCCAGTCCATCGCGGAGCCGATAGCGGCCGGCGAGTAGGACGCCTCCCAGGCTTTGCGAACCTCCGCTTCCGCCTCCTCAGCCGTTAGGCCCAGGGGGGAATGGGCCATGACAAAGGGCTTGAAGTCCAGCCAGTGTTTGGGCCGCGCCAGCCGGCCGGCCGATGCCAGCCGGTCGTAGAGCGGGGTGGCCGGGTAAGGCGTAAGGAGGCCAAAAACGGGAAGCCCCGGAGGCCAGGAGCGGACCTGCGCCAGCGTGCGCTCGGCGATGCCCGCGCGGTCACCGTCCATGCCGAAGATAAAGGAAGTGATGGCATAGAGGCCGTGCCGGGCCAGAAGCTCCAGCACGTCGCCATATTCCGCGGGCTTATTGAAAGTCTTGCGCACGCTCTTCAGGCTTTCCGGATCGATCGACTCCAGGCCCATGAAGATCCACCTGCCGCCGCTTTGCGCGATCAGGGAAACCAATTCCTCATCCCGCAGCAGGTTCATACTGATCTGGGCAATCCAGGGAAGTTGGGCTTCGCGCGCGATGATCTCCCGCAAGAGCGCCTTGGTCCGGCGGGGATTAATCGCGAAGTTGTCGTCGATGAAGAAGACTCCGATTTTCCCCCGGCGTTGTTTCTGGAGAGCCTTCAGCCGCAGCAACTCATTAACGACACTTTCATTGGAACGGAAGCGAATCGAGTCGCCGAAAAAGCCCGTCACCGTGCAGAATTCGCAGCCGTAAGGACAACCCCGACCCGACTCGATCGGAATCATGTGCAAGCTTCGCCAATCGCTGCTCAGGGCGTTGAGCGTGCGCTGCGCGAGCCGGGGCATGCGTTTGAGCAGGTCGAACTGCTCCAGATCCATGCGCTCCCAGGGGATTTCCGGATAATTGTCGAGCTGCGGCTTCACTTCCTTGCCCGCAGCGTCCAGGGGCGTGTAAACCTCCTGCAAGGCTCCACGCTCGGCGTCCGCCACAATGCGCGGCCAGGTCTGGTCGGCTTCCCCCAGCGCCACGGCGTCGGCGTGCCGGGGGCCGCCCTCGCGACCCAGCGGTTCGTCGGGCACCTCGGTAACGTGCGGGCCACCCATGACCACCGGAATGCCCGTGGCGCGAATGACGTCCGCCATGCGGTAGGCTTTCGCCGCCATGCGCGTCATGGCGCCAATTCCCGCCAGTTCGATGTGATTCTTCCGGAGGTACTCGACCAACTCCCGCTCCGTCATGTGATGGGCGTTGCCATCCAGCAGGAACACCCGGTGCCCGGGGGGCGTAAGGGTCTTGAGCAGAAACATCCAGAGGTGTGGCATGAAGTTGTTGGTCACGCCGTTGTCCGGATTGTAGAGGAGAATGTTCATGCGTGTTTGCCGCGGAAGAGACCTGGCTCTCGAAATGTGCCCCCTACGAAGGTGCCTATGGCCCAAGCTTGCGGGTGATGGAAAATGGCTCCTCAAGATCGCCGCCCCGGAGTGAGCCCATAAGCCGCAACTGCCCCCCTACGCTGGCATGCTCAGGATGCGAAGTCTGTTCCATTTGGAACACAAGTCAGAATTTGTTTGGAGAAACTAAGATGGCGGGATGGAGGCTTAGGCCAGCTCAGTTATCACACCTTCAGTGACTTCTGACTTCTGTCTTCATCTTCCTTCGTGGCGAAGCCCCCATGGCCACCCAAAAAGCCTTTGTCCATTCGTCGTGCTTGTTGCCGCGGACGGCGGCGTCCACCGCGACGGCCAGTGCCTCGTCCTTGCCCACGTTGTCATAGAGCGCCCGCTTGGGCGGAGTCTTGAGCGCTTTAGGATACGCCGCGCCGCCCGGCCTGGAATTTGAAGAATGTGAACGCGGGCCAAAGCTTTGGCGGCCTCGACTAGCCAGTCCCCCTTTGTGATGGACGCGGACACGAAAAAGAAATGTGTGCGCCCCCCGACAAAGCAGCTATGATACTGGGCATCCGGCGAGGGGGGACAGCCCGCATGGGCGACGACTCGTTTCGCGAATTCTTTAAACACGCCACCGGCATTAAGGAAGGGCCGTACCCGTATCAGGAGCGGCTTGCGGCGGCGGCCGTTGAGAGCCGGCTCATTGACGTGCCGACTGGGTGCGGAAAGACGGCGGCCGTAATTCTGGCATGGCTCTGGCGTCGGCGGTATCATCGCGAATCGGCGGCCCGCGCGTCAACACCGCGCCGCCTAGTGTACTGCCTGCCGATGCGGGTGCTCGTGGAGCAGACCCGCAAGAACACCGACGCTTGGCTGGAGAAGCTTGGCCTGCAGGACGAGGTGGGCGTGCATATCCTCATGGGCGGTGAAGAAGCGGATGGCTGGGACTTGTACCCGGAGCGCGAGGCCATCCTACTCGGCACGCAAGACATGCTGCTTTCTCGGGCCCTGAACCGTGGCTACGGGATGAGCCGTTACCGATGGCCGATGCATTTTGGCTTGCTCAACAATGATTGCCTCTGGGTGATGGATGAGATTCAACTCATGGGCCCGGGCCTCGGGACAGCGTGCCAGCTAGAAGCCTTTCGGTGCTCTGCGACCGACGGGCAGCGGCCAGTCGGCGTCGGGTCGTTCTTTGATTCCTGCTCCGTGACGTGGTACATGTCGGCGACGGCAAGTGCGGACCTTCTGGCAACCCGTGAATGGCGCAGTGTCCAGCGGCCTACTGATTTTGTCTGGACGCTCAGCGATACTGAAAAAACGCAATCCGATTCGCCGCTCGGCAAGCGCCGCTTCGCCACCAAAAGCCTAGACATTCATCCGGATTGGAATTTTGGGCAGGACCAGATGCAGGAGAGAATCGGCGAGATCATCAGTCGCCACTCAGACATGCTTCGGGCGCTCCAGAGCGCTCCGGCTGACCTGCCGCGCCGTTCGCTGGTGATTTGCAACACCGTCGAGCGCGCTGTGGCTGCACACAAGGCATTACGTGAGGAACAACAAGGCGGCAAGTTGCAACACGTCGACCTGGTTCTCCTCCACTCTCGCTTTCGTCCGCCGGATCGGACGGCGCAGATGGACCGGTTAGAGCCACACCGAGTGGACGCGTACGATGGCGGCCAAATCGTTGTTGCCACGCAGGTGATCGAGGCGGGCATAGATATGTCGAGCGCTATTCTTTGGACAGAAATTGCCCCGCTTGCATGCCTCGTGCAGCGTTTTGGGCGGATTAACCGTGCCGGTGAGTTTGGCTTGGAGGGGGGCGCAGCGCATGGTTGGAGCCCGCAGGCGATCGTTTTCGGGATCGACCTTCCAGCCATCCCCCCAAGAGAAACAGCGAAGCAGCGTGAGGAGCGCGGGAAAGAGGTCGCCCGCCGTTATCTTCCTTACGATCAGCGAGCTTGTGAGAGCGCATGGAGAGCGCTGTCTCTGATATCAGGTGACGCTTCACCAGCAGCTCTCGACGCCGAACCCTTCAAAGAGGCGATCTCAGAATCCATCTACCGCTGCCCTTACTCGCTTCAACGGCACGAGTTGCTCGACTTCTTCGACACGGACAGCAATCTCTCAATGGGCTACACCGACGTCTCTCCATTCATCAGGGGCCTCGACGATGACACGGACGTGTATGTCCTCTGGCGGGAGTGGGAAGGCGATGCGAATGACCATTTCAGGTGGGACGTAGGGCGAGACGAAGTCTGTGGGGTACCGATCGGGCGCTTGCGGTCCTTCGGGAGCTGGCGAGAAGGATGGGTGTGGCTGGGTAAGGATCGCGGGTGGGTCTCGACCCAGCTTCAAAGAGCTTTTCCGGGCGCCACGCTTCTGCTCCCTACCAGCGCGGGCGGGTACGCGCAGGATCGTGGCTGGACGGGCAACGATAAAGATAAGCCGGGAGACTTCTATCAGCCGCCTAAAGGGCCCGATGACGAGGATCTGCTCTCGTACCTGAACCATGGCTGGCGCTCGATCCGGGCACACACCGAAGACGTGCGTTCAACCCTATGCGGCCTGCTCAGCCGCCTGCCGCTTTCCGAAGATGTAAAATCCTCGCTAATGACCGCCGTGGATTGGCATGATATCGGCAAGAATCACGAACGGTGGCAGGAGGCCGCAGCTAAAGCGCTGGCAGACGCCGAAATCTCATGGCCTTCGGAACACCAGCCGATTGCCAAGTTCTCGCTCAGCGACAGCCCGAGGCTTTGTGGGCTGGCCGGCCGCGAACTGCGGGGCGAAATTTACCGCCTCAAACGACTCTTCCGACCTGGCATTGCCCACGAAGTCGCGTCCGCTCTTGCTTTGCGCCAGTGGCACGTTCAGACCTCCGGCCAAATGCGTTCCCTCAAGAACCAGGACGCCTATCTCTCTCAGCTCCTGGCCGAGTACCTTGTGATGAGTCACCATGGCCACGTGCGAAAAGTCTTGCGAGACGAGATTCCCAGGAAGGTCCCACTAGGAGGCGAGGACGCCGAGACGGTTCGTGGCATACGCGAGGGAGATCGCATTGCACCTGTTCCAATGAATGGCGACTCGCTTGGTTGCGAAGGCCTGTCGGTACGCTGCCGCCAAATCGGCCGGGAGGCTAACGGTCAGGAGAGTTACACGCGCGGCGTTCTACGCCTCCTGGATCATTACGGCCCATTTCGACTTGCGTACTTAGAGTCTCTGTTTCGCGCGGCGGACGGCCGCGCCTCGGAAGTGGCGGCATCTGTTTCTGAGAAATAAAGCAGGAAGCCCATGGATTCCATTGCCATCCCTGGTTGCCGGCACGATATTCTTGGCTACAACCTGAAGGCCATCGGCCTTCTTCGGGCGCTCGCCACGTGCGCAGCGCCGGAGCGCCTGGATACTGAAGTTGAGGGCTGGTGGGATATGGCTGGCGCCTGCTTCGTGCTGCGCTCACCGGGTTATCCCGACCGCGACCGGCTAGTGGAATTCTTCAGCGAATATTATCAGCCAACGCCGGTCGCGGCTGCATGGAACAAGGACCCCGGGCTTCGGGAAGACTTCGCGAGGGAAAGCGGTAGGGGTTCGGAGTGGGAGACCGCGAGCTCACTCTCTTCAGCGGTCGCAGATGAGGCAGTAACTCCTAGCGAGGCATTTCTCTTTTATCGGGAAAGCTCTCCAGATCTCTTGGGTTTGGCTCTTGACGCGATTTCGTCTGTGTTCACAAAGCGCGACCAGGACAACCCGTTGTTTCTTAACAAGGGCATCTCAGGTCGAGCCCACGTTATGAGGACTTACTGGACTTCTGTCCAGGAATTCACCTCGAATAGACGAAAGCCGGACCTCGTGGCAGATAGCTTGTTCGCACGTTGGAGCTTCGGGGCTGCGAAAAAGGGTCAGCCGACTGGGAAGGGAGCGCCATTCTTTCCCGACGCAATCAAGACCTACAATACTGGCCTGGCATGGAAAGCCGAGGTATTTCCATTTAACGCCTTGGACTACCTCCTCGCCGCGGAGGGCGCTTTCGCCCTTCGCGGGGTATCTTCGCGGACCCTGGCGGCCAACAGCCGCCGCTTCGCTGCATTTCCGTTCGTTTTCGATACCGGAGAGGATAGAGTTAGCTATACCGGAGACGCAAAAGGCACGGCAGCGGCCATTTGGCTGCCCCTTTGGCCACGGCCGACGACTTACATCGAGCTGGAGTCCTTCATTTGTGACGCTCAGGCGCGCCTGCCCAGGAAAGAGGCTCGTTTTTCATCCGAATTTGCCCGCGCTCTCCACAGCCAAGGTGTCGACGCCGGCTTCACCGCCTGGCAGGAATTTCGATTCAAGATGCGAGCTAGTGACATCCCCTGGCCTTGCACGGGCCGCTTTTGGGAATCGGCGGGCAGCGACCGCCCAACATTACTCAATGGGGGCCTTGCGCCTCTGGATGAAAGTGCCTTTCTTGATCAGTTCGAGGTCCGTTGGAAAGGCAATAAAATCGATACGCGCAGCCCACACCCAATGCGCGCCGAAATCAACTCCGGTATAGAGGACGCCATCGCCGAAGCCACCCCGGAGAATTGTTTAGAAGTGCTGCTTAGGATATTCGGTGCCTGCCGCAGGCTTGCACTCTCCAAAAGCTTTAGGGAAACCATCGGCGAAGCGGGTCAGCGTGTGGTCTTCTTTAACGCACTCCCACAGGAGCCCTGGGAAAAGCTCCTCGAAGGCCTGGGTTGCCTGCCAGAGTTCCGGATCGCGCGCGCCCTCGCGTCGATTGGCGGGATGTCGCGACAGGCCGACGGCCGCTTCTCGGATGTACAACCGTTCTTGGGCTCACTTTTGCCAATCGTGAAAGACAATAAGTGCGGCTGGCGGCTGCCTCGCGAAACTGAGGGGACCTCCAAACAAGCGGTATGGAGCGGCACCGACCTGTGCCTCGACCTCGCGCACGTTCTCGCACGCCGCTACCTTGATTCGCTGAAGGACGATCGGCCGGCGCTTCTCGCGCGCCACGCTGCGCCCCTTGAAGACATTCTCGCGTTTCTGGGCGGCGAGCTTGATGACCATCGCATCACCCGCTGGACGGAAGCGCTCAGCCTCATCGGCTGGCACTGGGAAAAGAATGACGGGAACGGTGAATCCAAGGCGCCGACCGAAGCGGGGCTTCCAGATCAAGGGCCTGAACATTCGCCCGCCATCCCCCTCGCGTACGCCGCCCTGCGTTCCCTCCTCGAAATCGAGTGCGAGTGGCAAGGGCCCGATCCGTCGTCGTGGGTGAAGCGTCGCTCCCAAAGGCCGCTAACGCTACTCTGCCAGCGTTCACCATCCTCGCTTCCGCTAGCCGTTGAGGACGCCCTCCACTCGCTCAGCATTTGGGGCGTTCCCAACTGCTGGGGAGAGGCTGCGCGACGGGAAAGAGACCGACTGGAAGGAAATCACGTGATCGGTATCGGGCACAGCGCGATGAGCTTCGATCACGATGTGCGCTTTGTTCATCGGCTCGCCGCAGCGGTTGCGGTACCGCTGGACTGGCGTGATCGTTGGAGAATCTTTCGCTTTGTAACGCTTCCACCAAGGCTTAACCACTGAATTCGGAGGAAACTATGAGCAATGACAGACCGGCGAACGGAACGCCCGCTCCGCTTCTGGAAATCGCCGGGTTCACGGTTCCGGCGGATTGCCGACGCATCTTCATAACTGCGGAGCTTGAGCCTTCCACCGGCGACCCGCGTATCCAGCCCACGGGGTTTCCCGATGTTGGCCCCGTGCTGTACCCCGACCCCAATCCTGATACGGAGGCCAACCAGGGGCTCATCTGTCTGATCGAGTCCGAGCCCTCGATGGCGAACCGCTTGGAAGAAGTGTGCTTCTCTAACAAATATGAAGGAACCCTGAAAGAGAACTTTCAGGGCCTCCCTTACCTTAGAGTGGAGTCCGGGGGAGGTACGAACCGGGTGTTCAGGACGTCCTCAACACTCGACGGCCATCGGTTCGCTTCCGATTTTCTTGCGAAGGCTCGCGCTAATTTCGGGAACGGCGCAGAAACAACGCTCGCGGGCCATATCAAGACGACATTAGGCATGGCTGACAACGGCAAAACCATGCCCGTCGCTCGCATCCCAGAAGTCTTCCAACTCGTTATGGAGCTGGACACAATGTCTCTCATACACGGCTTTCAAATCTCCAACGAACGAATCTCTTTCGTGGGCCTACGACTGGCCCGCGCTCTCACTGGGTCGATTGTTGGCCTGCATTGCGAACGTGTCGCAGTTCCAGGCGTCAAATTCAACATCGGCCAGGTCGAAAGCGAGTCCGGTCAAGCAATTTTTCAAAAACAGAGGATCACTTCGACGAAGATCCAGGCCCGGTTCTCCATTGATGTGGCCCTCTTGGCGTCGTTGCGCCTCGACAGCCCCAATGACGGCCAGCCAGGGTACCAGGCCTCGCGGTTACAGCTCCTGGTCGCAATCGCACTCTGGAAGGTGGCTGCCTTCCTCGAGCTCCTGCGCGTCGAGCTTAGCCTTCGAACCGAATGCAAACTGCGTCTGAAAGCGGGAATTGGGCCTCATTCTCGCATTGAGGGTGGCAGTGACGCGCGTGATTGCGACTTCCCGTATCGAGAGATCGCGATGGAATCCTTTAACGGGGCTGAGGGGATGATCGCAAGCGCGCATCTGCCCCCGAACCGAAGCCCACTTGTGATGACATTTAGCTCTTAAACGGTTATGCTTGCCCTCCAGCTCAAATTTCCGTGGGGCCGCTACTATGCCCATCCGTGGGGGATAAATCCTGTGCGTCTCCGCGATGCGGAGTGGCCGCCCAGCCCGTGGCGGCTCCTGCGGGCACTCGCGTCCGGCTGGTTCCGAGCGCATCCTGGTGAAACCCCGAGCCAAGAGTTGCGGACCCTCATCGAAGACCTTGGCCGCGAGCTACCTGATATTGCGATCGGCCCTGTGGCATTTTCCCAAACGGTGCATTGGCAACCCAATTTCGGCGAAGCGGACGCAGAGGATAAGGCCGCCGCGAGGTACAAGCGTACCCGACACGAAAACCATTTCGCCGCCACAGCGAGCCCCGTAATTTTTCGCTGGGACGCAGTGCCTCTCGATGACTCCCTGCGACCGCTGCTTGCTGAAATCGTCCCCCACGTCACCTACTTCGGTCGCGCCGAATCCCTGTGCAAGCTTTGCCTGCTCGGCGAAGAGGTTCCGGAAACGGCCAATCTCGGATGGTGTAAACCGTGCGTCGATACAAGCTCGAACGCGCCTCTCCGCCGGATCGCTGAGAATTGCCGTGATGTTTTCTGCGCTGATCCTGGGGACTTCCAGGTCGCCGACCTATGGTCCCGCCGCTCGGGCCGTGCCGAACTCAACCCGAATCTCGCGCCGCCCCATTTAGTAGACGACCTGCTTTCGCATCAGCCGCTGCCCGACGGGGCACGCTGGGTGTCATACCAAATGCCGGAGGGATGGCCGGGTAAATGGGTGGTCCGCGTTCCGAGAATCACCAGACGAAAAATGATTACGTCCTCATCACAGCCCCGCGTTGCCCACTATCTCCGTTTTTCTCTCCAGTGCCGAATCCCGATACCAATCAAGTTCACGGTGCCTCTCGCAGAACGGTTCCGTGCCGCCGCCATCGGACTTTTCACCAAAGTGAGCGGCAACACTGCGACCAGTTTTGCTCTGAGCGGGCATGACAAGCCCTCGAACGTTGAGGGTGACCACCAGCACGCCTTTTATCTGCCGTTGGGGGCAAACCCCGGGCAGCCGGGTCTGCTAAATGAGCTTCACATTTGGTGCCCATACGGTTTCACGCAATCGGAGATTGAAGCTCTTATGCGCGTTCAGCAGCTCAACTGGGGAGGCGGAGACTACCCTGTCCGTCCAGTCATGGTAGCAATCGGAGACTCAATCCCGGAGGGATCAGTTATAGCCGCGGGGCAGCTTAGCAGCCGCGTTTGGCAAAGTCGCACTCCGTTCGTTCCGCCTCGTTACTTTTATCGCGGCAATCTACATCGTGCACAGCTCAAGGTTAAGGACACGCCGGAGCACCAACTTGCTCAGTGCTTGCGGCAAGCCGGTATCGCTACGCCAGGCGAAATCCGCCGCCTCGCGATCGGCGGTGGTTCTCAACGGTCGCTTCCGCCGCTCTCCGCGTGGGATATCGTTCGCGCTCCAGAAGGCGAGGACTCCATAGCCGCAAACGTTGCGACGGCCGTCCACACTCCGAGCGATCCGGGCACACGACCGGACAATATCCGGCGCATTGGTTTATTCTTCGAGATCGAGTTTGATAACCCCGTCGCCCTTCCGCTGCCAGCCCTTGGCCACTCCAGCCACTTTGGCTTGGGACTGTTTCTCCCAGAACGTAGGGAATGATGGGAGGCTATGCGCACTTCCTACTTGGTCTGTTACGACATTGCGGACGACAAGCGCCTGACGAGAGGAGCCGGATCATGCGAATCAGCTACGACAGCGAGGTGGATGCGCTCTATATCCGGCTTCTTGAAGGCGAGTACCAGTGCCGGACCTTGCGTCTGACCAGTGGCGAGTGACGAGTGACAAGTGACGAGCACCAAGCCAGCGACGAGTGACAAGTAGCAAGGGGGAGCAGAACGCTGGCGAGCGCTCTTGCCACGACCGCCAAACTGACCTAAACTAAGGAAACTTAGTTTTGTGAGGTTGCGATGCGCACCGTCAATATTCATGAGGCAAAAACTCATCTTTCGCGCTTGGTCGATGAAGCCGCCAAGGGCGAGCCCTTCATCATTGCCAAGTCCGGCAAGCCGGTGGTGAAAGTCACGGCCTTGGACACCCCAACCGGTGCGCAGAAACGGCGGGTAGGCTTTCTGGCCGGACAGATTGCCGTGCCCGAGGATTTTGACCGGATGGGAAGCGCGGAAATCGAACAGATGTTTGGCGGAAGCGAATGAAGCTGCTGCTCGACACACATCTGCTGCTCTGGGCGGCTAGTGAACCCGGCCGACTGCCGGCGCGGGCTCGGGCGCTGATCAGAGACCCCGCCAACGAGTTGATTTTCAGTGCGGCCAGCCTGTGGGAAGTGGTCATCAAATGCGGCTTGGGGAGAGATGACTTTCGTGTTGACCCACGGCTGCTGCGGCGCGGTCTGCTGGATAACGGCTATGATGAGCTTCCCATTACCAGCGAACATGCGGTCGCCGTCGAAAGCCTTCCTCCCCTTCACAAAGATCCTTTCGATCGTATTCTGGTCGCGCAGGCAACGGTTGAGGGCATCACTCTGCTGACTGCGGATCCTGTGGTAGCACAGTATCGCGGTCCGGTTCGAAAGGTCTGATCACTGGCGAATCCCGAACCCCGCTTGCTCTGACGAGATGAGCCGATGCGCACTTCCTACCTGGTCTGTTACGACATCGCGGACGACAAGCGCCTGAAGCCAGTGACGAGTGACCAGTGACGAGCGAACCAGAATCTCAGGCCAGTAACAAGTGACGAGTGACAAGTGACAAGTGACGAGCGAGGCAGAGGGCACCGTGGCGAATGAGGCCACAAAAGATGCAGAATAGAGTGATGCAGCCGCCGAAGGAGAAGATTGCCGACTTTTGTGAGCGCCAGTACATTCGCAGGCTTTCATTATTTGGCTCCGTGCTGCGAGCGGATTTTCGTCCCGAAGGCGACATCGACGTGCTGGTGGAGTTCGAGCCGGGTCATGTGCCTGGGTTTTTCCGCTTGTTCGACCTGGAAGAGGAACTCTCGCGCCTCTCTGGGGGGCGAAAGGTGGATCTTCGCACGCCGCAGGACCTTAGCCGTTATTTCCGTGACGAGGTCCTGGCGCACGCCGAGGTTCAATATGCCCGTGAGTGACGCGGCGACGGAAATGGCTGCGCGAAGCGCCTTGGAGTGCGGCGGCTTGACGCCGCCTTCCGGGTTGATGGGATGCTAGCACCAAGGCGGCGTCAAGCCGCCGCACTCCAAGGCGCTTCGCGCGTGTTTCATGAGACGGTGACGCAAGACTTGCCAGCATTGATCGGAAGAATCGAGCACGTCGCAAACGGGTTGAGGTGACCCATGCGGACCTCCTACCTGGTCTGTTACGACATCGCGGACGACAAGCGCCTGAAGAAAGTCTTCAAGGCGATGCGCAGTTACGGAGACCACTTGCAGTTCTCCGTTTTCGAGTGCCAATTCACGCCGACCGACCTGGCGCGTTGCCGTCACCAGCTTTCCGAGATCATTCATCACCAGCAGGACCAGGTGTTGTTTGTGAACCTGGGGCCGGCGGAGGGCCGGGGCGACCGGGTGATCACGGCGCTGGGCAAGCCGTATCTGACAATTGATGCGCCTTGTATTGTTGTCTGATTGACAAGAGACAAGAGTGGACCACAGAGACACAGAGGCACAGAGGAAAACGAGGCGTTAAGTAGGAAAGAGCAGGCGGAAAGCGGTGGAACCCAGAGATCTCAAGACGCCGCGCGACGCTCTGACAGAGAAGGTGATCGGCGCCGCCATCGAAGTGCACCGGCACCTTGGGCCTGGCCTGCTGGAATCGGCATACGAAGAGTGTCTGTGCTGGGAATTGAGCCACCAGAGCATCAACGTGAAAAGACAGGTCCCCTTGCCAGTGATCTACAAGGAAGTCACACTCGACATCGGCTACAGGCTCGATTTGGTGGTTGAAGATCGGCTGATCGTCGAGTTGAAGACGGTGGAAAAGGTTTTGCCGATCCATGAAGCTCAGCTCTTGACGTACCTGAAGCTCAGCGGGCTGAGAACCGGCCTGCTGCTAAACTTCAATTCAGCAGTGCTGAAGGATGGCATCAAGAGGTTGGTAGTTTGAGAAAAGACTAGACCACAGAGACACAGAGACATAGAGGAACACAAGGCATCAGATGAGAGCAGCCAGGAGACCAAAACGAAGCAGAGGTGAGAGACGGTCTCGCGTGGTTTGGTCCTTTCTGCTCCGACGTTCGTTCTGTTTTCTCTGTGTCTCTGTGCCTCTGTGGTGAACCAAGATGGACGCGTTTCCTTCAAACACGGCAATCACGGCCGGAGCGGAACCCGCCGCTGAGCGGCTGCCCGACTATCTTCCGGCGCGCATGGTGAACGAGTTCGTCTACTGCCCGCGTCTCTTCTACTACGAGTGGGTGGACGGGCTGTTTCGCGAGAGCGTGGATACTGTGGAGGGCAAGTTCCAGCACCAGCGCGTGGACGACGCGGGCAAGCGAGGGAAGGCCACCGAGCTTCCCAAGCCGGAGGAGATTACAGCGGAGAAGATTCACTCGCGCTCGGTGACGCTTTCGAGCGAGAAGCACCGGGTGATTGCCAAGATGGATTTGGTGGAGACTTCTCCGGGGAGCGCGGGCGTCCCGCCCGCTCCTGACCTTGGCTTGCCGGCGGAGGGCACGGCGCTCCACGGCATCGGTACCACTGCCTCGTCCGATCGCCAGCAAGACACAACAGCGGGCGGGACGCCCGCGCTCCCAGCCGTAACGCCGGTGGATTACAAACACGGCGAACCGCGAGAGATTGAGGGCGGCCTTGAGCTTTGGCCGGCGGATCGGGTCCAATTGGCCGTGCAGGGGCTGATCCTGCGCGAGAACGGCTACCGCTGCGAAGAGGGAGTGGTCTATTACGCCAAGACCCGGCAGCGGGTGCGGGTGGCCTTCGACGAAGAACTAATGCGGGAGACGGAAGCCGCCATCGCCCGGGCGTGGGACCTGGCGCGAGCGGGCGAAATCCCGCCGCCGTTGGTGGATTCGCCCAAGTGTCCCGGCTGCTCGCTGGTGGGCATCTGCCTGCCCGACGAAACCAACTCCTTGCGCGCCCCCGCAAGCGGGGAGTGGGGAGTAGGGAGTCGGGAGTCGGAGGCCCGGCAGTTGCCACTTTTTCCCGAGGGGCCCGAGACCCGAGTCCCGAATCCCGAACCCCGGCTTTTGATGACGCCGCGCGACGAGCTTCGTCCCCTCTATCTGAACCTCCAGGGGCTGCGAGTGGGAAAGTCGGGCGAGGTGCTGCAAATGCGCGAAAAGGACGCCTTGAAGCAGGAAGTGCGGATGGGAGAGATCTGCCAGGTCAACCTGATGGGCAACGTGCAGATTTCCACCCAGGCCGTCCAGGCGCTGTGCGAAGCGCAAACTCCTATTTGCTACTTTTCGCAAGGGGGATGGTTCTACGGCATCACCACCGGCCTCAACCAGAAGAACATCTTCCTGCGCCGGTCGCAGTTCAAGCTGGCGGACCAGGAGTGGTTTGCGCTGGCGCTGGCGCGCCGGCTGGTGGTGGGAAAAATCCGCAACCAGCGCACTCTGTTGCAGCGCAACCACGTGGAGCCCAAAGAAGCAACCCTGCTGGGGCTCAAGCAGATGGCCGAGCGCGCCGAACGCGCCCGCCAAATGGACGAGTTGCTGGGCATCGAGGGCAACGCCGCCCGCCTCTACTTCCAGGACTTCGCGGGAACCATCAAGACTGATCCCGCCTCGGGCGACGCGGACGATGAAAGCGGCGCTCAGCGCCAGTTTCGTTTCGATTTTGCGGGACGGAACCGCCGGCCGCCGCGCGATGCTGTGAACGCGCTGCTCTCGCTGGGGTACAGCCTGCTGGTGAAGGACCTCACCATTGCCTGCTACGCGGTGGGCTTCGACCCCTATATGGGCTTCTACCATCAGCCGCGCTTCGGCCGGCCGGCGCTGGCCCTCGACCTGATGGAGCCCTTCCGGCCGCTGATCGCGGACTCGGCGGCGCTCACGGCCATCAATACGCGCATGGTAACGCCGCAGGACTTCGTCCAGGCGGGGCCGGGAGTGGCGTTGACCCCCAGCGGCAGAAAGGGGTTCTTCCGCGCCTATGAGCTGCGCATGGATACGCTGGTAACTCACCCGCAGTTCGAGTATCGTGTGAGCTACCGGCGATTGCTCGAAATCCAGGCCCGCCTGCTGGCTCGGGTGTTGGAGGGCGAAATCGGCGAGTACCCGGTGTTCGTGACGCGGTAGCCCCCTGCTCGCCCGCGCGAGCGGCGAGGTGGTGAGAAATCTCCGGGCACCGCTCGCGAAGTCTAAAGGCAAGCAATTGAAAGACCTGCTGAGAATGACGCGAGAACTCCGGTGGGAAGCCCTGGCGACGGTACCAACCGCTCGCAAAGTTGGCTGTGGCTCTTTGAAAACTCGGGACTTATAGAGGCGCTATTTCCGCGCTCACGTGAGCGCGGCCCCATTGAAGC
>JGI26339J46600_10000363_pt1 | contig 15489 bp, 16 predicted proteins | sample BogFormECP12_OM1_FD_46600 | JGI IMG/M metagenome (IMG submission 46600) | reverse complement strand
TCAGTTGGAATTGCGGGCTGTAACCCGCCCGCATGAACTTGGAATCCCTAGTATCCGTGTGTCAACATCGCACGGAGAATGCGTCTCTATTCCTTGCACACACCGCCCGTCGCTTCATGGGAGTGGTCCTTGTACGAGGTATGTTCTCAAGGGCACACCGAGCATTAGGATTGCAACTGGGAAGAAGTCGTAACAAGGTAGCCGTAGGAGAACCTGCGGCTGGATCACCTCCAAGTTGGTGTACCTCAGGTGCACCAGGGGGCCGGGCAACCGGCCCCCATCTTTCTATTCTACCATCGTTTATACCGCAGTCCAGGATAGGCATGCCTCCATTCGCTCGTCAATACCGTTAGCGAGAAGGCAAACAAAATGAAATAAAAAAGCGTGCTCGTGCTGTCTAGTTCTATTTCTGGTTTTTCATGTCATCATCATTCTTGTTGGTTGTTGGCAGATTGTATTATTCGCGTACCCGTGTCGTCTTTTGCATTTTACCAAGGGAATCTTCGAAACCCCGCGACGCTTGATCGTGGAATGCCCCGCCAGCCCGCATCGCCGCATCGTCATGCAAATCGCGCGAGGGGTCGGAATTTTGGGTCATGCCAGCAAAGTGGAAGCGCGTGGAACGCCCCGATAGTCGCTAGCTCGGGATCGGCGCCGTTGGCCGCGATGTTTCCTCGGGAATCTTCGAAATCGTGATCTCGACGATGGTGGAATGCTCCGCCAGCCCGCATCGCCGCATCGTCAAGAAAATCGCGCGGGGGGTTCGAAACGGTGGCCATGCCGGCAAAGTGGAAGCGCCCGTCTCGATCGGAAGGTGTTGTTCGATCCATCGAAAAGATTGTCCCTAGTGCATCGGACTGCAACTTCCTCGCCGCTAGTGATGGCACGGGCATCCATGGCGTGCCCGAAAGGTTTAAGAGGGTGTATTGGAATGAAATTGGCAGTAAAAGGTTGCAGAAGGAAAAAAATGAGAACATCCTCATTGCATTGCATCTTACTCTTCCGTCCCGATGGGATCGAGATACCACCATGAATACAAAGCATGCATTAAGCACGGAGGATTTAGCAAGCATCCGATCGGACAACGTCACGCGATTGGACAAGAAATCGTGAAGGAAGGAAAAAAGAGAAAAAGATAGCCACGTGTCCCGGCGATGGATGCCGGTGAGCTGGTTTTATTCTCAGTAGATGGCATTTTTCGCGTGCATGGCGCTCCTGGTGGCGATTTGTTGCTCGTCGCGGGCTTTGGCGATGGCATGGGCGATGCCGGGGCGGAAGGAATCGAGACCGCTTTGCTCGATCATGCCGTCCATGACTTTGCGAAGCTCGGTACAAGCTGCCTGGACGTCGTGCCATGTGCTGTTTGGTTTACTATCCATACTGAATGATCCCCTCATATTGCGATCGCGTCGAGCGCGACGTGGAGGGCGCTAGATTTGCAATAAAGCGCCTCGGCCAAATCTTCCTCAAGAAACCCCGCTCCTACGTCTATAGTGATCAAGGTCGCGAGTAAATGCTCAGCGTTGATGATGACCTTGACTGGTACTTGCTGCCAGGTCCTGAGGGCGCGGACTAAGTTCCCGATTTCGCGCTTTCGACCGTCGTCATCCCAGATCGCCATTGATTGCACGATCTGGGCATAACTGCTCGCACAGCAATTCACGATGTTGTCGTGGAATAATTCGTCGTCGCCGCCACAAAAAGAAAAATTCTCCGAGATGCCCGGGAAAAACGGCGAATGCTCGATGAGATCATCCACGAATTCCAGCTCCGAGATGCTCACGGCCTCGTCGCAATCATAACACGCGAGGTTTCCGTGGGCTTCCTCCATAATGATTTGTCCTGTTTCGATCATTGGTGTTTCACCTCGAGATATAATTGCCTCGAACGATCGTCCGCGGTTCTTAAGCCAAAATCGCTTTGTGCCAAGCGTGCGTTCTCGTCGCCCTCATCATCCCTCTCGACCTTGGGCTCGTCCTTGTCATCGGTAGCTTTGGCCCAAGGCGCGATGGCAAAGATCATCGTGCCCGTGTTGTGGTTGAACCAAGTCGTGAAGGTCGCTGCATGGCTGGCGGCGAGCTGGATACGGATCGCCTCGTGAAGGGGCGAAATGATCTTGAGCACGCGGGCGACAGTCAGGAGATCAAGATCGAAGGCCATGGATGCCGGCAAGGAGCCGTGAAGTTGCATGAGGCCTGCCTTGCCACGTCCCGCCTTGATGCGCACGGTACACTCGCCACTGTCATTGTTGACTGCCATGACCAGCGTATCTTGCTCGAGGAACGTGCTGGCACGCTTGCCGACCGACTTTAGCGTTTCGATGGCGGACCTGGTGCGTTTCATGGTCATAACAAACGAGCAATCAGGCACCGCTGCGGGCATCACGGGCATAGGATGGATCTTGCCTATAGTGGGAACAGAGACCTTGATCACAGGCACATGACGCCCCTTAGCCTGCAAGATAAAGCGCTCTGATTCGGCGTTCAAGATGACGGTGATGAATTCATCCGCGGGAAACTTGAACTTGCGAAGGATCATGAGCAAGGCTTGGATGTTGACGGGCACGCATATGCCATTACCCATGATGTCGGAATCCCGCAAGCCAGATCGAGTCATGGTAACGTGGCACCCGAGCTTGCTGTCATCCGTCGCGCATTCGACACGAAGCCCGTCTCGCGTGAACAACAATTCTGCCTCGTCCGTCACGAGCCCGATACCTTCGATGATTGCTGATAGCGTCTTACATTCCATACGACAGAGCACGATCCGCTTTCGATCGAGTGGCGTGACGGGGGGTTCCACGCGGTCGCTGTTCGGCGCGGGGGAGGCATCGGTTCGGGGTTTTGCGAAATCGAATAAAGTCGGCACGAGTTCATCACCAGCCTCATAATTTCAAGAAACATATTTAAATGCCTATAATTTAACAACGCAATAAAGAAACGGAAAAAACAGGCACGATATTAATGCGGTTTAACATGCTATTGGAGCGCAAAATGGGCTCGATAAAACGTTCTTCCATCAGGTAACGGAGGATTGCACAATGTCGAATTGTCGGATTACGTGTCCTGTTCGAGTGATGATCCCATAACTCGAGATTATGGCAATTAGAGATGACGCCATTGTCATGGAATAGTTAGTTGGCACCCAGCAGGTATTATAATTCGAATGAAGTCAAATCTCGAGTGAAGATGCCGGAGTATTGATTGATCGGTAGAAATGCACGCACCGATTTCTCGGCCAACGTTCATAGGAAAAAGCATTTTAGCCGATCTTGCTACTTTGACGTGATCCTATGGTCTAGTCTTTTTGTGGCTTTTAAAGAAATGTCAGGCGAGAATAACGAGGTGCATAACACATGCAAACTACAACGAATACAACCTCTCAACCTTCTCGCCCTGCCATCGTGATTGTCAAGCGAATCGGAACGTACGCGCTATATTGTGCCGGTCTCGCTATCATAATCGCCATGCTCGGTGCTGGTCTCGTGGGCTCGATCCAAGACGGAGTGCTGATCCTGCACTTGCTCAGCGCCGCGCCGTTCCTCGCGTTCTTGCCTGCCATGGTAATTTTCGGGCGGATCAACCGCAAGGCGCGGGCAAATAAACAGATGCCAAGCCCGGAATTCATGGCGCTCGGCGTCGTGCTCGCGATCTTGACATCGTGTGGAATCATGCTCGCCTTTTTCAGCGCGATCCTATTCTTGCCCGCGCTCATCATCACGTGTGGGGCAACGGGGATATACGTCGCGCGAACGCTCATGAAGGCGACGCGAGTCGAACGCACGGCGCGCTAATCATTTTCTTTTTGTTGTTCTTTAAATTAATCGATACCGGTTGCTTGGATAATATGGATTTAAATGTTCTATCAGATCTGTGTATGCAAGATTATTTACAGACTTAGAGGCAAATCATGGCACGAAAAGCCAAATCCGAATTTTCCAATTTTCAGGTTTTCAAGGACCATCCGAAATTCCTTGCTCCAATTTGTTATTACTAGAAGAATTCCAGAATGTGTTGTTATAAGCGTATAAAAAATGGAGATCTTATCATTCTCGATGAAATAACATAGCGAGTTGAGAGTATTGCCAACCGGTGTTGCCCGTGGACCGACGGAACGCAAGCAAGAACGCATTGCGACCTTGAAATTTGGCGTGCGCTTGTTAACCGCCATCATGCAAGAACCCGAGCGTCTGCTCTACCTCCTTCGATTCGTTTTTTCTGGAATCATGTATCTCCCCTCATTGTTACATGATATCACGAGCAAGAAATTGAAGGAGATAAAACCAGATGCATCAATTGCTCGGCGCTATCCACCCGCTGGTACCGTTCTACAGAGGGACGATCCAATGCCGGGCATGGATTCCTGGACCTGGTCACCGGATGGGAGTAACTATGAAGACCGCAAGACCCGATATCTTGGAATGTGCATTGAGAGAGACCCAGAAGGCTTGATTGGTAATGTCGCTCGTGCTTCTTTGAACTTGAAAGGCGTTGTTGCTGATAACGTGGTCAAGAACTACGTGGAACGGTTGGAAGGAAGGCGCGATTGTGCTGACTTTTTCGCGATTCACGTGCTTCACGCGCTCTACATCGACCGTCGAACATCACTTCTCGATGAAAATCACCGGGCGGCATTAAAAATAGCCATTTTAGGATTCAAATACTGGCTCGACGAGCCAGGTCATCATGACATGATCTTTTACACGGAAAATCACCAGATCTTGTTTCACGTGGCTGAGTTCTTGGCAGGCCAGCTTTATCCATCGGAAATATTCACGAACAATGGCAAACCAGGACGGTGGCATGAAACCCACGCGCGCGGCTTGATCTTGACGTGGATGGGACGCCGGGCAAAGTGTGGATATTCCGAATGGTCGTCTTCCGAATACTTTGCGGAAGACCTCGAAGGCTTGGCACTCCTTGTTGAATTTTCCGAAGATGACCGGATCGCCAGGAAAGCCACGATCTCATTGGATATCTTGTTGTTGATCGTGGCGTGCGATCTATTTCACGGGTATCACGCATCTACGCATGGTCGGGCATACGAGAAAGAAATCTTGTCCGGATGGGAATTTGACATGGCCCCCGTTGTCAAGCTGGTGTGGGGGGTCGGCACCTTCGGGAGGGAAGGCGTGATGGCGGGCCTCGCTCTCGCAACCTCGACTAAATATGTGCCACCTGAAGCCATCGTGGCACTTGGTGTCGAGGAATTTCCCGCGTTCGAGAGCCACGAGTGCTCCGGGATTCCCCTTCGTGTTGCGCAACGCTTCGGCCTCGATTACGGACGGCTCCGTGATGCCCCGGCATTCTGGGGAATGGGCGCGTTTTCGAACAGGCCTGTCCTCGACCTTTTCGTTAAGGCTGCTGATCAATGGCACTTGTGGGATACACCATTCTTCGATTTCGCCAGGATGTTTCACGATGTAATTCCTCGCCGGGTTGAGCTCGGAAAGCGATTCTCGGGCATTGACCTAGAATCTGATCGGAGTCTCCTGGATCAAGTTCACAAGATTACCTTTAAGACGCCGGACTACATGCTAAGCACAGCGCAAAGCTATCGTCCCGGGGGCAGGGGAAACCAGCATCATATCTGGCAAGCCACGTTGTCGCAAAATGCTATCGTCTTCACGACCAACCCCGGATCGCTCGATTATGCCGAGTGGGGAAGGGAAGGAGATACAATGGATTTCGCGGTCGGCGCGAGCACAAGCAACGCGGGTGCATCACGGCGGACGCCCACGTACTGGGTGGGTCAGAACCGGCTTCCACGAGCGATACAGTACAAGAACTTAGCCATCGTCATGTATCGCCTGGATTTGCGCTTGGCATTGGGCGAGCGTGCCGTGTATCCATTCACGCATGCATTCTTTCCGAAATGGGCGTTCGCGGAAGTAATCGAGGAGGATGGATGGATTTTCGGGCGGTCAAGAAATGGATACATTGCCCTTGCTTCTGCCCTCCCTACGAAGTGGGAGAACCCGGAAGATCCGTTTTGCCACGACATCGTTGCCCAAGGGGCGAAGAACGTCTGGATTTGCTTGCTCGGAAACGAGCTTGAACATGGCACCTTCGCAGCATTTCGGGAGGCCGTGAAGAATGCCTGCAAGAGGATCGATATGGACCAGATGACTGTCACATTTGATGCACCAAATCTGGGTTTAGTGACGATTGGATGGAACGGCTACTTGATGGTCAACGACAAGGCTATCTTGTGGAACCAGTACCCTCGATTTTCGAATCCATGCTGCGAATCGTTGTTTAATTCTGGACGATATGTCGTGCACACCGAGCACGGGAACCTTCTTTTGGATTTTGATGAAATTCTTAGAGAAACGACGAAGACAGGTTATTAAATCGAACACCAAGATATTGTGCAGTGCAGGTGAGAGGCGTCGGTGCGGGGATTTGCGAAATCGAATAAAGTCGGCACGAGTTCATCACTAGGCTCATGATTTCAAGAAACATATTCAAATTCCTATAATTTAACAACGCAATAAAGAAACGGAAAAAAAAGGCATGGTATTAATGCAGTTTAACATACTATTGGAGCGCAACGGACCTTCGATATCACCCTTCTTGAAGATGATTTCACTAGTGCAAGAAGGCATCTAATATTGACTTTAAATTGGTAAGCACTTTTAATTCAGTCCCTTGAGCGATGCTAACAGGCATCCCCGAAATTCCAATCAAGCGCAAACTGAACAAAGATGCTTTTTTCGAGCTGTCCCTATTTTGGAAAAAGGTATGACCAGCTAATTCCAATCTAACAATCGTTGAGGAAGTTAACTGGTATTCCTTTAATCGTGATGTTTGATTTTTTACTTTCTCTCCTAAAAGACGTTTCATTTGTTCAGTCCTGGGTATTCGACGGCTCTTGATCTCGATTGTACTCCTGAATTTGTCTATGGTCGTCGTTCTCTGCCAACTTCCACCATGGGTCATCACGATTATCAAGAATATGACGGCGCCTGAACCGCTTACCATGAGGACAAACCCCAATACCCATTGCGTGGTCACAAAAGGCGTGGTCATGATCATCATGCCACCAGCAAACATCGTGATAAAGTATACAATCAAGACTACTGGTAATACCGTCATTCTCAAGAGATCAAGCAATAAAATCTCATTTTTGAACACCAGCCTTTTATCCGTTTGTTCTAGAATTTTGTATCCATCAAAGGTGCTCGAATTCATGAATATCCCGACAAGATAGCAATTGAATTTTTCCTTTAAAAATATGCGGGTTTTCATCGACCAAGTTGCCAAAAATCACGTCCCCTTCTCACTGGATGACGTACTCAACTAGATCACGATCGATGTACTATCGAACACTTCAATCGCATGGCAATTATCAGCGAATGGGTGCTCCTTGCGAAGGATTGTCAGCAAAATAACCCAGATTCACGGATTCTTGCCTTCCTCTTCCTTTTTGTTGATTCGCGAAAATCATCGAGCGTGCTTGAAAACAAGGCATTGTTTGATTTATAACAATTCTAAAAATTAAAGATTAATGCTCGGTACTTGACTTCTCTTGGTCTTTAACCAAATGCCAGAGTCGAGGCGCGAGCACGAGCATGTAGATGGCGAGCGCGACGGCATCGACGAGCCCCGCGATCACGAGCAATGCCGCGAACGGCAGCGCAATGCCGAGTATTGAGCCCATCGCGTTACCAACGATGCTGCCGCTGGTCGTGAACCACAAGAACGCCTGGTAGGTGCCGGACTTCCATTTCCCCCGCACGACATCCATGAGCATGCGGTCGACGGCGAACGTGAAGACGTTGGCGGCCGTGCCCTCGATGGTCGTCCAGATCAAGTAAATCAGCAATGTCGGGGCGAGCCACGGCAAGCAAATGTAGAAGGCAATGATGACAGCGGCCGAAGGAATGATGAGTTTGCCGAGGTTAACTTGCTTGGTCCGGCGGGACATGATGATGCCGGCCATGGCGCCGAGTGCGATGATCGCTCCCAGAAATTCGGTGATATAGTACTGCGTGCTGGCGTTGCCATATCGGGCGATGAGAAAGGGCTCGTACTGGACGTTGATAAGGCCCTCGGCAAGGGCGGTGACGAGCATGAGCGTGCCCGCGATCCACAGCGTTGTCCGGTCTTGTGCCGGGCTCTGAGAAGATTGATTAAATTCCGGCATTTTGGAACGCGCGGGTGCCCTGGTGACGAACGGCTCGTCAATCCGCATCGTGAAGAAGGTGCCGATGGCAATCGTGATGCCGATGGCGATCAAGAACCACACCCACAGCACGCCGACGAGGAGCGCCCCGGCCACGTAGGCAATGACAAGGCCGATCATGGCCCCAATGCGCTGCATGGCCTTGACATCATTCTTCGTGCCATCGGTCGTGCCCACGTCGAGGGCGAGGGAATCGCACCCGACGCCGAGCAGCGACTCACCCGTGCCATAAAGAATAAAGGACGCGATAAGGACAAGCAAGCCAGTCAAGCTTGATGGTCCCGGAGCTGCGAGCAGCACGATAACGGACGCGGCAAACAACATATTGCCAAGCGCGAGGAGATTCTTGCGCCGGTAACGACCGATCGGGCGCGCGTCGTTAGCCCACCCGATCACGGGACGCAATGTCGTGAAAATAATGCCAAAGGTGAGGATGCCTTGCAATTCGGCTGGCGGGAACCCGTATGCTTGCTGGTATTGATACGCGAGAAACGAGTTGAGCAAGATGTAAAAGGCGGCACGGGCGGCTTCAACGGCGCCGACCGCGGCAAGTACGGCGCGAGAAACCTTTTTGGCGGCCTGAACCGGCACTTCGATTCGAATGTCCATGAGTATTCACTACACCGCAAGCCTGGCTCGATTTATTTAAATCGAAATAATTATTCGTATCAAGTGGCACTCCGGCGATGACGGATATAAGGTTGTTTTTCACCTTTTATTCCACCTGTAATCGAGATCGACATGATACTCGAATTACTGTTGTTCATGTCCGGTTGCCTTGTCGTTGCCGAAGTCTTGAAGGCGATGAAATGGCGCACGCCGTTGATCCTGGTGTCGCTGCTCGGCATTCCACTGCACGAACTCGGGCACGTGTTGGCATGCTTGCTGTTCCGCGTGCCGATCGAGGGCATCGAATGGGTTCACGTGGAAACCACGCCGACGCAATGCGAAATTGGTGGTAGCATTCATGCCACGCCGCGCACGGCATTCTCCGCCATCGCCATCATGCTGGCGCCGATCGCGTGCTGCTGGTCGTTCATCATGCTCTACTTGTGGCTGTTCGTGTCATGGGCATCGTGGGGCTTCGATCCCGCCTGGCAATGGTTGCTGCTCTTGCTGGCGCTGTCGACGGGGATCGCGGCGGCGCCATCGAGCGCGGATGTCAAGGTCGCCGGGAATGTCGCCCGCGAGCATCCCGGGCAGTTCTGCATGGCGATTGTCGGCATCTTGGTGGGCATCACGATTGCTTGCCTGCTGAATTTGCCCCTGGTCGAGTGGTGGCAAATCATTATCGGCGTGCTCGTCATGTTCGGGCCGGGGTGGCTTCTGTCAACGATTTATGCAAAGAAAAAAGGGTAGAAATAGATCAGATGATGTTTTCCACGATTTTTCAAGATAACTTCATGTCGGGCTAATCAAAAAAATATTTAAATGAAAGAAGAGTAATTGACTTGTCCATAGATTAGCGAAAGAATCCTTACCCAAAGCTCTGTAATGAATTACGTTCATTACCTGGTCTTGGATAAACATGTTCTTTCGTCGATGTATGGATACCAACTTCGGGAGGCATCAGAACGATGGTATCTGAAATGGCCTCCTCCACGTTTCCACAAAGAGCCGCAGTCATTATTGACGGGGGCTACTGGCGAAAAGTAGAGGAGCAACTCAAAATAAGGAATATCGATTTGTGCGGGTTTACCGATCATTTATGTATTCCTGCATACCGCATCCGGTCTTTTTATTTCGATGGTCGAACACAGCAGAATCAGTCGTTTCATGACTATTTGCAAATCCAGGACAGGTTTGATGTCATCTTAGGTGATGTGGTCCAAAGGGAAGCCTTCTGTCCACATTGCAACCAATCCTTCAGCATCGACACGCAAAAACGAGTGGACGTGGCACTTGCTGTGGAGCTTGTACACCTGGCAACGGCAAAACACGTCGATTTAATCGTGCTCATCGCTGGTGATCGGGATTTTCTCCCCGCCGTGACGGCAGCAAAACACGAAGGAGTCATCGTCCGGTTGATCCACGGATATGCCTCAACCGTCTCCACCCAGCTTTACCAGAACGTCGATGAACGCGTCGAGATCACCAAGAAAATACTTCAAGATTGGCAAATCCATTTCGATTTGATGGATGAGAAGCAACCAGCCGCGATCAAGAAGAAACCAGCAAAACCATCGAAAGAAAGGATGAGTCAGACTGATAAAGAACTGAAAGAAATCTACGAAATCTTTCAAAGACTTGTCAAGGAGAACATGGCAAAGACGTCAAAGAAATCAATACCTGCTACGACCATAGGAATTGAAATTAAGAAAATCGAACCAAATTGGATGAAAAAATACAAAGTCAAATTGTTGAAAGATTTAGTCGCAATGGTCGGAGATAAAGTCAGATGGGAGAAAGTCGGAGATAAAATCTATTATATCTCACTGATCGAGGATGAAGAAGCACCTCAATTGGAAGACGCGGAAAGTCCACTGAGAGATTTTCTCCTCGAGACACTGACGGAGTATTTCAAAGCGAATAAAGCCATAAAGTCAATAAATGGGCCAGACTTTGGACAAATCCTTTACAACAAAGACGAGAAATGGAAAAAGACCTACGAAATCAAGTCCTTAACGGATGCATTAGAAATCATCAAAGATAAGGTCGTCTACACGGGAAAGGGCCCCTTCCTGAGCATCAAAATGAAGTAAGGGGCAAAAATCAATCCTTAATTTTTTTACCCATAATTCCGTTCAAATACCTTCGGTCATCGCCTTCACCATCAACTGCGTTAAGCACTTTCAAAGGTGGAAACGATGGTCATCGCAAGCTTGGAGCTCCCCGAGATCGACGTGGAGCGAGTTGGATTCGATAGGTTTTGGTCGCGGTCGCGGTTCTCGGCGGCCGTGCCCGGGTTGGACTTGACGGGACAAGTGAAAAACGCGTTTGACGAGATGGAACGGGACGGGGGTTTCGCAACATTCATGGAATGCACGTGGCGCGGTCATTTTGGCGGCTCGCTCGTCGTGTTCAAGGATCCGTGGTATAGGTCACGGGGGCGTGACGAAGTAGCGTGCTTCGGGCTCGTGACGGCGGGCAACACGGCAATGCTTGACGTGCTAATGAACGCCGCGCGGCAAGAAGCGCATGTTAATGGTCTCAAGATCCTGCGTGGCCCCGTGAACCCACCGCGTTGCTTGTTTGGATACGGGGTGCAAGTATCGGGGTTCGATCAGCCCATGATCGCCGGTTCCTCGGCTGATCCCGCTGATTACGCGGTCATGTTCGATGAGCTGGAAGAGGGTGGCACGTTCGATGGTAAAGATCGATATTATAACCTGATCCAGGACTTCGAGAAAAATGCTGCTTACATCAACTCGATCAACCTTGACCGCTCCATGCGCGTCGTGAATCCAGATTTCGATGATCTTGGTGACTTGCCCGGGCAAGTGGCGACCATGATGAACGAGTCGCTCGGGTATCGCCCTGATTACATGATCACGAGTGCCGAGCGGTTGGCGACGATGGCGAAGACGTACAAGATCGTGCCCGGCGGGGATAAATTGCTCGCCTTTTATTTCGATGGTGACGTGCTTGCAGGTGGCGTGATCATGCAGCCCGATTGGTTTCAAGTTCTCGCCGGGAAGCCCGTGACGAATGTTGTTGGCGAGATTTACATGCTGGCGCCGGCATATCAAGGACGACAACTCATGATGAATTTTGCGGAGTATGCCATGGCGTTATTACGAGATTGCGGCATTACCCAGCTGGAACACGCCTCGATCTGGGAAGGTTCGCACGCTGCGCTGTCAACCGTGAAAAATGGATTCAACCACATCATCAAGACCTATAATGTGTACGAGCTGAACGCGTGATAGCATGCGAACGTTAAAATGGCTCTTTACACCTTTTTTCATAGGATCATCGGTATCATGACCGGGGAGGAAGGTAGGCTCGCATTCCGGGAAGGCGGGCATGACGCGCCGCTGTGCTCCTCGAAAGCGCTGCGGCTGGAAGGTTCCGTGCACGTGCGGGAACTGAATCACGGCACAGACGGCGTGGCGCACGAGATATTGACCGACATCATGGCTGCACGGGATGCGAACGAGATCGAGACGATCGCTCGATACAAGGGCAAGAATCCGCTGCGGTGGTTGGCGATGGTGTATCCCGAGGCCGCGACGCCTTGCTTTCTCGGCTTGTTTGATGACGCGGGCACTTTGCTTGGCTGGGCGTCGCTGTCGACCTCGCCTTCCTATCCCGGCTGCGCGATACTCGGTGCTATCGTGCGACCTCAATACAGAGATCGTGGGCTTGGCACCGCCATCGTCGAGCATTGCCGGCGGCACGCCCGGGAGGTACTGGGCGATCCAACGCTGGTCGATCTCTTTTTCGATACAAAAGAAAACAACAATAGAGTCAGGCGGATCGTGATAAAGACAATAATGGCGTCCGCGGGCGTGCGAAAGAATCTCTATGGCCACCGCATGATAGGGTTTAAGACGCCATTGACCGGTATGTAAGGCTTGTCAATATTTAATAGTCATCTCCCCATATCAATTTCGAGGGGAAAAACTCGGGTCGTATGTTGCCCGTATTTCATCTCGATGAGCATCATGATCTGTTGGATTCTACTCGGTGGGATCATTGGAATTCTCCTGTTTATTGGCGAGATTATCCAAGGTTTCAGGTCCTGGATCTCAAAATATCGAGCTTGGCGGCAAAAGAAAGAGAATTCGAATAAAAACCCAGAAATTATTGCTTGATTTTCATCGAATTCCCATCACTCGTTATTTTTATTCACGAGTTGGTCCAGCCGGATTGCTTTTTCACAAGCATCTTGGACTTGTTTGGCGATGACGGCTAGCAATCGATCCTTCGCCTCGTCCATGAACGAGATCATGGTGTCTTGCAAGAATGCCTTGCCAATTATGCTAGCCTTCGCGGGCGCCTTGGTGCATTGCAGCAGCATGGTATTGAACATGCTTTGCCAACGATCGAAACCAACAAACCAGCGCTCGCGTGCCGTCGTGCGATCGAGTATCATGAGCATCTCGCGACGCGCAAAGATTTATAGGAAAATATTTCCGTGTTGCAAGGGCTTCGAAATGCTTAAAAATGCGTGGCAAGTCTTTCATGATAAGTAGTGCTTGAAGGACGGATGAACATCGTGATCATCGACGCGACACGCCAGCAAGAAATCGCGACGCTCGTGAAGGCTGGTTATCCCGTGAACAAGATATCGGCAAAGACTGGCCTCTCCGAACAACAAATAGGCGACATCGCAAGCGGAACAACCGTGAAATCGCGAGCTATGCCAGCACGTCGTTTCGACGTAAAAGCGGCATTCACCGGAGCACTTTCCGTCCGCAAGGCATTGCAACGGAGCACTTTCCGTCCGCAAGGCATTGCAACGATTCCCGCGGCGATGCAAGACATCATTTCCACGAGGAACGAGATTGATCCCGCGAGCGTCGGGCTGGAACGCCATCTCATGTTCGCGTGGATACTGGGGAACCGGCAAGCCGCCATCGATGCCATGCTTCGCGTCGGCGTGGAAGACGCGTGGACATCAATCGATGTGGTGGCAGGGCGATACGTGTTCCCGACCGACAATCCATGCGTGGAATACCTGCGGTCAGGCGTCGCCTGGGGGCGGTTATCGTGGTATCTCGACGTGACGGTCGAACGCATGACGCAATACATCAACCCGTCGGCACTCGTAACCTTGGGCGACAAGATGGATTGGGGCTTGTGGCGGATGCGCGCCGAGTACATGGTTCGGCATCCTGATGTCGTGGAAAACTTTGACTCGTGGAAGCATCGCGTCGAGATCGCGTCGTCTCGTGGTATGCATAAATTCGCAACTAGCGTGCCGTGGATCTCGTTTTCCACCAATTTCATCACGGAAAAACTGAGCCGATTCGTCGTTATCTTGCTCAATCTTCCCGCGAATGAACTGGAACGTCTTATCGCCCTGGCGAATGCCTTTCCCATCGCAACGCTCTACACCGGCGATGCCATGGCGTGGTACGGGCAAGACAAGCAAGCCACTTTACCAGCAGCGATCATCGATGCCCTCGTCCCGGCGAACACGATCCAGCTCCTCGTCGACCACGCGGGCGCGATGGCGTCGCTCGTGGCGAACTCATGGATTGCCATGCCCGAGGCGCGAACCATCGACATCCCGTATCCCGACGATTATCCCGTGGACGATATCGGTGCGATTTTCGCCAGTAATGGTCGCCGGGCGTCGGCGATGCCGGAAAAACGCATTTTATCGTTGGCGGAGCAATGGACAGGACAACAACGATTGAACGACGCTGCACGGGGTGGGGAGGTATGACCGAACACGACATGACAAGCATCTTCCTCGAGAAGATGGCATTGCTGTATCCCGATAGCCATATCGATTCACCCTCGCGAATCAAGATTGGCATGGTGGACAGATTACCACAAGGAATCGTGGATTTCGGCATCGTGAAGGAGGATGAGGCGTGGATCATCCCCGAGCAATTTGCGAGCATCGCCACGCCTATTCTTGCACGCGAAGCATATCTTGCCGGGTTTCCCGAGAAGGCACGCGCCAGTAAATCGATCCAACACGCGTGCACTTGGTTCGCGTACAAGGATATCGATGATAAGGCGCTGAAGCGCAAGTTTTTCGATCATTGGATGGTCGCATCTATGCAAAGCGGTTCAAAGGACGTGTATGCGCAACCGCCAGTCCTCATGCAAGAATACGACAAGGTCATCGAGACTTCGCCTGCGGAATTACACGAGATGCTGCTCAAGTTCACGAACGAGAACGAGCGCCTGCTCCAGCACCAACTTCGCATCGATGTTGCCGAGACCTGGGGGCTTGCAAAGGCGATCGAGTTATTACCGACGCCGAATCCCTTGACCGTCGCCATCTTGCACGCGTGCGGCAAGATTTTCGTGGATACCGCGGAATTGCCAAAGCGAACCGACGTGATCGAGTACATCGTGGAGCATCCGCTGTTCATGGCCATCACAGCCAAGAAGATCGACAAGGAATTTGCACCCGCAAAGAAACTTTTTTACTGCCAATACCAGTTCAACGCGAGCTGGATCGGTAAAAAATATCTTCTCCTTGTTTTCACTCCGTCTAAGGCGTTCGTCAATTTTGATTGGAACACCATGCTGTCGATTCCCGGGGTATTCATCCGGTTGAATTGGTATCAAGGCGACTTGATCGGCGATACACGAGGGATGTCGAGGTCGGCCATCGCGTGGTTTTTGGTCCCGTCAAATGCAGTCGAGCCCTTTGTCGCGTTCACGGACGCCATG
>JGI26339J46600_10000361_pt1 | contig 15513 bp, 16 predicted proteins | sample BogFormECP12_OM1_FD_46600 | JGI IMG/M metagenome (IMG submission 46600) | reverse complement strand
GAGCAGAACAGTTTTTTTCATCAAGCCCCTGAGAACCAAAAGGCGCAAGATTTGCGTTTGAATTTCAGGAACCAGTTCCGGAACGCTGGTTGGGACTCGTGGGAACCGGTTCCTTCATGCCTTCAAGATCTGGACCCAAAAAGCAAAGAGGAAGTAAATCAAACAGAAAGACACAGATTCTCAGTTAACGTTTTGAACATGCCGCAGATTGGCCTTTATTTGTGAATTGGGACGTGCCGAGGGCTAGCTTCACACCGTCCTTTAAACCGTCGTTCCGCGCGGGTTCGATTGTAAATCAATACTAGAAGTAATGAAATTTAAACTTGAAGTGACACTGGTGTTGTATTAGGTTATTTTCATATACTAGCAGGAAGCAATAATATGATTTTAAACAGATTGAAACGTGAAGATTGTTATGAGAAAGCCTAAAGATGTGGATTCTTACATAGCATCAGCTCCCAAAGAAATGCAACGCAAACTTCAACAGATTCGGAAAGCAATCAAAGAAGTCGCTCCGACTGCTGAGGAACGCATCAGCTATGGAATGCCTTATTATGACTACAAGGGACGGCTGGTCTGGTTCGCTATTTTGAAAACACATATTGGACTATATCTGCGACCCCCAATCATAGAGGAGCACAAGCGTGAATTATCTGCTTACAAGACTACCAAATCAGCCATTCACTTTCCACTAGACAAGAAGCTCCCGATTGCGCTGATAAAGAAACTTGTAAGGGCAAGAATGAAAATAAATGATGTGGAGAAATAAGATACTATTTAAATTCGACCACAAATATGGCTTTGTAAAACTGCTCAATGTGCAATAAGACGCTTCTAAAGAAATTTGAATATTTTTATATCATGTTTATTGAAATGCCAAAAGTTATGCCTTTTCTTTTATTCGACGGAAATTGTGCTGAAGCAATGAGATTTTACCAGAACTATCTTGGTGGAGAGTTAACTCTTACAAAGCTTGGTGATACCCCGATGAAATCCCAGTTTACTCCGGAAAAATATAACAGAATTATCAATGCCCATCTGAAAAGTGGCGAAATTGAGATTTCGGCTAGTGACTAGATGGCATCTCCCACACTTGAGCCAAGACAGGGGAATACATTTAGCATTTTTGTTATTGGGGGAACATATAAAGAACAAAAAACAATTTTTGACAAGCTCTCAGAAGGAGCTGACAAGGATAAGAGAACTTTCATAGAGATACATAATATGCCCTTTGGAAGCTATGGACAATTCACCGATAAATATGGCGTTTCTTGGATTCTTAAGGTAGAAAAAAAGAATAGCCTTGTCAAGAGCTTCTTGCTAGCGCATTTTCGACGTGTTCAATTTTACAGCGGCACGAATGAGGGTCTTGAAGGCGTCCTCGTCAATCTTCTCGCCTTCATGGATGTCGATTGCGCGTCTGACGGTCCCTGGCTGGTTGAACAGGTGAGAGGGGTCCTTCAGCGAAGCACCCTTGAAGAATGTCATTTTCACATGGTCCTTGTAGGTCTCGCCCGTGCAGATGCCGCCGTTGTGGGACCAGACTGGAGTTCCAGGCGACGTAGGCTTCGCCCACTTCCACTCTTCAACAATCTCCGGATCCTCCTCCCTGATGAGCCGGCGCACTTTGGCTAACGTTTCTCCGCGCCAGTCGCCCAGTTCCTTGATTCTTGCGTCGATAAGCTGTGAAGGAGACTCGTCCTTCTTCGCGCTGCTCTTTCCTATACTGCTCATTTGTCACTCAGCCTCTTTCCTAGTTAGGTAACTTAGTTACCTAGTTTGTTTGCCTAGTAAAGTACTTATACCTATGTTCATTAGCGGAAGACTGCGACGACAAAAGCAGCCGAGTCATGGATTAGGTTATGATTAGCTAGGCGGCCTAACGCGTGCCAAGTTATGGATTCATGATCTAAATTCAGGAATAGTCACAAAGCGCGCGCGAGTATCTGTTGTGACGTCAGCTCTAACCTCTGAAGTGAAATCGTAATTAGTCAGAAACTTTAACTCGTAGATTTTAGGTAATTTTTTGCAAATGCGGCCAAAACACGTCTCATTTGACAAGAGAGGAAATGTGCCGAGGGCCGGGTTTGAACCGGCGACGACTCGGTCTTCAGCTTCGCCCCCATACAAATGTATGGGTCGAGCGCTCTCCCAGGCTGAGCTACCTCGGCACTTTTTAGACTAACCTTAGTATCTCTGCTCATCTACGTTTCCTCAGAAATATTAGGGTTATCCTTCTAACAGATGTATTCAAAGCAGACTTCAAGCCATAGTGTGACTTTTCGGTAAACGTGGGCTCTCGTGCGCGCTAGAAGAAGACCAGAAAATGAACTAGCCCTTTTTCTGAAAGACGCACTGCCTAAAGTCATTCTCAAAAAGCTTTTACAACGAATGGCAACATATGCTGAGAAAGGCGGGTCCGAGATAAAGGAGAGGATTAGTGCGTGAACAAGGAATTCGCTGCATTGGTGTCCATTTTGATTATCATATTGGTAGCCTTGAGCTACTTTGGCTTTGGAATTTATGCGCGCGCACACACATTCGCCGCAGGAGATTACTTCAGTTTTACAGGTGTCACAGCGGAAGCAAGCATTGTTAACAACACTATGATCCGGGTGAACACCTTGTATTTCAAGATGACGGCAGTTAAAGGGGATGCTACTAATGTGGTGATATTCGCTGATGGAATGATTCCCACCAACGAATCCCTCAGGATAAACAACCAGACAACGATACCTGTGAGTGTTGATTTCGGAACCCCCCTTCAAACCGTGCTCAACAACTCAACTTACCCTGTCGAATTGAGAATATCGGGAGACCAAATAAATCCTAACGATGAAAACGTGACCCTCCAAGTATCATTAATACTGCCAACAAATTCCTACACGATTCGACGTGAAGGAAGTCTTTACTATGCGAAAAATGACTTTTCAGGTTTCGATGACTTTTCAGATGCGAATTTCACCTATATCTTTGAACAAGTCCTTAACGCCATTCCTGCGGATGATAGCGGCACCATTCATCTCGAACCGGGCTATTACGACGGTTGGATGGTCATAAATCGCAGCGGAATAACTGTTCAAGGGGGAGGTGTATTCAGTGATAATCCAGAAGCTATTCCAAACGGACAAACAGGATTACCAGACGATTCTCCGCAAAATCTGATGGGAACAGTCCTGAATGTAAGTGTTGCGGGCACAGATGGGATTCACTTGGTGGGCCAGCTCAATGGTGTTCAAGTAAGCGATTTGGGAATACAGTTTACACAGAACGTCACAGGAAATGGTATTTCTGATGATATGGACCAGAATTATCATCTGAGTTATTGCACTTTTGAAAATATCAAAATTCTGAACAACGACAAATTTCATTACGCCATTCAGTTGAGCAATTTCCTGCATTTGGATATCCGTGATATCGACGCTTGGGGTGGTCCATTACTGAACCTCTATGACGATAAACAAGGCTTTCATTGTGGGAACAGCAACTTTTACAACGTATACGGCTACATCAAGTACGATTTAGCCCCAATCCAATTCGTGGAGGGCCCCTATCCAATTTTCGTTCATAAAAATGACTCTCTGGATAGCGTGTGTGTGAACTTTCTGCATTTCTACAGAATTCAAATTAACTGCCCATTCAACCAAACAGACCCACGTTTCTCCGAAGTCACATTATGGGACTGCATAGACAGCTCCTTCGAAGGCTTGGATTTAGAAGGTAGTGGAAACACGTTTGAAGGAAACAAGCTCATGATGTATTCATGCCAGAATGTAATATTCACTGATGCGTATATGTGGTCCATGGCTGACAACTTGTACGTAAATATAACCTCCAACAACTTGGAAAACACTTTTCAAGATTGTCAAATTGAAAATGGCACAATTCTGGATTCCTGTCCGACGGACACCTGGCAAGGCTGCACTATAGACGCCACGATAAACTCAAGTAGTCTGGCAGATTTTATAGATTTGCCTGAAAATTCGGGCATTGGCACACTCACTGCCGGGAACAGCGAGGTCAACGTCACTGCAAGATTCATTGGTACTGACTGTATGGTTTACATTTTAAACGCAAGCCAAATTCAAATTGAGGCCAAATACCCAGCCCCTACCAACTGTTTCACTGTAACAAGTGCAAATGGAGAACCAGTGGAAAATGACACTAGCTTCATGTGGTCAGTAATATGGAGTCCGTCACCATAACAGAAAGACAGACAGAGCATTAAATCAACACGCCACGCCTATGCGCGCGCAGCACACCTAAACGTCAACCCGTAAAAAACCAAAAATGCCCCATCAAGAGAAATGAGCACGCTAGTCTCCTTTTGCTAATCGTGCACATATGATATATCCCATAGGAAATAGATGAAAAAGCCCAATTTTACCGAGAAAATATCCAAACGGTAAGAATGGGGCCTCGTATTTTTTAACATCAGATATTTCGAAACCATATTCTTTCATGAAGTGAATGACATTTTTTAAGGAAGGTACTGCAGTGTATCCTCCTCTATAAGCAAATGAATGCATACGAGAGGGAAGAAAACCAAAAAAGGGTAAGTACGTGTGGCTTTCAATGATAGAATATCTGTTTGGTAATTGAATTGCGAATATTCCTTTGCCTATTAGCACTCTCTTCGCTTCTTTGTAGAACATCTTCCTTTCGGCTTCTGGAATGTGCTCTAAAATGCTGAAAGCTGTCACTAAAGAAAAAGTATTATTCTTGAAGGGTAGCCTTACTGCTGATGCAACAACATGATGATAATTCTCTTTGCGATTCTTTATTAGGTCAACACCCACTAGCTCAGATTCGTCAGAACCGACGATACTATCAAAAAGCAATCCTTTTCCGCAACCTAAATCGAGAAGAAAACTAGAGTCATAATTGGAGATGAAGGAGGAAAAATATTTCGTCCTTTCAGTTTCAGTCCCGACTTTTGCGTTCAGAAGCCTGAATAAGTATGCTCGGATGCTGTTATACGTGTTATACGTTTATTACGCACCCCTCTGTTATTAAGGAAAAAGGTTATAGATAAGTCATTTTTTATAACGTGTGCGTTGTGGAGAACCAAGTTTCAATGTTCGTTGAAGTGATTCTTCAGCTTTTGTTCTTTATGTTCTGTTTCTTCATATTAGGTGAACCGTGGAGACTTGGCCTTCGAAAATTCGTTGATGTGTTTAAGAATTTGGATGTTCTGCAGATACTGGTACTCGACGTTTATCTCGGCGGCTTTTTGTTGTATGTTATCGCTATTATTCCTTTACACCTTTTTTCCGCGTATGTGTTGTATGCAATCACCTTAGCGTCAACTCTGATTGTCTTAGGGTTTCACAGAGAACGACTCAGGAGCGTCGCCATAAACCTACGGTTGAATCTTAAGAGCTTTTCATTCAGAAACCATCCGTTCTCTGAACCCTTGCTATGGATATTATTGATTTTCTTGTTTGGTCTTGTTGTACAAACTTTGGCGCTCAACGGTCTTATTTTCGGAAGTATCCGTGATACTTCCATACACTCGCTTTTTGTCCAAGTTCTTCTGGAGAACAAACAAGTACCAATGACTTTGCAGCCTTATTTGAGTGAGGGGATCGTTTATCCGCAAGGTTTTACTCCGATGGTTGCCTACTCTGTGTTGATATCAAATTATTCTCCTCCTGAGGCTGTTTTTTACTTAACGGCATTTTTTAGTGCCTTTACGATACTAGGCGTCTATTTCCTGGGCAAGACATTATCGTTGTCTAGGAAGGGGTACGTGGGGTTAAGTTTGGCGTTCGTGTTTGCTTTTGTTGCCTTTTGGCCGAAATATGTTACATGGGGGAGCAACGCGATGGTTGCTAGTTTTCCGTTGTTTTTTGTCTGTTTAAGTCTTTTTCCATTTTTGACAGAGGAAAAATTGAACGTAAGGACAATTTTGGTGGCTGGTTTTCTTTTTGGCTATTTGGCAGTCTTACATCTTGAAGTCTATGAATTATTAATTGGCGCCTTGTCCGCAATGTGGCTGTATACCGCAATAAAAAGTCATGAGGGCGCATGGAGAAGGTTGTTGAGCCTAGCATTGATTTTTGGTCTGAGCCTTATAGTTCTGAGCCCATTTCTCTACAGGCAAGTAATCTGGTATCAGTATCCTTACCATAACATAGGGGTTGCACCTGACGCGCAGGTGCCACTTGCTCCGACAACTCTTACTTTTTTCCAAACTAACTTCGTATGGTTTTTTGATAATTTAGCGAGCAATATGTTGCTTACAATCGCTTCATTTGCTCTATTTCTTGTGAGCGTTTTACTTGCGGTCTATTTTCGAAAGCATAAATCTTTCAGTGGAGTCAATTGGCTTATCAAGTTAGGAATAGCCATGTTTCTAGGAGAATCGTTCATTCTTCTCCTTGAAGGAATTGACTACGCAAATTTGCCATTTTACGGAAATATATTGTTCATATACTTTCCTATTTATTTCTTCATTGCGGCTGCCAATTTTCTCTTGTTCTACGTTTTCTCTTCCTATTTGTCCAGAAAAATCTTGGCAAAGACAGAAGGGACGAAACTCAAGTCAAAGAAACTTCTTGTTATCGCAATTTCCTTTATATTGCTCATCGGAATCTATTCTCCTTTCTTGTATCAAAGCATATTTCTTGGTGCCGGAGATATCCATGGCAGTTATTCTGTTTTTGCTGTGACAACAGGGCAAGATCTTCAGTTGATAATGTGGATTAAAGAAAATTTAACCAAAGACGCTACAATATTGGTTAATAACTATCAGAGTGGGACTTTCATACCAAGCCTTGCAAATCGCAAGGTTATCTATCCTTATTGTGGTAGTTCTTATTCTGTTTCCTACCAAGAACTTCAAACCTTATTGGACCAAAATATTCTTAACGTAACAACTATGGATTTGATGAAACACTTCAACATAACAGACATTTATGTTGGATCAGGAGTTAGCCCCTTTAATGATTCAGAATATCAGTGGAATCCTGAACTGTTTCTCGGCAATCCAAACTTCGAGTTAGCGAAAAACTTTAGCGATGCATACCTCTTCCACTTCAACTATACGAACCCAAACATTGTGTTTCAAGATAATTTCGAACATGCAAATTGGTACGACGATGGATGGCAAAGTTACGCTTTTGGCAATGGCATATCAAACGTTACGATAGGAACTAACTCCGGAGGCAATTCGGGAAGATTCTTGGAAATAACAGCCCAAGTCATACCTGAACTATTGGACTGGACGTATGCGAGGTATGTTTCTAGAGAAATTTATGTGCAAAACGATTCAGATGTCATCCTTTCTTTCTATTTGAACGCAACTGAGGGATTTCATGGCAAGGACACTTTTGCAGTCTTTGTGTCCAATGTCTACCAAAACCAGTCCTTGATAATTGCGACCCCAAACAGCGTATATCAGAATTACGCAAATACAATTCCATTGGGCAGTTCAGAAGGCCTCTTTGGTCCATACAGTTTAAGCACATATTGGCGTCAAATATTCAATTCACCCTTACCTAGTACCTCCATCTTGGAACTTGTAAACATGGACTTTGATGGCATTCCGAACGCTGCTTACGTCGGCAATATTACGGTCACCTCCACACCTGTGGGGTAAATTGATGGAAGTGACCGTAACCACCTCAACTGGCTAGCAATCTCTTCAAAGGCAGAACAGTTAATCAACACAAGGATGATTTTCCCAGATTAATCAGAAGGGCTGGCGAAAACCAGCATCAAGAGGATCACTCTGCTGGTTCCTTGTGTGCCCGCAAAGAAGTATTTGCGCGGTACAGAAAAGAGAGGTGCAAGCATTCTTTTCCTTTGTAGAATACGAGGGAGAAGGGAAAGAATGATTGTACGTATTCGCTACTTGCACCTCTGATTTAATTATGGGATCAGGACGATTTAAAAGGCTTGTGACACAATGTTTCTCAAAAAACTTTAGGCAAACGTAGAGAGGACTGGCATGAGGGAGACTTCAGCCATAAGCTACCGTCGGCAAAGAGAAAGAGAACGATAGTGTAAAACAGTATCGAGCAAGATATCATAGTCGGAGAAAATGAATCAGGCCGTATCCGATGGCTGCGGACAACAGAAAACACAGGGTTAAAAGAACAAGATCAATCGGATGTTCCTCATCAACCGTACCTGGATGGTCAGAAGAGTTCAAGTGCGTCACCTATTGACTTTCAGCGTTCTCAAGGAAAGGTTTTATGAAGTCGAAATACTTATTCCAAAACCAACTACTCTAAGGATAATTTAGAGGGCTCGTAGTCTAGCTGGCTAGGACGTCGCCCTCACTCGGCCTTGTGCCGGAGGAAGCGGCGAAGATCCCCGGTTCAAATCCGGGCGGGCCCATGAACTGTCTTTTTGTTGTACGTGTAAACAAAAATGTTTATTACATATTAATATTCGAGATATAAGTGGAGCCACAACCAATGCAAAGAGAACAAGGCATACCAAATTTCGACGAAGACGACTGTCCACACAAAACTCGCCACGAAGACTTCACTTGTGAAGAATGCGGCGTAACCTTCCGCAACCCAATCCTGGCAACAATATCAGCCAGCGGCCAGACAAAAACATACTATGCATGTCCACGATGCATGACCAAAGTCCAAAGCTTCGAAACAACACAAAGAGAGAGGAAAGAAGACAATACAGCCAGAGCACCGGAACAAATCAAGCAGACGACAGATCCGCGCGACAGCGTGAAATGCCAGCATTTCTTTGGGTACCTCAACAAACACCGGAAAGACATGCCGTTCCCTGACGAATGCCTGACATGCGTCAAAATGGTTGAATGCCTATTGCATTGAATTCAACCTCTGCCTCGCCAAGAACCGCCTCCTAGCGCGCGCTACCTAGAGAATTTGAAACAGCAGAAAATTCTGTTCGAAACTAGAATGATTCCGTTTGTTCTATACGGAGTTTTTCTCGGGGTCTGTCCGTCATAAGTTCTTCATCTTATAAATCAGACTGGGACGGCTACATCATCCCCCGTTGGAAAGACAGCATCCCCCTTATTTCAAGTTTGTTGGGAAATGAAGAAACAGGGGTATGCAGAAAGCACCATTGAAGCAACTGGTGAACGATTGAGAAACACGCTTTACATGTAAATATTGGAAACCCAGAGCAAGTNAAGGGTCTCCTTCGACGCGACAAATCAGTTCTTAAATCTCATTCCNTAAATCGNGTGTTCTTCTAGTCTGCAGTGTAGCGCTTTGATAGTGCCTGACACGGCCAGAACATGCATTGCGACAGACTTATCTTCCACTTGAGTTATGGAAGCTAGTGCAGCTCTAACCAATTCAAGAGTTTTGTGCCCCGTGCGAATAATCGCTATCTTCTTCTTTTCGTCATAGTTGATCAAGCTCAAGCCAGTCTGGCTTGCTCCGTATTCGCCGAAAAGCTTCGTGACCGCACTCCAGACCGCATCCATTACTTGCCGCGAAACAAATGCTTCAGTTGAATCTATCTCCACGGCCAAGTATCGCCGTTTTGCCACTTTCAACTGTTTTCCCCTCTTTGAACGAGTCGTATTCCAGGCGCAACGAACTTTGGCCCGAGTTTTTCTCTGTTCCTGTTCACAATGGCTGCAGGATTGTCGGAAACAGCGTTCAATGCGCGCATGCTGGGTAAATCGAAAAGCGAAGCCAAGGCTGCCAAATCCTTCGGCCCCCGTACGTGCATCTCATCAGAAACTCCGCTTGAAATGACGATTGGGACGTGATGTCTCTTGGCGGTGGCTACTTCGTGGCGCAAATTTGACAAGAGTCTAGTTCGTGCGGGTCCTCCGAGCATCAACAATGGCTTCATATCGATTTCAAGAGCAGCCATGCAGCTTGAAGCCAATTCAGCCTCTGCATCATCAAAGATCGCTCTCCGAAAATCGGGCTGCGGAAAATTCAGGAGATCCACTCGGCGATCCTTTGCTGCTTGTCGCGCAACAACTTTCGAGTCGCATAGGACTGCCACCACGTCAACCCTTCGCCTAAGCTTTCTCAAGCTCACAAGTAGCTCATCCGAAGTTCGAGGTCCAAGATCCACACGGGATGCAAAATCCACGCCGGCTTCCTCACATAGTCCCTTCGTCTGACGTACTGAATCCTCTGAGAAGGTGCGAAGAGGAACAGCCACTAACCCGTATCCCAGCCTCAATGCCTTTCTAACGACATGCGAACCCTGCTCTCTTTTGATATCGATGCACAAGTGCAAGTCCGCGTAGGCACGTTTCATGGTAGCAACCCGAGCGTTCTGCAGATTTCTATCACGTCTTCCTGGCGAGGTTTCCTGAAATGCATCCGCATGTGAAGGGAATCGGTTGAGCCAAGCTTAAGTTCACCGAGATAAGCAGCCTGCTTGTCGAGGCGAACGTACAGATTCCCATTTTCTAGGTGGCTGGAGATTTCGTTGCCCAACGTTTCCTTGTCTATTAACCTGAGGCTGGAAGCCAGTTTTCCAAGAAACGCTTGAGCCATTCTTCTGCTTTTTATTCTTGCCTCAAGCAATATGATTGGGTTTCCGTGGTGTCCCGTCAACTCTGTCTTATTAATAGCAAGTGAACCAACCAAGTCCGGTGGCAGAATGTTTTGAACTGACTTTATGACTTTCTCCAACTCTTCCGTTGCGTGAACAAAGACTCGTAAATCAATGTAGGCTATGGGAACATTCGAGGACAAAACGTGTCACTAGAATCTTTTAGCGTCAATTCAGCTCTTAGGTTTTCCTTTCTGTTTCTTGGGCTTTTCAGCGGTTTTTTTCCCTTTTGAAGCAAGGTCAGAGTCCTTCTTCCGGTCTTCGGAAGCCCCTGGGGATTCGACTGTTTTTTTCTCTTGAATGAAAGCCCTCAGTGCTTCGACGTTTTGGTCATGGACTGTTTTTCTCTTCGCATCTATTCGCAAACCAAGTTTCAAGGCTTTCTTCATGCTGGAACCTGCTTTATTCAGTTCCTCTCGGCTGAAGCCTCTTCCAGACCGTTGTTTGCCGTCGTTCTTGAACACTTTGGGCTCGATTAGCGTCATAGTTTCTTACCTTCCCATGCCCGCCTTCAAACTTGGCCGAAACTTTTCTGCCCCGCGTCCCCTTCTTCTTAAGGCTCTAACTTCCTTGCCTGCACTGGTCAGGCTTCTCAATGCCCTTCGTCGGTGCTGTTTCTCAGCTATCCAACTAATGTTTTTGTCCGCCTTAATCACTGGATGATGAGGATCTACCAGTATAACTTCAAACCATTTCGAAACGCCATCCTCCCCAACCCAATAAGAATTCAGAACCTCAAGGTTAGGAAACCTTCGGGCAACTCTCTCTTCCCCGATCAGCCTCAAACTCTTAGAAGGCTTAAACTTTTTGACACCCATCCGCTTCGGTCTTCTACCAGCCCTCGGCCTCTGCTTCCTCATGCCGCCTCTGCGAACGCGAACACGCGCCAACACGAAGCCCTGCTTCGCCTTAAACCCAAGAGTCCTTGCCTTGTCCAGACGAGTCGGCTTCTCTAAACGCGTAATCGTTCCCTGCCTGCGCCAATCAATCAGCCGTTCCCGCATCAACGCGTCAACGTATGAATCTTCATGTTTAGCCCAAGCTTCAGCAATGTACTTGTAAGCCAATTTCTTTCAACCTCAACGTTAGTTTATGGTTCAGCCTTCTCGGCCACATCCCTGCGGACACCTATCCGCCAATAGCTCTGTTTGATAGCACCTAGCCACAAAATAAACCTTTCCAGACTAAGACAGTGGCAAATCATTCATTGCAGTCCGATTGCTCACAAACGAACCTTCAACCTTCAGTCAAGCTAGCAGTCTGGTTTTTGAACTTCCATGATTCTACCCCTTTCAATCGGATAGTGTGCCTATTCTCGGTTAGTGACGGCGATAACGTGAAGTCTGCATCGTAATCAAGAGAGATATCTACCTAAGTGGCGGGATATACCAAGTAGACGGTTTTCTTCTCTTTGTTTTGCCATGCACATTCAAACGCATGAATAGATTCATGATTCATAAACTATATTTTCTGTTTTCCCCTTAATCAAATACAAAGAAATGTAGCTATGCATGGACAAAAACTCGAAGAGTTTGAAAACATGAATAAGTGTAAATATTGTGGAAAGCAGTACATGTTCATGCATGGTTGCCCTGAAAATCCACAGGTTCTGGAAAGGTTCTCGCAGGAATTCAGACAAGCGATCGAGAAAAACCAAAATACCGTAGTATTGAAAGACCACGCGTTAGGCACGTTAGATTTTTATATGAAAGCTGGTGATAAGTTTGGTTATAGCTTCAAGAACTCTATTATCAGTCAAACAACACCTTCTGCACTTTTGTACACGTTTTTCTTCGAAAAAACTGCAACAACCACGGCCACAACCTAAGATTACCCCACGATTTTTGATTTTGCTTCTTCAAACAAAGCTAAGGTTTGCAACCGCCAGTGTTCAAAGGTTTTAGGAGTTTCAGGATAATTCCTGTAGTGATTCCTGACCTGTTTCATCATGCTAACGGTCAATCGCAGCTTGTTCAGAAACCTTATCCGTCTTATTCCTCTAAAAACTCGTTTCGCAGTTTCGGTGATGTTGAGGTGAAAGTCTTCTCCCATGCCCGCTTTCAACACGTCCTCTTCTTTCAGAAGCTGATAGTTCATTCCATAATTGAGATCTTCGTCGCGGCTTTTCAATAGGAACATACGGAAAATGTCCAAGCTAGCTTGTTTCGTTCCATACAGCTCGTTGTATCTTAAATTATAGGGCCATAACGCCTTCTTGCTCCAGTCGCCATTTTCGACGGCCTCCACAATGGTTTTTCCCGCCAAATTGCCGCTCAGCATGGATGGGCCTATTCCTCCACCATGAATAGGGTTGACCAAGCATGCTGCATCGCCGACTACAGCGAAGCCGTCGCCCACCATCGTGTCCAATGGTCTTCGTGTGGGATCATACCATGAGCCACCGCTTAAAAGCAGAGAACCCTCGAACATTGGCTTTGTCAGCACATNGCTGCAAAGTCTATCTTTGGGGTTTGGAAACTTCCCTCGCATGCATATTCCTATGCCGATGTTCACTCTTGCCCCGTTCTTGGGAAAGATCCATGTGTATCCTCCCGGGCTCACTTTCTGGTTCAAATAGATTTCACAGTACTTTGTGTTTTCAGTTTCTTGTTTGAGCTGTCGTATTTCGCGGTAGCACGCTTCGACATCCTCGTTTGCAATTTCCTTTTCCACGCCGATTTCTCTGGGAAGTTTCCTCCTGACCACAGCCATAAACCCGCTCGCGTCAACGACAACTTTCCCTTTGAGCGTGACATTGGCTCCGGTTTTCAAATTCTTTGTGGCGATGCCACTTACGAAATGTTTTTCAACAACGGGTCCCAAGCACTGCGTCACGTCTAGAAAGGTTGAACCGGCATCCAACGCTTTCCTTAACAGCCACTGTCCGAAGAGATGTCTGTTCAGAAGGTATCCTACAAAATCCTCATGTTCGATCGTGAAAACTGTCTTCAAATTCGGGGAGAATATTTTGATGCCCTCAATCCTTTTCTCGAGTTCGCCACTTTGAGGCTTCTCCAAACCAACAGTCTTCAGATGGTGCTCGCCTAAGGCGTCCCCGCAGATTTTTTCGCCGATTTCCTCTCTCCTTTTTCTATCCAAGAGGCAAACTTTTAGACCAGCCTCCGCTGTTGCTTTTGCGGCTAAACACCCCGCAGTTCCCGCACCAACGACCAGCACGTCAAAGTCTTCCAAAGCCACACACCATCGATAGTTCCACTCTAGTTCGTCTATCGAAGTTCATAACTTTTGCTGCGCTCCCTTATTTCGGGGAAACGTTTGACATTCTGAGAATCACTTTGTCGACTTGCCAACAACTTGAACACAAGAGTGCAGATGAGGGAAAACCGTATTGAACGTCTGTCGAAAGCCCTGATGAGAGCTTATTTATAGCAAGTTGAGTTCTAATACATATTAGTGATTCATAATCGTTAATATAGTCTAGAGCAACCATGGACACAAGAATCAAAAAGGTGCTCATAAAATGATGAAGAAAGCCACCGTAAAGAGAAACGTTGAGTTCACGATCGACCTCACGAAGATAGACGGAGACGGAGCCTTTCCATGTCCAAAGTGTGGATCTATGATATCTCCAGATGATGAATCGGACACCACGTACGAAATCGTTGAAACCAAAGTGAAAGGCGACGATCTGGAAGAGCTCATTCTAACATGCAAGAAATGCGGAACTACGATGAAGCTTGTAGGCTTTTTGTCGCAGCCTCAGGCGTAGGTTAGAACCGAATCCGTCTAATTTTCTTGTTCAAGTTTTCTGCTTAAGCCAGCAAAGACCAGCCAAACCACAACGCCGTAGAAGAGGCCGTTGAAAGCAGCCCCCAAATATAGAGCGTATTCCGCAACCGTCAGTCCGAGTTTTGTGCAAAGGAAATTGCCTGGAAACATCGGAAAGGGCGCCAATATGGACGCTGTCGTAAACATCAAAAAGAAAATTATGAGAATTGGCGTTCCCCTCATGGCCCAACCCGAACCTTTTTGAACATTTTCCCAACGAATCATGTTGAATGGTCTCTTAATATTTAATAAACCTTGTTGTCGGCATGTGCAACAAGAATACAGATTACAAGTACCTAAAGAAGTGATGGAAGCTGCGCAGCACATAAAACAAAGATCGCCACCAACCCGAGGGCCACAAGCTTTCTTCTTGTGGACAAGCATGAGACATCATCCAACGGACCAGGATGCCTAAAAGTTAGCATCAGAATCACCAAGAAAGCCATTGGGTACAAACCCTCAAGGAAAAGATACGCAATGGATACAACAGCAAGAATTAATCGCAGAGTCATGTTATCCCCGAGGACTGATCGAGACACGTGACCCCCATCCAGCATAGCTACCGGCAACAGGTTAAGCGTCGTAACCAACATTCCCACCCACCCCGCAAACGCGATTGGGTGCAACAGCAAGGACCCATGAGGAATCAGTTTAAAAGCGTTCAAGAAACCGCCAAGAATGGTCCACATTAGAGGCACGCCTATCGTTCCGCCAGTCTGCGTTGTTGTAGGGATGGATAATGGCAATCCAATGATACTGACTATTGTGGCAACCACGAAGCCGGCAATCGGACCATCCGCTCCCACATCGAACAATGCATCCCTATTCGGAGGAAGAGACTTCTGCATTATAACCGCACCGAAAGTTCCAATTCCAAATGGAGCAGGAGGTGCCGGAATGAAATAGGGCGGCGTTGCATCTATCCCCCTCCTGTCAGCGGTTATTTTATGGCCCATTTCATGAGTGCCTAACACGGCCAAGATAGCCGCCGTAAAAGTTGCTCCTCCAACAAAGGGATTAATCACGTCTGGAGAAAGAAAATATCCTGTGAAGAAAGTTGTTGCAACAGTGGCAAGCAACAACCCCCAGTTTATCAACACATTGCTCGGTTTAACGACAGGTCGCGGAACCACTTTCAGAACCACTCTGCCTCCTATTCTTCGGAGAAGAGCAATGAGATGCAGCGGTTCCAGCTTC
>JGI26339J46600_10000359_pt1 | contig 15531 bp, 10 predicted proteins | sample BogFormECP12_OM1_FD_46600 | JGI IMG/M metagenome (IMG submission 46600) | reverse complement strand
CACGTAGGGACAGCCGCCCTCGGCTGTCCGGGCGAGCGAAGCTCGCCGCTTGCCATCCGGGTACATCGTCTGTGAATGGGCTCTAATGCTGATCTTTATTAGTGCTCACCCCGGCGACCGCTGAACAAATGCCCCAGCTTCTCCTGCTTCGTCTTCAAATATTCTTCGGTGTGTGCAGTGGGCGCGACTTCGCAGGGCACGCGCTCGGTCACCTGGATACCGGCGCGTTCCAGCGCGGCGACTTTGTCGGGATTATTCGACAGCAGGCGCACGCGCCGAATGTCCAACGCCTTCAGTATCTCGACCGGCATGAGAAACTCGCGGTGGTCAGGTTTAAAACCAAGGCGCTCGTTCGCTTCCACCGTATCAAATCCGCTGTCCTGGAGCGCGTAAGCCTGCAACTTCGCCATCAGCCCAATGCCGCGGCCCTCCTGCTGCTCATAGATCAGGACGCCCGCCCCCAGTTGGGCGATCATGGAGAGCGCCATTTCCAGTTGCTGGCGGCAATCGCAGCGCAGCGAGCCAAATACGTCGCCGGTCAGGCACTGCGAGTGAATGCGCACCAGCGGCGACCCGGAGTGCACCTCGCCCATCACCAGCGCCACCGCCTCTTCGGTCTTGGCTTGATCGCCGGATGCCGACGCCCGGGTCGCAAACCCGTGAATCAGAAAATGCCCCCAGCGCGTAGGGAAGTCCGCGGACGCCACCTGTTTTACCTTTAAAGAACTCACAACTAAATTATAGCCTTCGATTTCAAGTACTCACCGCTTCGAGACTTCGATGCTTCGACTGTTGGGTACTGTCCTAGAACTAGTCTCATAAATGGTTTTGGGCAGGGCCCGGCTTCAGAGCCTGCCCTGAGCAAAGCCGAAGGGTGCCGCTACCGGCCAATAAGAATGCGGGCTTTAGCCCCTGAGGGCCGGATGCCTGCTCAGAGAACCATTTATGAGATCGGTCCTAATTCAGTTTCTTCACCACAGAGTCGCAGAGTCACGGAGAAACACTGTGGACCGGTAAAAACCAGAAGGGGAAGGTTTTGCCAAGCAGTTGGGTTTCTCTGTGTCTCTGTGACTCTGCGGTGAAAAAGGCAAACTAGGACACTACCGGCTGTTCCACTGTGCGCGGCGGACACGATTACAAAATCGCGTGTCTAGGCGAAAGCGAGCGACGGCTGGTAAAATCAAGAAAAGCAAACCCACCATCCAGTGGGGCTATAGCTCAGTTGGGAGAGCGCATCGTTCGCAACGATGAGGTCGTCGGTTCGAGCCCGACTAGTGCCAAAAAGGGTAGGTAGTTTGGGTGTGTGGCGCATTGTTTTTCTTGATGTATATGGGCCTGTAGCTCAGCTGGGAGAGCGCATCGTTCGCAACGATGAGGTCGCCGGTTCGATCCCGGCCAGGTCCACCATTTGCTGTAGCCCGGCAAGAAAAGCGTCGCATTGATTGATGGAGCGAACGTGAGCATCTGGCGCGGTGCGCTGGCTCGATGGAGCAAATCAAATCACCCCCACAAACAAGAGATCGGCGCGGCAAGAAGGCGGTCGCCGAAAGGAACAAGCTTTCCACCATCGTAGAGGACAACTCCTAGTTTGAAGTTATCGTCGGAGGCGTCCGCCAGCTTCCGAAGCCCCTTGAAATCGCCTGCATTCACGGTAGCGCTCGCCTTGACCTCGACACCGACTAATCCACCGCTCCCAACCTCAATCACCAGATCAACCTCGTCTTGGTCTTTGTCCCGATAGTGATAGAGAGCGCAGTTCTCATCCCACCAAGACGCCTGTTTTAGTACTTCGGAAAACACAAATGTCTCCAACACAGGCCCGAAGATCGAACGGTCTTTTGCAATTCGTTCGGCAGTGGCTCCCAAGAGGGTTCCAAGAAGACCGGAATCGAGGAAGTGCAGCTTCGGCGTTTTTACTAAGCGCTTCAATTGGTTCCGGAACCATGGTTCTATCCGGCGAACAAGGAACAACTGCTCCAGTATGCCTACATACTTTCTTGTTGTCTTGTCGTCAAAGCCAACCTGGCCGCCGATCTGCGTGAAGTTAGTGAGTTGGCCAGAGTGATGCGCGAGAACCTGTATCAGCCGCGGCATTTGGTCGAGTTTCTCCACGTCGGCAACTTCGCGTACATCCCGTTGCACGATGGCTCTGATGTAATCGCGTGCCCATATCTGGCGTCGCTTTGGATCTCCGCGTCGCAGCATTTCGGGGTAGCCGCCCGTCAGCACGGAATGAACTAGATCCTTGCCGATCAGGGGATCCGCGGGGTTACGAAGTTTGCCGCCGAATGCGGCCGGCAGAAAATCCGGTTTCTTGCCTTGAATTTCGGTCCGCGAGAGGGGCAGGAGGCTCACGATCTCCATGCGGCCAGCCAGACTGTCCGAGACCCGAGGCATGGTCAGCGTGTTGGCTGAACCCGTCAAGAGAAACCTGCCCGCACGTCGATCGTCATCGACTGATTTCTTGATGGCCCTGAGGAGATCTGGCACCCGCTGTACTTCGTCAATTGTGGCTAGATCGAGAGAGCGCACCAGCCCGGTCGGATCGCTGCGGGCGGCGGCCAGCATGGTGTCGTCGTCCAGAGTGATGAATTCGCGTTTGCCTGCGACTAGATCGCGCACCAGTGTGGTCTTCCCGCACTGCCGGGGGCCGGTAACCATGACCACCGGTGTGTCCTTGAGTGCGGTAGTGACCTGTTCCACAGCGAAGCGGGGAAAAAGTCCACGATGTGCGGCGTCCATCTCGGATACGATCTCCGTCTAATTCGGATTTGCGGCTCGTCTAATTCGGATTATAAACCCGTCTGGTTCGGAAGTTGAGGTCCTAAAAAATTGTCCGATTCGTCGCTTGTGTTGGGACATGGGCCTGGAAATGCCAAACGGGGCGGCGGTGCGCAGGGCGGTGCTTGCGAACCGCACAGGAAAACGGCACTGTTGCAGTTTTAACTGCAACAGCGCCAGGGAAGACTGCCCTTTTTAGAGAGGTACCCCTCTTGTCGAGGGGTACCCGGCTCATCGATTCGCTTCTGTTCAAACCTAGGGAAGGCTCGCTGACTATCGATCGGTTGGGGTCAGAAGGTAGGCATGGAATTCGCCGGCGGTGGTTACGCCTAAGCCTGTGATCTCGCCGTGGTCGTTGATGGAGCAGCCCGAGAACAGGGACATAGGAGAGTTTGGGGGGATGAGTGTGTTGAGGTCCGTCATCTTTCCGTTGTGCCAAAGGAAGGCGCGACCGTTGAAGTTTTGGTCGAAGGAGAGGCCTACGATGTCGCCGGCTTCATTGATGCCGGAGCCGGTGCTGTTGACGTCGCCGGGGAGCGTCCCGAGGTCTTGCATGCCTTTCTCCTTGGTCCATAGGAAGGCATGGAAATTGGTGTCGCCGGCAAGGTCGGAGACTCCGACGACTTGACCCCGGTTATTCAAATTCCAGGCGATGTTTCCGCCAGCCACGCCCGTGGTGCCGCCGAGGGTGCCGAGGTCGATGGGTTTCCCGTTCTCCCACATGATCGGGTGGACGCCGATAAGATTGATCAGCGTGGGCTGAAGGGGGCCGCAAGTGCCGGATGAGCCGACGATTTGGCCGCGATCGTTGATGTTCAGCGCCAGCCCATCGGGATCGCCGGGATACGGGGGGAGACTGTGGACTTTGCCATCACGCCAAACGGCGGGCAGGAACTGAAGAACCTGGGGGGCGGGGCAGGCTGGATCGGGGACCGAGGTTTCGGCGAATCCAACTGCCTTTCCCCAGCGATTGATCATGTTGACGGCGCCGTTGTTGCCGCCGAGCGTGGGGAGAGGATTCATGACGCCGTTGGCCGATTCGAAGGGAAGACAGATGAGGTGGGTGCCGAAGCCGCAGAAATCTTCTCCGTTGGGATCAGAGGCGGAGGATTCGGCCTCGCCGACGGCTTTGCCAGCGTCGTTTACACCAAACGCGATGCTGTTGGATCCGCCGAGCGTGCCAAGGTCGACCGTTTGTTTCCTGACCCAGACAACGGCATGAGATGAGCCGTCAGCGAGGTTTGAGGATCCGGCGACGTGGCCGTTCTGCGTGATGAGGTATGGCTGGCTGGAATTGCCGCCAGGCAACGTACCGAGGTCGGTCACGGTGTAACGGGCGGGATGGAGCGGGCGCTGCTGGGCTGATGTTTCCTGCGCGGCCGCGTTTAGTGGAACGGCCAGCGCCGTGAGTAACCACGCCGAGAGGGAAAGCAGAGATTGGAATCGCATGTAGCCTCCTAAATTTGTCCGCGTATGTGCGGCAGATCTTTGAGCTCATTTCGCTCTTGTCTAAATAGGCGCAATCTGTGGCGTGGAGCTATCATCCGGGGGTCTCTTTTCTTTGAAGGGCTGGCTTGGCAGGGTATGATTCCCCGAGTGCGGGCTATGGAGAACTCCGAACAACCCGTGAATCCCGCGAATAAAGAGGCGCACGGGCTCTATGGTGGCGAGGTAAGCGGCCTGCTGCAGGCGTGGAGCCGGGGAGACCAGGAAGCGCTTAAGAAACTGACGCCAATTGTGTATGGAGAGCTACACCGGCTGGCGCGGCACTATATGAGAGGTGAGAAGAGTGGGCACAGTCTGCAAACCACGGCACTGGTGAACGAGGCCTACATCCGATTGACCGACTACAAGCGGATGCGGTGGGAAAACCGAGCGCATTTCTTCGCGGTATCGGCGCAGTTAATGAGACGGATTCTGGTGGATCATGCGCGGCGTCACAATCTGAAACGCGGGGGCGGGGTTCAGCATGTCGTGCTTGAGGATACGGCTGTTATTGGAGGTGAGCGGAACGAAGATCTGGTGGCGCTGGACGATGCGCTGCACGCTCTGGCGAGCGTTGATTCCCGGAAAGCGCAGGTGGTTGAGTTGCGTTTCTTCGGCGGACTGAGCGTGGACGAGACGGCAGAAGTGCTGAGGGTATCCGCGGTCACGGTCATGCGAGATTGGAGCACAGCGCGGGCATGGCTGTATCGGGAAATGGGTGGTGCACCTGCGGATGGATGCTGATCGGTGGAAACAGGTCGATGAGCTGCTGCAGAACGCGCTGACCCTGCCGCCTGAGCAGAGAGACGAGTTCTTGCAGCATGCCTGCGGCGCAGACGCGGCACTTCGGCGGGAAGTGCAATCTCTGCTAACTTCGCACCAGAAGGCCGGAACTTTCTTGCAGCGACCCGCGATTGATGTGGCGGCTCAGGCGACGGCCCACGCTTCCGATGCGCTCGTTCCCCCATCTCCTGAAGGCCAAATCATCTCCCATTACCGCGTTCTCTCGAAGCTTGGCAGCGGCGGCATGGGAGTGGTGTTCGAAGCGGAGGACATGCGTCTGGGACGTCGCGTAGCTTTGAAGTTTCTGCCGGAAGCGATGGCGCGTGATCCCAGGACCTTGCAACGCTTCGAGCGGGAGGCGCGCGCAGCATCGTCGCTGAATCATCCCAGCATCTGCACGATCTATGAAGTGGAGGAGCGCGATCATCAGCCGGTGATCGTGATGGAACTGCTTGAAGGGAAGAGCCTGAAAGAGAGAATCCAGCAAGGAAATATTACGCCGGAGGAGTTGCTCGAATCTGGGATTCAGGTTTCGGATGCGCTGGCAGCGGCGCACGCAAAGGGAATCGTTCATCGCGATATCAAGCCGGCGAATCTCTTTCTGGTCGAGGGCGGTCGGGTAAAGATTCTGGATTTTGGATTGGCGAAGGTGGCGGGAAGTCCTCTTGAGGATGGCGTGGATGAAGAATCATTGACGGCCGAAGGCGTGATTCCGGGGACAACGGCGTACATGTCTCCGGAGCAGATCAGGGGGGAAGAGATTGATGGCCGCAGCGATCTGTTTTCGTTGGGTGTCGTGCTCTATGAGATGGCGGCCGGGAAGCGTCCATTTGCGGCTAAGAATCGTGTACTGCTGATGCATGCCATCCTGAATGAGAAGCCAGGTCCGGTGAGCAGCGTGAATCCGATGATACCGAGGGAACTGGATTCGATCATCGGGCGGTGCCTGGAAAAAGATCAAGAGCAGAGATACCAGCGGGCGGCTGATGTTTGCTCAGACCTCAAGCGGCTGCGAACGAGCACGGCGTCGGGGACGGCGGTAGCTCTGGTCGCCAAGCTTCCGGCGAAGAGAGGCTCGCTTCGCGTGGGAAGGTGGTCCTTGCTCGCTTTGGTTTGCCTGGGGATGATCGCGGTCGCAAGCGGCCTGTATTTGCGCTCGCACCGCGCGCATGTTTTGACGGAGAAAGACACGATCGTTCTGGCGGATTTCATAAACACAACGGGCGATTCGGTTTTTGACGACACAGTGCGGCAAGGCTTGGCGATGCAACTGGAACAGTCGCCGTTCCTCAGTCTCATTTCCGAGGACCGCATACAGCAGATGCTGCGTTTGATGGGCCGGCCGGCCGATGCGCGACTGACGCCTGAGATCGCTCGCGATCTATGCGAGCGAACCGGCAGCACCGCGGTTCTGGATGGAACGATCGCAAGCCTTGGAAGCAAGTATGTCTTAGGCTTGCGCGCAAGGGATTGCCACACTGGCAATGTTCTCGTTGAAGAACAGGTCCAGGCGGCGAGAAAAGAAGATGTATTGAATGCCCTCGGCGAGATTGCCAGTAAGTTCAGGAGCCGGCTCGGCGAATCATTGACAACGGTTCAAAAGCACAATACTCCGCTCGCCGAAGCGACGACATCTTCTTTGGAGGCGCTGAAAGCTTACAGTGCAGGATTGAAACTTTCAGCGTCGGAAGGGACTGGGGCTGCCATTCCGTTTTTCAAACGCGCCATCAATCTCGATCCAAAGTTCGCCAGCGCCTACGCGGCGTTGGGACTTATGTATGGAGACGGGGGCGAGTCTGCGCTGGCAGCAGAGAACACGAGCAAAGCCTACCAACTCCGAGAGCGTGCCAGTGACGAAGAAAAGTTCTTTATAACGTCTTATTACGACGGGCGAGTTACGGGAAACCTCGAGAAGGCGGAACAGACCTGCGGGTTGTGGGCGCAGACCTATCCCCGTGAGAGTCTCCCGCACGGCTTCCTGGCGGGATTCATTTATCCCGCATCCGGCAGGTATGAGAAGTCGATCGAGGAATCGCAGAAAGTGATTGAGATCGATCCGGATGCGGTATTTGCTTATGACATTCTCGCCAGTGATTACGTTGCGCTGGACCGCATGGAAGAAGCCGAAAAGACCATTAACATGGGCACTGCGCGAAAACTCGAAAGCCCTCAATTTATTGCGCAACGCTACGACATGGCGTTTCTCAAAGGGGACGGACCCGGGATGGAGCGCGAAGTCGGTTTGGCCAAGGCAGGGCTGGGAGGGGAGGTCCGGATCGCAAACCATGAGGCGTTTGCGCTGGCATATACCGGACACTTAGAAAAGGCGCGGCAGATGTCGCGCAGTGCCGTGGACGTAGCGGAACAGGCGGCGCACCGGGAGAGAGCGGGCGTCTTTGAGGCAGGCGCAGCCCTCCGGGAAGCCTTCTTCGGAAACGCGGCTGCTGCCAGGGAGAGCGCCAAGGCGGCGCTGCAATTGTCGAATGACCGCGAGGTGGAATATGGCGCGGGACTGGCGCTGGCTATTTCTGGAGATTCCTCTCTGTCCTCAACCTTGGCCGAGGATCTCGAAAAGCGCTTTCCGGAAGACACGTCGGTAAGATTCAGCTACCTGCCCGCGCTTCAAGCCCTGCTCGCTCTGAACCAAGGAAAATCTACCCAGGCGCTCGAACTGCTGCAGGCCGCGGCTCCCTATGAACTGGGTTCGCACCGCAGCAGTTTCGTTGGATTGTTCGGGAATCTATATCCGAGCTACGTGCGAGGCGAGGCTTATCTTGCTGCGCACCGAGGAGTAGAGGCCGCCGCTGAGTTCCGAAAGATTCTGGAGCATCGCGGAATTGTGAGCAGCGATCCAATTGGCGCGCTGGCGTTCCTGCAACTGGCCCGCGCGTACGTGATGTCCGGAGACCGGACACACGCGAAATCTGCGTACGAGGATTTTCTCAAGCTGTGGGAAGACGCTGATCTGAGCATCCCAATTCTAAAGCAGGCCAAGGCTGAGTACGCGAGGGTGCAGTAGTTGCCCTACCTCCTTTGTAAGCGTTTGGTACTCGATCACGGGGCGATGAGGGGCCAGAAGCAAATCTTGCCAGCTTCGCAGCGCTGGTAGCCACTGAAGGCATAACGGCGATTCACGTCGTGGTGACTGAACGCCCTGACAAAATTCGCTATTTGTTCGCTAATAGGAGAAAAATTCACTGTACCTAAAATGTACCCAAAGGTTGGGACTGGTGCCTTTTTAGGCCTTTTGGCAGACTTAAGAATCAATAACTTGTGCATTGTCAATACCCTTCAATAGTTCGAGCCCGACTAGCTCCACCATATTTTCAAGCACTTGTAGACATCTCCCAAGCCAATCTTGTCACACTTTGTCACACAAAAATTCAAACAGGCTCGCCGGGGGTTGTCTCACAACTTCCCATTTAAGGGGCTGAAATTCTCAATGAGTATAAACGCCTGGTTTCGACAATTAAGCCTTGTAAAGTATGCACGCAACGTGAACGACGGAACGCGCTGCCAAAAAACCAAGCCGTCTTAGCGCTTCGTCGAAGCGAAACTCAGCGTGCAGCGGCCTTCGAGACCCAAGTTTCGCCCGTTCCAACGGTTACAAGTACCGTGCCGTTTACGGTGCCGTTTTCGACGCAGTTGCGAATGGCCTTCACTAGGGCGTGCGACACTTCATGGCCTTTGGTGGCGAGAAGCGTCCCGGTGGTAGAACGAAGGGGTTGGTTCAGGATCATGCCCGGGCGAAGGTCACAGACGTCAATGGCGCGCAGTTCAGTGGGTCCTCGACTGAGCCTGAAGTCTTTCAGGGCAGCGACCATTTCGGCATCGTATCCCGCCGGATTTCGGCTAAGTGCCAAGAGAGCTTCCTGTCTTTCCGATCCGGTGCTGAGCAGGTGATCGAAAGCCAGGCTGACCCTTAGCATCTGAGCCCCCCGACGGACAGATTCGGCGTCGGGGGAGAGGGATCGCGAAAGGTCCGTGGGTACGTCTTTCTGCTGGAGGATCATGTCGGCGACTAGTTCGAGTCGTGGAATCCGGTCCAGCAGGTCGTGAGCGATTTGGGGATGCTGCGAGTAGCGCTTTTCATGTTCTGGAGTCAGCGGTTCGCCGGCGTGGATGGCTTCCAGCAGGTCGGGGGTGAGAGTCAAGCATCCGAGCTCAGAGAGCATCGCTGCGATTTCGTATTGCCACATATCGGAGGGGCAAAGCTTTCCTGCAATGTGGCGCACGTACTGGCAGATGCGATTGCCTTTGTTGAAAGCGACGGGATTGGCCAGGTGGAGCACCTCGCTCAGAAGGCGGACCGCGCCTGCGAGAGTTTTCTCAAGTAGTTCTTTCTCGCGACGCATGAGGTCATACTGAGCGACACAGGCTCGGAGGGTGAGTGTCAAATCTTCCGCGCTGACAGGCTTGTTGAGGAAGCGGAAGATTCTCCCTTCATTGACGGCGCGCATCGCGGCTTCCATGTCGGCATATCCCGTGAGCATAACGCGGATCATCTCGGGAGCACGGGTGCGCACGCGAGATAGGAACTCGGCGCCATCCATGACGGGCATGCGCATGTCGGAGACCACAACGATGTAGGGGCCATCATTCTTGACTTTTTCCAACCCCGCTTCGGGGCCTTCGGCAAGGTCGGCTTTGAACTCGCGGTAGACAGACCGGGAGAGCCCTTCGAGTGCAAGGGGGTCATCGTCGACGAAAAGGATTCTAGGTTTGTCGTTCCGGGCAGGGATGGCAGCGGTATCGGACGTCACTTCGAGCCTCCTGTGACAGCATCGAACTGGATTGGGATTCTGATAAAAAATGTCGTGCCCCGATCTAATTCGGTATCGAACCAGATGTTTCCGTGATGTTTGCGCACCACGATGTCGTGGCAAATGGTAAGTCCCTGGCCGGTGCCCTCTCCAACCTGCTTAGTCGTGAAGAAGGGCTCGAAGATTCGGGCACAGACAGGCAGCGGGATACCAGTCCCGTTGTCCTGGATTTCGATCTGAACATCATTGTCGATTTGTCGCGTGCGGATGGTGAGCTTTCCACGCTCGCGTGCTTGCTTCTTCGAGGCCTCACGGATAGCGTGCGTAGCGTTCACGATGAGGTTCAGAAAAACCTGATTCATCTCGTCGGCGTAGCATTCGAGGCGTGGCAGGTTGGGCTGATAGTCGGTTTGAACATCAGCGATGTGCTTGATCTGGTTCTGGGTGATAGTGAGGGTTGCGTCGAGCGCTTCGTTGAGATCAACCTGTTCTCGTTCTCCACCACCGGTGTGGGAGAAACGCCGCATGGCACCGAGGATCTTGCTCATGCGCCGGATCCCCTCGAGAGACTGTGCGATGGCCTTGGGAACTTCCTGCCGNAGCCAATCCCACTCCTCGGGAGGGCCGGCGGAAGTAAGGGCTCCAGAGGGGCGAGAGTCGGACGTGATNGAGGCGTGCGCCGGAGTCAGGCAGAAGGCCATGGCGGCGTCGAGCTGGTTCCAGATGTCGCTGAGGAAGGCAATGTTGTCCGAGACATATTGCACGGGCGTATTGATTTCATGGGCAATGCCGGCCGCGAGTTGTCCGATAGCGGAGAGCTTCTCATTTTGCATGGCCATCCGGCGATCGCTGATATCGCGAGCGGAGATCACGCTGGCCTCGATCTCGCCGCGAGAGTCACGGATGAAACTGCCATGAGATTCCAGGGTGACGTAGGTTCCGTCCTTTCGTTGCATTCGGTATTCGACTATCTGGCCAACGCCAGTCTTGAGAGCTCGCTCAGCGGCCCGGGTCACCAGGGGCCGGTCGTCGGGATGGATCTGCTGGAAAGAAATGGTGTGTTTTAATTCTTCCTGGGTGTAGCCCAGGAGACGCTCATACGCGGGGTTGTTATAGATACGGTGGCCGTCCTTGTCGACGACGGCAATCAGATCGGCACTGTTCTCTGCGATGGAGCGGAACAATTGGTCAGACCGGTTTTTCGTCTCTTCCGCCCGACTACGCTCCGTGATATCACGATTGACGATGACAAGTCTCTCGATCTGACCCTCTTCATCTGGAATCGCGGTGGTGACTGATTCCAGAATGCGCCACGTCCCATCCTTGTGGCGTATGCGGTATTCAAGCCGCTCTCCTCGTCCCGTGAGCCGTGCTTTCTCCGCCGCTTTTAGTACCCGCTGCCGATCCTCGGGATGGATTTGCTCCACAGACGAAGTCGCCTTCAATTCCTCCAACGAATACCCGAGAACTGTCTGGTATGCAGGGCTGTTATAGAGTTGATTCCCCGCGCAATCGGTGACCGCGATCATGTCGGCTGCGTTCTCGGTGATCACTTCAAAAAGCTGATTGCGCTCGGTTAGTTCGCGACGGATTCGCTGGAGTTGAAGTTGCTGGTAAACCGTGTAGATATCGAATAGGAGCACAAGGCATGCCAATCCGCGTACCCACTCCTTCAGATTAACCCAGTCGGAATTCCCTGTGAGGTGAGGGCCGGAGAAGGTCAGAGACACGATGCCCGCCGTCAACACTAACGTGACTGTGACGGCAAATCCCCACAGCCACCACTCGCGTGCTTCGACCTGCCGCATCGGCCTCGTGCGGCATTGCTTATGTTTTTCGTTATTCAAGGACAACCGAACGCAATGCAAACCTCAGAGACACTAAAAGCGCAAGGCCGATTGCCATGATGTGCTCCATAATCAATCATGTCCTAACGCAGAAAACACAGTCCATCAGCAGGGAGAGGACTACCGGCATCATAAATGTCGCTCCTACATACCCAATGTGATCCATCTCACCATCTCGTTACCAAAGTAAGACGACAGTGTGCTCCCCAGCGAAGCTGAATCTGTCAGCTTTTACGTCCCGCTACAAAACCCTTAGTTGTTGAAATATAGCCATTACACTCATTGACCCTGACCGGCTGCTATAGAATCCCCGAATGCCTGCCCGGAAAAAGATCGATCTGGAAAAAGTGAACGCGGCACTGGCAACGCCCTGCCCGCCCCGCCCCGCGCCCTCGCGTGGCCAAAAGCCGCTACCAGAGCGGGAAGTGGGCTGACGCCATACCGTGTGCAGGGTATTTTCCGGATTAGGAAGCCCAGACGCTCCGAGTATCACTTGGGATGAAATTCCTTGCACAACTTTGCTAAGAGGAGCGGTTCTGAAGGCTAAATTCCTGTATCCGAGGCGATTCCGGGGCGCGGTTTTGGATGCCGGAATGCTCTCTACAGTTGGCTCTCCCTCTGCCGCCCACTGGCCCGGCGCCGGGCAGGAGTGCTGTTTTGAACGACGGTGCGATCCGAAAAACCATGCGAAGAAGGCGGAGTTGGTACCGGCGTCGTCTCCGCTTTCAGCGCACCCTGTCCGTTGTGGTCGTCGGGACGGCCCTCGCTGGCGCCTGCTGGCAGAATGCCGCCCGCTATTTCTCGTTCCCCTCCTTGCATGCTTCCCAGGTATTGCCCGACTCCTTTTGGACGCGGGGGAACGTCCGCAAGAATCTCGCGTTCATGGCGGTGCGCTCCGCCAGGCCCACGAAGTTTCTCGCGCGGATCCCGAATGTTTATGCCTACTCGGTGGTGCCGGGAGGCGTGAAAGATCCCGACGATCTTCGCTATGCGGCGTTGCGCGACTATGTAGTTCGCCGCCATTACGCCCACTTCGATTACAGCCACGCCCGTTTGGTGCGCGCCACTGAAGCCCGCGAAGTTTATCTTTCTTATCGCGTTCGCGACTCCATCTTCTGGACGCGCAGAAGAATTCGTTTGCACCTTGGTGAACTGCTGCTGACCGACGGCAAAATCACGGCGCGCGCCCGTTGCGGCAACCAGATTTCCGACGCCGCCAAGCCCGAAGTTTCCGAAGAAGAGCCTGCCGAAGATGTTTTCGACCAGCCTGTAGCCCAGATCGACCCGGTACTGTCTTTGCCCATCCGTCCCGTGCTCACCCCGCCCGACTTGGCCGGCGGCGAACCGATTGCCCCCAAGCTTTTCGCCGGTGGCTTCTTCTTTCCGTACGTGCCGGTCGGTGCGCCGATTCCTTCCGGGGTTTGCCCCAAAGACGACGGAATCTTTGACAAGCATTGCCGTCCCAAACGCCATCGACATTCCGTGGTTCCCGAGCCCTCGACCATGGTGCTGATCGGTTCCGGCCTGGCGTTAATCCTATGGCGTTATCGAAGAACCGCCCGCCCCGTCGCGGCATAGCAGCCCGGTTTCCTCATCCATCTGTGCTCGCGACGGTCACCATGACACCTTAGTCAGTCTGGTTTAGTATTGCCGAGGCAAAGCCTATGGGCGTCAAGCTCTGGCTCACTCTTGCGGCGGAGGCTCTGATCTTCTCGGCGCTGCTATTCGGCGCTGCGGCAACGATCCGCTGGCCCGCCGGGTGGGCGTATATCCTCATATCTTTCGTCGGAGCCGTGTGGATCACCCTTCTGCTGGCACGGCACGATCCCGCGCTTCTCGCTGAGCGAATGAAATCGCCATTTCAAAAAGGCCAGCCGTTCTGGGACAAAATCTGGATTCTGCCCATGATGATCGCTTGGTGCGGCTGGCTGGTTCTGATGGGTCTGGATGCGGTCCGCTTCCGCTGGTCCGTCATGCCGGTCTGGCTGCAATGCGCTGGCGGGGCGTTGATAGTGTTGTCGTTCTGGATGATCGCTCGCGTTTTTCGGGAGAACCCGTTTCTGGCGGCGGTCGTGAAAATCCAAAGGGAACGCGGGCACAGAGTGATTTCAACCGGACCCTACGCCACGGTCCGCCATCCGCTCTACGCCGCCATGCTCATCTATCTCCCGGCAAATGCGTTGCTGCTTGGCTCCTGGTACGGCCTGGCAGCCTCGTTTGTTCTTTCCGGCGGCATCGTTTTTCGGACGGCGATGGAGGATCGAGAACTGCAGCGCGGTCTTGCAGGTTACACCGAGTACGCTGCCCGGGTTCGATACCGCCTGATACCGTTTGTCTGGTAAGCGGCCACGGTGCTCGAAGCATGATTTGGCGTTATCTCATTGAAGGTCCGTGGATCATCTTTGTCGCATATTGGGCGGCGGGCGCGCTGAAGACGCGTCGCACCGTCAGCCGGGAATCTTTCGCGTCGCGTTTCGCCATCCTCTTTCTCGAAGTCGTCGGCTTCGTCCTGCTCTTCAGCGACGCAGCGGAGATCGGGGTTCTCGGTCATCATATTTTCCCGCGGACATACGCGCTTTCCGTTACGGGCGTCGCACTCACCTGGATCGGCATCGCCATCGCTCTGTGGGCCCGCTGGCACCTGGGACAGTATTGGAGCGCCCGAGTCGCTCTCAAAGAGGACCACAAGCTCATCCGCACCGGGCCCTACGCTTATTTCCGGCATCCCATTTATTCCGGAATCGATCTGGCCGCAATCGGCGGNGNGTTGGCGGTTGACCACTGGCGNTGNGTCGCCGGAGTTGCCTTGATCGTCCTCGGCTATTGNATCAAAGCGAGGAAAGAAGAATCCATGCTGGCCGCGCAATTCGGGGAATCCTTCCAAGAGCACTGCCGCCATACAGGTTTCCTTCTTCCGAAGTTTTAGCGAGAGCTAGCAGGCTGCGGAAAAACTTGATGTTGCATTTGATTTTGGCTGGCGCAGCGCTTCAGCGCTGCGGCAACCGCATTGTTTTTGATTGCGGCTTCAGCCGCTGAGGTCACACCTTCTGCTCGGGAACTGGTTTTTCCGCAGCCTCCTTGGCTGTTAGCTTGAGTCGTGTGGCGCGGACACTCTTGTCCGCGGGAAGTCAAAGGCCCCGCCGGCAAAGCGGGCTTTTTTGCCGCGATGCGGGAGACTTCCACGAAGGCAATGCCAGGAATCAAAACCCCTGCAGGCGTGCGGTTATGTGCGGGAGGCGGGTTACTCGCAGGCGCTGCGACCGGCGGGTTCAAAGCGATCCATCTGCGCTTCGCGCTGGCTGCTGACGCGGCCGCCGGCGGTTTTTCCGTACTGCTCTTCGCCGGGACAGTAGTAGAGAGCGGTGTTGGGATCGACCCAGACTTCAATGGCGGGGTCTCCCTGAAGATGGATTGCGGGTGCGGGAGCCTCGGCGATTCCGAGCGTCACCAGCGCCCTTTCCCACGGGCCGAGCGCTGCCGGTCGCGGCGAGCCCGCCGCCGGCCAGAGCAGGCCCAGCGCGGCCACGAAGACGGCCACTGCCAGGTACAGGTCGGCGCGGTGAAAGCGCAGCTTCACACGCAAGTCCGCAAAGCGCCGAATCAAGGACCTCGTGGCGGCGTCGCTCTGGTCGATGCCGGCGTCGGTCGTTGCATCGTCGCTGGCATTGATCGGANAAGAATTGATCGGAGAAGAATNGATCGGAGAAGAATCGTCCCTTGCGGATAACTGGAATGGTGGGACCGCAAGATCCAAGTCTTCTGGCCGCAAGGCTTCGGTAGCCAAGTCTTCTTGTGTCAAATCTTCTGGCGTCAAGTCTTCTCGTGGAAAGTCGTCGGTCGCTGGAGTGATCCACTGGCCTTCCGCTGTTGCT
>JGI26339J46600_10000357_pt1 | contig 15585 bp, 15 predicted proteins | sample BogFormECP12_OM1_FD_46600 | JGI IMG/M metagenome (IMG submission 46600) | reverse complement strand
TCGTCGTCTTCCATGCGCAAAATCACTTCGTCTCCCGCCTTGATCCCCAGCGCTTTTCGATACGAAGCGGGAATGACGACGCGGCCGTTTTGGTTGACCCGCATTCGAGTTTCAGCGCTCATGTGTCACACTCCGGTATTTGTGACAGATTGTACACGTATGTCACAGGATATGCAAGATGACGGGTGGACCTACGATTGGCTCGACAGCGCAGCATCCCACGTCTCGAAAACCGCGAGACGTGGGGCACCCGGCCATACACGATACTCAGCGGCTAAAAGAGGCTGCGGAAAAAACTCAAACTTCGCTGCGAAAGAATTGAACCCTCGCTGCGAGAAGGGAAGGGCATGGCTTCACCGGCCACAGAAAAACTCTGATTCGGGCGGGTTTTGGGAAGGGCACGACTTCAGTCGTGCCGTTAAGTCATTCAGATTTGCTCGCGCTTAAGCGCCTGAGGTGTGCTTTTTGGGCGCCCTGGACTACTTTTTCCGCAGCCTCCCAAGCCGTGCCCGCAAAACCAGTCTCTACCCTTTGGCCTCGGCCACCGCCCGCCGCAGCTCATCCACATCCGGGAAATTCGGCTTGATCTTCACCACGCGGTCCAGTTGTTGCCGGGCCAGCGCGGCCTGACCACTCTTGGCATAAGCCAGGCCCAGGTGGTAGTTGAAGAGCGCGTTATTCGGTTCCTTTTTCACAGCTTCTTTGAACAGGTTAATCGCGGACGTGTACACGTGTTTGTGGTAGAAAGCCCAGCCCAGCGTATCGGCGGAGCTCGCATTATCGGGCAACTGACGCCGCGCCGTCTGCGCCATCGCGAAAGCAACGTCCACATTGCCACCCTGCTGCAGCATTACGTATGCCAAATTGTTGGAGGCCACCGGATTGTCCGGCTGAATGTCAAGCACCTTCTGGTACTGCTGCTTCGCGTGCTCCCAATCCTGCTTGCTCTCGTAGATGCCCCCAGCCAGCAGGTAGAAAAGGATCCCCTGGGGATTGGTCTTAGCCCCATCGAGATAAGTTTGCAGCGCCTGATCGGTGTTGCCGCGTGCGTTCTGCACCAAACCGAGCTTAACCAGCGCCTCGCTGTTCTTCTTATCCAAGTCGGAGGCTTGTTTGAACTCCTGTTCTGCGCCCGCTAGATCCTTATTCTGTTCCATCAGAAGTACGCCCAGCATGATGTGAAACCCGGCGTTCTTCGGATACCTGGCCAACTGGGTCTTGGCGGTAGCAATGGCTCTGTCCGGCTGCTTCTGCACCAGGTCCACGTTGAGCACGCCGCCCAGCGCGTCGGTCGAATTTGGATCCTGATCGAGCCCCTGCTGGTAGGCTTTTTGCGCTTCGGCATACTGGCTCTGTGCCATCCGCAGATTGCCTAACTGCACGTAGGCGCCAGGATTGTTGGGCTCCTTTTCCAGGGACCGATGAAGATACTCATCCGCCAAAGCGAACTGCTTGCGATCGATTTCGGCCACCCCGCGCAGCAGGTATCCGTCAGGAGCTGCTGGCTGCAGGGCGATGATTTGGTCCGCTTCCTGCGCCAGCCCTCCGGCATCGCTCCGCTGGATGGCAACGCCCGCCAGCGCCCGGTGCGCTTCCACAATCTCGGGACGCAGTCGAACCGCATTGCGCCACTCGGCTTCCGCCCGGCTACTGTTGCCCAGTTGGTCGAATGCCAGACCCTGCTGGTAATGCGCCACTGCGTTATCGGGATCGTTCTTCAACACGGCTTGCAGCGTGTTGACCGCGTCGCTGCTCTTGCCGCTGCGAATCTCGATCTCGCCCTTGTAAACCTGGGCGTCGAGGTCATCCGGTTTCGCCTTCACCACTTCGTCATTCAACTTCCGGGCATCGCCGAGCCGGTCTTTCAGAATCAGCAGTTGAATGTAATTCTTCTTGACCACCATGTCCTTGGCATGGTCCCGATACAGCGCGGCATACTCGGCCGTGGCTTTGTCGAGTTGGTTATTGGAAAAATAGAAATCGCCGAGCATGCGGTAGCCCACGGAATTATTAGGGAAATCCTTCTTCGATTGCCGCAGGAATTCTTCCGTTTGGCCGAGCTTGTTCTCGGCCATGTACAGGCCGGCAAGAGAGAGCCTGGGGCCGGGATCGTCCGCTGCGTTCTCCATCGCCCGCCGGAACCACTGCTCGGCCTCGGGAAATCGCCCGCGCGTCTGGTAGAAGTTCCCCAGCGAGACCAGCGCATTCGTAGACTTGGGACTGAGTTCGGCCGCTTTCTTGAAACTCGCCTCCGCCGCGTCCCACTGTTGCCCGTGCATCTGCAGCATGGCCAGATTCAGATAAGACTCGGAACGGTTGGGATCCAGTTGCAACGCCTTCTGCATGTCCGCCAGCGCCGCCGTGGTGTTATTGGTGGCGGCGTAGTAGTTGGCCCGTGCGATGTAAACGTCGGGGTTGTTGGGCTGTTTTTCCGCGAGCAGGTCCAGATGCCCCTTCGCGTCATTGAACTGACGGCCCAGGATCAGCAGGTTGGCCATGTCAAGGTGCGCCGCATATTGGTCGGGCTGGATTTCGATGGTCTTCGACAGCTCCTGGTAGGCGATCGGCCACTGCTGCAGCTTCATTGCCGACAGCGCCAGCTTGTAATGGGCGTCGACGAAACGCGCATCCACCTGAATGGCGTTCTCGAACTGAATCTCGGCTTCCCGGTACTGGCCTTTGTCGAAGTAGCGCTGCCCGCTCTCCAGGTACTTCTGCTTGCGAACGTTCGGATCCCTCGAGCAGCCCGTCAACATCGCCGCCAGCACGCAAACCGCCGCTACTGCACACTGCATTCTTAACCCTTTAGCATTACCCATATCTCTGAACGCCTCACGTCGCGCAAACTTCGTCTTATCAATGCCCTACTGCACCAAGGTACTATCCCGGCCCAAGCCAGAAAAGTTACTGCCGTTATTATCGCAAAATCGGCCAACCGCCAGAACCACCTTGCCCCGTCTGCAAGCATACGCTCGTGTACAGGCGCTTTGGTAATCTGCCCCAAAGGGTCGTGGCATGGCATAGTTTCAGTTGGCTATGACCCACTTCCCCCAATCCAACGTCAACCTCCGTTCCCCCCGAGTACANCTCCGTGGATCAGTCACGGCCGCAGTCATGGCCGAAGGCGGCCAGCGGGCGCGCGCAAAACTACAAACCATTTCCATCACCGGCGGATTGCTGCAGTTGCAGCATGAGCTCTCCACCGGAGACTTCGTCGAAATCGCTTTCCACACCCGATCGGGTGCCATCCGCGGCATGGCCGAAATGCTGCACCCCACGCGCAAGTTTCAGAGCGCGTGTTTCCAGCCTTTCCGCTTCATTGCCCTGGGCGACGATGACCACCGCAAGCTGCGCATGGCGCTCGATTCCGCTCTGGACCGCAGTTTTCTCGATCCCGTTTCCGAGCAGCTTCAGACGCCGCCCGGATTCTGATCCCCCTCACCAGGTGTAGTGCGCCGTGTAGGTGATCGTCTTCTCGCCGTCGGGAGCGATGGTCACCGGAAATTCGATGGTGTGCGCGTCGGTCTTCTTATAATCGGTGGAACTCGAAGCGATGTCCCAGGTCAGCGCGCGATACAGGTGTTCGACTACGCGCACGTCCACCGGTTCTTTCTTGTGGTTGCGGACTTTGATCTCGAACGACTCCGTCGCCGTGCTCTTGCCCATCTCCACAATATAGTTGGTGCGGCGGCGTTCCCCCGTAAGATCGAAAGCGTTGCCGGTGTATATGCGGACCGTCTCGTCGCGGGGCGTATGGTCAATGACATTTTCGCCAGTGAATTCGATCTGGCCGTCGTCGTTGCGCCGGTAGAAGCGGACGCGGCCCTTGGGTAGCGGCATGCCGAGACGATTCGCCTGGGAGTTGACGAACTCGCGCATCACCCAAATCTTGGGATTGGATTCGGTGCCGTACGAGTGATCGTTGCGGATATTCTCCCAGCCCCAGCCGTTGTAGCGGTTGGCGTCGATCTTGACGCCGTCGTAAATGTAAAGCTGCTTGGTGGCCACTCCGGCTGCTTGGATGAATTCCACCTGCTTGGTTTCGCGGTCGCGCAGCGTGGTGGTGCGTTCGAGCGCGTAGAGGTGGTATTCATCGAAAGCTTTCTCGGTAACCGGAGGTCCCGCGAGCGCAGCCGCCCCGTTTACAACCTCCATCTGGGCAAAGGCCCGGCCAGCCATCCCCGGCTGAATCTTATTCACGTCCCCGGCCATCAACTTGATGCGCGCATTCTCGAACGTCTTGCCGGTCTGGTTGTCCATGGTGACCCAGCCCCCGATGTCGACCATGTCGCCCTTCTCGGGCGCAACGATGTTGTAGTCGGCCTGCCAGCTCATGCCGCCGGTGATGTAGGAAAATTCCGCGGGAAATTTCCCCGCCTTATCCGTGGCGAGTACCCATTCCAGGCGCGGCTTCAGGATGGTGTCATCCGTGAGACTGGGGAAGACGGGCGTGCCTGGAAGACTGAAGCGCAACTGGCCGTTGACCTCGATCACGGGTTGTTCCGACGCGCCCGCCATCTGGCCCTGGTAGTACTGCTGGCCATAGCGGTTCATGGCGAAGTAGTTGTGCGGTGTATATCCGCTGCGGATTACCTTGCCCTTGACGATCTGCATTCCCTGCGGCGTCCCAACCTCGAAATCGATCGTCTTGCCTTCATAGAGCGAGAGCAGCAGGGACTCCGAGATGGGGTCGGCGCGATAATTCTGTTCCAGCACTTGCACCGCATGTGTGCCCGTGGGGTCGCGCAGAATCACGGAGTCGGGCTCCAGGTGCATGGTGATGTCGTTAACGTTGACTTCGTTTTCGCCGGACTTCAGATCCAACGGGAGGTCCTGCCGCACGACGGCGAAATCCTCGTTATAGATAGTGAGTGACGGTTGCGGCGATTGCGCGAAGAGACTTCCGCAGAAAGCGACAATGCAGACGAAGCGAGCGATCATTGTGCTGAACCTCCGTTTAGTGCGCTGAGCATACTCCTCACTCGCATGGAAACTGCGGGCGCGACTTTGGTTGGCCCCAGCTTCAGGCTATTTCCGGAGGAACGCCGGGGAAAGTAATTCTTGCGGTACAAGAGACAGCACATTTTCCAGGTTGCGGCGGGTCGGAATGATAACGGGATAGGCAGCTCAGACGCGCCTCCCCCCTGTTTTGATTTCCCTGCCGAAGTTCGTTCAATCGCCGCCACCCGCAGGCTTTGCCTGTCGCTATACTGAGTCTTCAGGGATGACGACCGAGACCATCACTCACTCTGCCGAGGAGACGATCGCTTACGGCAGGAGCCTTGCCGCCGAACTGTCTCCTCCGCTCATCGTGCTGCTGCGCGGCGATCTCGGAGCGGGAAAGACGACCCTCGTCAAGGGCATCGCCGAAGGCTTCGGCGCCGCTCGCGCCGAGGACGTGACCAGCCCCACCTTCACCCTCGTCCACGAGTACCGCGGACCCCACACCACCCTGTTTCACATCGACCTTTACCGCATCGATACCCCGCGCGACCTGGAAACGCTCGGCNTNGACGACCTNCTCGCGCCCAACTGCATCCTACTGATAGAGTGGGGAGAGAAGTTCCCTCGCTTCGAACGCGATCAGAACGTGGAAATCACCCTGGAGCGAGTGGGGGAAACGGAGCGCAGAATCCAACGGACCACCCGTTGATTATCGACAGTGGACTGCCAACAATAAACTGCCCACATTGCCCCGGGGCGCATCTCAATCAACTGAATTTGGAGCCAGAATCAACTTGAAGCCTGCCCATTTCGTACTTGTCTGCGTATTGATCTTATTGATGTTGATCGCCGCGGCTCTTTGCGCCGCGCAAAGCGCGCCGAAGCCTGCGACCTCGGACGCGAACCAGTCCGCCCAACCGCCCGCGACCGGCAGCGGCCACACCCCCGAGCAAACGCCGCTTCCAGCCAAGCCCTCCGCCGCCCAACCGGCCCAACCTGCCGATCAAAGCCAGAGCCAGGCCAAGGACAGCCAGAGCGCTAAAGACGCGAAGAACGACGAGTCCGGCACCTCCAAAGACCGGCTCTTTTTTGCGCTGCCCAACTTCTTGACCTTGGAGAACGCCGGCCAAGTCCCACCCCTGACGCCCGGCCAAAAATTCAAGGTTGTCGCCCAGGGCTCGTTCGACCCCGTGCAGATTGTCTGGTACGGTTTTCTATCCGGTATCAGCCAGGCCGAAAACAGCGAGCCCGGTTACGCACAAGGCGCCGAAGGCTACGGCAAGCGCTACGGCGCCTACGCTGCCGACGGCACCATCGAGAATTTCTTTGTGGGCTCGATTTTTCCTTCCGTGCTCCACCAGGATCCGCGCTATTTTCAGTCGGGCCAAGGCAGTTTCTTCGACCGCACCGGCTATTCCATCAGCCGCATCTTCGTGACTCGCAGCGACTCCGGACACAATCAATTCAACTTTTCCGAAATCTTTGGCAGCGCCATCGCGTCGGCCATTTCAACCTACAGCTACCATCCCCGCTCCGACCGCACTCTGCCGAATACGGCCAGCGTCTGGGGATCGCAGGTGGGCTACGACACGATTACAGTGGTGGTCAAGGAATTCTGGCCCGATATCCGCCGGAAATTGAAGAAGCAGCCTCATTGATACCGTCGGCGATAACGGCGCCGGCAATGATGGCGTCGGAGATGATGGCGTCGGCGAAGATGGCGTCAGCGAAGAAATGCCTTGAAGCGCTGCGGAAAAACTCTGATTCGAGCAGGTTTTGGCAAGGCCACGCCTTCACAGGCTCCGGACAAACTCACGGTTCGTATCATGGCTCGCCTTAACATGCTGCGGACAAACTCACGGTTCGTATCATGGATCGCCTTAACAGGCTGCGGAAAAACTGACGAATGTGCGGGTCGCCGTGGAAGAGCGGCCCTTCAGGGCCGCGTAAGCCGACCGAAATCAACGCGGGCTTTAGCCCCGGTGGTCGTTTTTCCTCTCAAGATTGCATTTTTCCGCAACTTGTTCAGCCGTGCCCTAAGTCCTCGGAACCGCCATCGGCAGCACTAGCAACCCCGCGGCCGGGAACTATGCTCGGTTCACACATATTCTCAACTGACACCCGCACCGGGGAGGGGCTGGCAACTCAAAACCAGCGCTTCGCATTTAGGGTTTCCCCTGGGATCCTCGGAGCCTGCCCTGAGCGGAGCCGAAGGGCCCCCTGTGCTTCGAACTTTTCTCTTTTACCGCGACCCTCTCTGCCGCAGACGGATTACACTTTCCTTGAAACCGCCATGGTTTCTCCGCAACCTGCCAGGTGTTAGCTTGAAGGCGTGGGAGAGAAGGGAACTTGGTCATCTTTCAAAAGCGCGTCGCCGATCTGACCGACTTGGCGCTGAACCGTTTCGTGGCTCGCGCCCGGAGCGCCGCGGGGTTGAAGGGTGTGGTCAACGTGCTGTTGACCTCGAGTGCCGAAATGAAATCTCTGAACCGGCGTTTCCGCGGAGAAGACAACCCGACCGACGTACTTTCGTTTCCCGCCGAGTCCGGCGCTCGAAAGAAAATTGCCGGCGAAATCGCCATCTCAGCGGAAATCGCAACAAAAAACGCGCGAGCGCTCGGACACTCTCCCGCCGAAGAAGTTAAGATTCTCGTGTTGCACGGCGTCTTGCACCTGCGCGGCTACGATCACGAATGCGACAATGGAGAGATGGCGCGGCGCGAAAAACAGTTGCGCGCGAAACTCCACCTTCCTCTCGGCTTGATTGAGAGAACTAGACCACGTAGGGACAGCCGCCCTCGCCGGGGCCCCCAGACCGCGCCCTTTCCGCGGGCTGGGGTGGTTCGGCGGTCCAGCGGGGCGAAGCCCCGCCAGGCTAGACCACGTAGGGACAGCCGCCCTCGGCTGTCCAGCGGGGCGAAGCCCCGCCAGGCCTCGACGTCCGTCTCGGGTTCTGCCAGGAGGAAGCTACCGCAATGATCGGTGTCGGCATTGTTCTCGCCCTCTTGTTCGGCCTGCTGACGCTGGTCTCCTACGTGGACCGTCTCTATCAGGAGATTGGCAAATTCCTCTCGCGCGAGTTCCAGGACAACATCGACGCCTTCGAGCAGATCGTCGAGCCGCGCCTCGGAGTCCCGCGCGCCCGCGCCTCGCTCTCCATGGCCATTCTGACGCAACTGGTCACCGCCGCCATTGCCATGATCGTCGGCTTCACCGTCTTTCGCGACCGCGCCTGGAGCGTTTACGAAGTCCTCGAGGCCACGCTCAGCCTGGTGCTGATCGTCATCGTTTTTAACCGCCTGCTGCCCTTCGTCTTTTTTTCGCGAACCCGCGGCCGCTGGCTGGCCGACTGGGCGCTGCTCTTGCGCCTGCTGATTTACCTCGTCCTGCCGGTGACGCTGGTGCTCGGATTCTGCCAGTCCGTCGCCGCGCTCACCCGCGAGCGCGCCGACGCTCCACCGGAAACTTCCTCCGAAGCCGTTGACGCCTTGATTGAAGCCGGACAAGAAGAAGGCATTATCCAGGAAGGCGATCGCGACCTGATCCAGTCGGTGGTCGAGTTCAGCGGCAAAACGGTGCGCGAGGCGATGAAGCCAAGGCCGGAGATGGTAGCGGTCCCGTCCGACTGCACCGTCGAGCAGGTGGTCGAGTTGCTCCGGGGCAAGCATTTCTCGCGCATCCCCGTGTACGAAGGTTCGATTCACCATATCAAAGGCATTCTCCACACCCAGGACGTGTTGCAAGTTCCCGACTCTGAAGCGCACACGCGCACCGTAGCGACCCTGATGCGCGAAGACGTTTACTTTGTCCCCGAAAGCAAGTTAGTAAGTGACCTGCTGCGCGAGATGCAGCGCAGTAACATCCGCATGGCGATAGTAGTGGATGAATACGGAGGCGTAGCCGGCCTGGTAACCATCGAAGACCTGGTAGAAGAAATCGTAGGCGAAATCGGCGATGAGCACGAAAAAGCGCAAGTCGTACAGGAAAACGAACACTCCTACATAGTCCCCGGCAACATGGACGTAGACCGCCTCGACGAACTCTTCGGCATGAAGCCCGAAGGCCACGAGTCCTCCACCATAGCCGGCCTGGTCAGCGAACTCGCCGGACGCATTCCCAAGAAAGGCGAAGTCATCGAAGACGAAGGCCTGAAGTTCGAAGTCCTGGACTCAACCGACCGCCGGGTAGAACGCGTGCGCATCACCACCGCGCCAAAGCAGATGAAGCTGATCTAGTGCGTGGTTCATAAATGGTTCTGGGTGGTTTTGCGGAAGGGCACGGCTTGAGCCGTGCCGCTAGGGGCTGCAACGGGTCCCGGCTTTAGCCGCTGAGGGACTGCTTCGGATCACAACGAGCAGCCCAAGGTTTTTGAGCTTTTGGGTGGCGCAGCGGTTTACCGCTGCGATTCAGTCGAGAGACGGCTTTAGCTAAAGCCGCTGAGGGCAGTTGTGGCGCGCGCCACGAGTTTGTCGGCAATCCGAGACGGGGCAAGCCCCGTCTCTACACCGGCAATTCTTCCTGCGCCCACCCGCCGGCGGCTTCGAGCTTGGGGTCGGTGGCTAGATCCAGAACCAGCCTTTCGAGGATGAGGCGCTTGCCGGGAGGATTCGAACGCAGCGCCAGATCGGCTTTCGCGACCAGGCGAATGGCGCGCGTCAGCTCCCGCTTCGATTTGTAGCGACGCGCCTGGCGGATGATATCGTCGGCGGCAAAGGGCGGCACGCGGAAGCCCTGCCACAATGCCGCCCACAGCATCCGTTGGTCGCGTACGTTGCGCTCCAGGATGACCAGCATCTGGCGGAAAGTCTTGGCCAGCATGTAGAGATGGCCGATGGCCGCTTCTTCGCCGTCGCCGGTCGAAAGCATGGCATCCAGGATTTCCAGCGCGCGCACGGGTTTCTTCGAGGAAATGGCATCGGTCAACTCGTATAACGAGCGTTGTTTGGCGGCGAGCACCATGGTCTCGACATCGCCGAGCGTGATTTTTCCCTTTTCGCCGACGTAAAGGATCAGTTTCTCCAGTTCGTTCGACACCATCATCATGTCGCCGCCCAGCGCGTCGACTAACTCGCGGGCGCCGTCGGCGTCCATCTTGACTCCGCGGGTGGCGCAGTACTCGGCAATCCAGCGGACGGCTTGACCCTCTTGCACGCGCGATAGTTCGACAATGCCGCAGAACGGACCCAGGTCTTCGCGGATCTTCTGGTAGCGATCCTTGTCCGTCATCTCCATGCGGCGGGCATCGGCGGGAATGCTGATGTGATCGGCGACGAACACCAGGAGCGCGTCGGGATTGGGACGCTTGCAGTAGGCTTCGATGGCTGCGATTTTTTCTTCGTTCGATCCGCGGCCAAACAAGGTCTTCACGCCGCGCACGAAGAACACCTGAAACGGCGCCATCAGCGACGGCGTGCGGGCGCGATCCAGAACTTCGGTCAGGGAAGTCTCGGCGAGATCGAACTCAAACAAGCCGAAGTCACGCGCGTCGGGCGCGACCAGGTGCTCAAGAATGGCATCGCGGCAGCGCTTGCGAAAAAACGCTTCATCGCCAACCAGCACATAAGCCGGCTTGAGCTGGCGCGACTCCAGTTCGGAGAGAAAGCGGTCCGCCTGACTAAAGGCGCGCATCGCCATCAGTAGGCCTCCAGGATATTGGCCACCAGGGTGCGCGCGAAATCCCGCGACAGGCGGTCGACGGCCGGAGAATCTTCCTGAAAAAAACTGGGGAGGTCGCTCGACAGTTCGTACTGATCGTGAAAAAGATAGGAAGGATTCTCGAACAGCACCTTGCCCTGACGGTCGGTCAGTGTCACCTGTACGCTCACGGTGATCAGGGCGCTGACCGCGCGCCCGGTTTGGGAGTCGTAAGCCAGCGGGTTGGCCGACGCCGACAAAACCGTCGCCTTCAGCACTGCATCCGCGTCGACTTTCGCTTCATGGATGACACGGTACTGGGTGCGGGCGTTGAATTCGCGCACGACAGCGTCGGTGATGAGTTGCTCGATGCGAAAAGTCTGGCTGTGGCTTACGAAGCCGGGAATGGCTATGGTGTGGATATTCTGCGGCAGTGCGACCGCGCTTCCCGCCGTGTGGTAGCCGCAGCCGCTGGCGGCCAGGGCCATTGCAAGCAGCACTGCGGCCGCCCACCTTGTTGTGGCGCGGACACTCTTGTCCGCGAACCGTGAGAGCAAATTCAAAGGCCGCGGACAGGAGTGTCCGCGCCACACAAGGTTCGCGGTCGCGGTTAAATTCATTGAATCTGGCCTCTTGGGCGGGAGGCGGTCATGGTCTCGGCGCATTCGACCGCGGTCAAAGCGGCAACGCGCAGGTTGTCGGTAGTTGCCCAGAGCCACACGCCGTTATTGTGATTGGCGTCGAGGGTGAGTGACACCAGGATGTCTCCCTGACCGGCGGCGCTTACGCTGGTGGGCACATCTTCCGGGCTGCCGCTGATGACCACGTGCTCTCCCGCCAGGGCCTGCGACAAATCTGCGAACGCGACGGGCTTCTCCATCTCCAGATAAACCGAAAAGCCGTGCCCATGGAAGACAGGCGCCTGCAGGACCTGGATCGCAGGCTCGGCGGCGGCGCGGGCAATGTGCCGGTAGTGCTTCCGGATTCTTTGCGACACCGCTTCCAGCGCCAATTCCGATCTCTGTCCGTAGCGCGGCACCATGTTGAAGGCTACCTGGATGTCGAAGACATTCTTCGGCANCTCCTGGAAGGAGAGCAGATTTACGGTTTGCTCGTGCAGTTCGTCCATNCCCTTCTGGCCGTTCTCGGACGCCGGTTCAAACACGGTCGCAACCATGCGTTCGATTTTGGCAGCCTTCGCGCNGGTCTTCTCGCTGCGTAAGGCGAGCAGGGCGAGGACCGTGGCCGCGGGATGGGCCACCACCACCGGGCCCGGTTGCAACTCNGGNGCCATGGGCTGGCCGGTCTGGCGCTCGATCCAGGGCGAGCGGACCGAAGCTCCCGGTTCATCTTCGAGCGCGTACGAGAGATCCACGATGGTATCGCCCAGGTCGCGCGCCGCCNTCCAGTTATTGCGCGTAGAGCGNGGNTCGGAAGCGAAGAAGGCGAAGTCNACGCGCTCGAACTGCTCCGAGCGGATGCTCTGAATAAAGCTCATCTCGTCGCCGACCGCTTCCAACTGGCCGAGAGACTCGTCATCATCGAGCAAGCGGACATCGACGGCGGGAAAATTCCGTTCGCGCAGAATTTCGGCAATCTCTTTTCCCTTGAGCGATGCCGCGCCCACGATGGCCACGCGATAAAGGTTGGCGCCGCGGAGATCGGCCTGCGAGCCGGCGGATTTCGAAAGGGGAGGCTTCGAAAGGGGACTCATGGAGTGTGAGATGCCTCCCGGTACACCGGAGGTGCAGGCGGAGTCTTGCGATGGAAGATCCATTGCAGGCGCCACAGGACGCCGGAAGCCATGTATAGAATCGCGATGGCGAAAAGCGTCGGCCGCGAAAATCGCGCGATCAATGCGATTACCACGGCAAGCAGCACGATCAGGCGGAAGGGACGACGCGAACCGAAATCAATATCCTTGAAGCTGTAGAAACGCCAGGTGCTGACCATCAGATAGCCGACCACGACGACCATCAGCAACCAGCTCATCGCCGTCCACCAGGAAGTCACCGGCACACCGGCGGAGTAGTGAACGACCGCCGCAATGACTCCCGCCCCGGCCGGAATCGGCATGCCCACGAAATACTTCTTCCCCGGACGTCCCGGATTCGAAGGCTCCGGATTCTTGGCAATGTTGAAGCGCGCATCAGGCGGAAGGGACGGCGCGAACCGAAATCAATATCCTTGAAGCTGTAGAAACGCCAGGTGCTGACCATCAGATAACCGACCACGACGACCATCAGCAACCAGCTCATCGCCGTCCACCAGGAAGTCACAGGCACACCGGCGGAGTAGTGAACGACCGCCGCAATGACTCCCGCCCCCGCCGGAATCGGCATGCCCACGAAATACTTCTTCCCCGGACGTCCCGGATTCGAAGGCTCCGGATTCTTGGCAATGTTGAAGCGCGCCAGGCGGCTCGCGCCGGCTATGAGGAAAGCGAAGCAGGCTACCGAGCCGAGTTCGGTAATTCTCAGGCGCAGGTCAGGGGCAATGGTCACCGGCAACAGATGGAAGCCCCACATCCAGGCGAGCAGCGCCGGAGCAACGCCAAAGGTGATCACGTCGGCCAGCGAATCGAGTTCCCTGCCAAAATCGCTGGAGGTGTGGGTCATGCGCGCGATGCGGCCGTCCAGACCGTCGAACAATACGGCAAAGCCGATGGCCATCGCGGCGAAGTCCATGTGCCAAGCCTCACCCGTGCTGCCGTGCACGGTCTGCAGAATCGCGTAGAANCCAGCCGCGATATTCGCCGTGGTGAACAGCGAGGGAAGTATGTACATGCCCTTGCGCAATTTTCCGTGCGGANGGTCAGAATCACGACGATGGGGCGCTAGCTCTTCCATGTTCCCAGCTCTTTCATTTCAATGNGCCTCCCGCTCGCTGGCCGTGGCGGCATGAACCGGCTGCGCGACGGGNTGCGTAACCGGCTGCGTTACTGGCTGCGTCACTGGCTGCGTCACTGGCAACCAGGCCAGGAGCGTCGCTCCTCCCTGGACGCGATCGCCAAGCTTCACCTGGATGGCGGCATCGCGATCAAACAGAACATCAACGCGAGAGCCAAACTTGATGAGCCCAACCCGCTCGCCGCAGGCCACGTGGTCTCCCACGTTGCAGTTGAAAACGATACGGCGGGCGATGAGGCCGGCGATCTGCTTGAAGATTACGGTACGGCCCGCGCCTTCCACGGTGACGATGTTCTGCTCGTTCTCCTCCGCCGAATTCGCTCCCATGGCGTTGCGGAACTTGCCGCGTCGATAGCGCACGTCGCGGATGACGCCGGCAATCGGGGAGCGGTTCACGTGCACATCGAAGACGCTGAGAAAGATGCTGATCCGGTTCCGGGAAGTTCCGGCAGAAGTCACGACTGAAACATCGGTCACCTTGCCGTCCCCCGGAGAAACTATAGGCACGACGGCGGCGGCGGCTTCGGGAATCTGGCGCTCGGGATCGCGAAAAAACCACAGAAAGAAAGCTCCGAGCAGCAACACCGGGAGGGCGTAGGGCCAAGCCGCCAGCCACGCGACAATGACCGCGGCAAGCACGCATCCCGCACCATAGAAGTAGCCGTCACGAACCATGGGAATACAGGATGATTATAGAGCGAGGTCGCGACATTCTACATAACTGCAATAAAAAAGGCGCTTAGACGCGCCCGATAGGATGGCATGGGCCAAGCGAGGGCTTGCGTTTTCTTGCGATTCAGGCCCGATTGCTCAGGCCAGCCGTTTCTACGCAGACTGCCGCTGGAACTGCGTTTCCAGACTCTGCATCTGGTCTTTGAGGCGCAGCTTTAGTTTCTTCAGCCGCACTTCTTCCAGTTTTTCGTCTTCGGTGAGGAATCGCTTCTGGGTGAGGGATTCGAGCCGTTGGGAATATTGCGAGTGCTCCTGAACCAGTCGCCGGAACTCATCATGACCGGTCAGGAGTTGGTCTCTCGGAGTCAGCATCCTTGCTAGACCTCCTGCTGTTGATTACTGCACGGTTAAAAAGTAGCACAGAAATCGGTAGGGGTTCAACGAGATTTCATAGATAGATTTCCGCCGTCGGCAGGAGGGCCTGGGATGCGAAGTTGCACAGATAATGGTGCAGAAACTTGCGGCTTTTCGACCCAGGTCAGCGGTCGAACCGAAGCGCGTACAGAATCGCATCCTCCACCGGATTCCGGTAATACGCCCGTCGGCGGCCCACCTCGCGAAAACCGTGTTTTTCGTAGAGTCCGCGGGCCGGCGGATTCGATTCGCGAACTTCGAGCAGAATCGCCGACGCCGCCTCGCTCTCCGCGCGCTGAATCAACGCGCGCAGCAACTGGTTGGCGATGCCACGGCGGAGGAACCTGGCGGATACAACCACGTTCTCGATCTCCCACTCGCCCGCGACCGTTTTCGCGCAAACGAATCCGCAGAGCTTGCCTGCTTCCTCGGCTGCTTGCTCGGCTACTAGAACGACTCCGCCAGCCACCAACTTTGTGTACTGCTCGGACGTCCAGTGGGCTGCGCTCGGCGCCTGCCGCTCGATGGCAAGAATCGCGGCCACATCGTTCAACGCAGCGGAGCGGATGGCCACGGGCATAGATAGTTGACAGTCTCACGCTTTCGGCTTCGAGAAAATTTCAGCGTCGGAATGGCGGATGTAGTTGGCTTCCAGTTCTTCGGGAGGAACCGTCTGGCCGCGCTGGAGATGCTCCCAACCCAGACGGGCAATCACGCCGCTGTTCGGATACTGAATCAGCTCAACTTGAATTCCGGCCGCCCGAACCGCCTCCGCCAACGCGGCATCGGGCGTGACGACCGCCTTCCCCGCCACCTGGGCACCCTTGGCTTCGGCAAGAAACTCTTCCCGGCTCAGGAGGCGTTCGCTGCGCATGTGAACCTGCGGCTCGAGTTCGTAGTCGCCGACATACACGTCACCCCGGCCCGCATCGAGCGCCGCGAGAACCCGGCGGAGGGCCGCGCCGCGCGCTGTACTGCTCCAGGCAGCCGCTTCCAGCAATGAAATGGCAAC
>JGI26339J46600_10000351_pt1 | contig 15657 bp, 13 predicted proteins | sample BogFormECP12_OM1_FD_46600 | JGI IMG/M metagenome (IMG submission 46600) | reverse complement strand
TCGGTTTGCGCAGTATCGCGTCAGAATCTCGTATATAGGGTCGTCGGGAGTGTGGAGACCGCGCGAGTCCCATTGCCCTGCCGCATATTCTCGATTCCAAACGTGCTGCTGTACCCATCGGGGTACAAGCCGACGGTGAACAAGCCCTCGCAAAATATCCATGTTCTCGACCATCCCAGATTTGAGTTCAATACTTGGAAGACTTCCCACAAAGCTAGAACACGCCGACTGGCGATCATAGTGAACGGATATATATTATTTACTTCTACGTACCGCGATCGAACGCCCAAACAGGCGCATCGGACGCGGCAAGCTCGCTTTCCGTATTTACCCGGAGTTCGGCCGAAGTGACTTCTGAGGAGGCGATAATGACCAGAAGCAAGAAAAACCAGGCAGGCGACATCATCCTGAATGCAGCCTCAGTAAGGCTCTCGAACAATGTGGCCAGGAATAGGCCAAGTAACAAAGAGCCTCTTGCCGGGTCTTCCCGTAATGCGGCGACCACTCTCGTATACCCAGTTAAGAGGACCAGACCAAGAAGGCTAATGCCAGCCCAGCCCAGATTCAGGTAAACCTCCACGTAGCCGTTGTGCGCCTCGTTGATGGGAAAATTCGGCAACGCATCCCAGAGGGCCTGTGCGCGATTACCCAGCCAGAAGCTCTCGAAACCCGTCCCAACCCACGGATTCGTAGGTATGCTCAAGACCAACTTCCAGATCTCTGTTCGGCCGGAAAACGTCCCGTCCCTTCCCAATGCCCCGACGAGACTTCCTCCCGGATCAAAGAACAGGGCAGTCAGGGAAATACCGAGCACAGCGAGGACAAGCAAGTGCACAACCGCGGTTCTTCGCGGGCGGCTTGCCAACCACATCACGCCCCCGGCCATGGCAAGCCCGGCTATGGACGTCAGGGAGTTGCAAGCGTGGAGCAACCATACAATCATCGCGAGGATCGTGCCATAAGCCAAAAGACTGCGATTCCGGATGGGATCCTCTCGGTCGCGATACACGGCACAGAATATCCACAAGAAAACGAGCCCATATATCATGCAGGTCACGCCGAGCTGGTTCTTCTGCGTGGACAGGCCAACAGTTTCCATCGTCCAGCTGTTGGTCAACCTCCGTCCGAGTGTGGGATAGTACTTACTGAGAAGGATCGACAACGGAAACAGGACAAAGCCCAGTCGAGTGACCAGTTTCTTCAGCGCCTCAATCGGATCCGGCTCAGTCAGAATGATGAGTGCCATCAGCAGGTCACCGACTGACTTGGTCCAGCGCTTGAAGGCAACGAAAGCGAAGTCGGACCAGAGGATGCTTATGCCGCAGTAGAGAAAAAACACGAGAATCGGAGCGTTCTTCTTGAGCAGCGGTGTTGCCTTGCTCATTCTGCTGACAACGACAAGCAAAGCAGCTATCAGCAGCGCAGTGAGTACGGCGCGGTCAATTGGGCTTCCGTCCAGGTAATCCGTTGGCGAATTGAGCTGCGGCGTCATCCCGAGCCAGGACGATATCGGCCTCGAGCTAATGCTGAATAACCAGGCTGCTGGAATCCAAAGAGCATGGGACATCCTCGGCTCCCTGTCCCGATCGAGATAGAAGAGACCCAGGATGCCTACAATCGTGGCGAGTAATTGGGGCATAGCAGAACTACGTCGTCCGTGTATTCACACTGCCGCTTGAGGATCTATGAAAAGGCGGTGCAGCAGCTCCAAAGTCAGCAGCTTATGGATCTCAGTGGTGTAGTTACGGCCTCCTCTGATATGGCCGTGGACTATGGCTTCTACTGATTTGCCCTCTAGGTAAGGGCGTGCCAAGGTGCGGGAATCGAGCAGTATTTCGCAAACGTAGCCTGCCAGGGGGTCTCTGTACCAAACACGGTAATGGCAGAACTTGTGCCGTCCCAGAAACAAGCGCTCGAGATGGAGAGGGGAAAAGGCGTGGTCGATTCGGGCCATCCACTGGGGCATGCCGTAATCATAGGCATACTCGGCGCGAAACGTGAATTCCTGGAAGCTACGCGCGATCGGTGTCGACCACTGCCCAGGCCGGCCGCCCAAGCCACGGTCGGTTCGAATTGCTCGTAGCGCCTTGTTTCCGTCTGCGATCAGCCGCGAGCATTCGGCATTATCCTCGAAGAGATCACTCTTCGGCATAGTGGACTTGGGAGCCCGAAAAGCGGTCCTGACAAGATCGTTGTCCAAATAGGGAGACCGAACCGTAAGCTGCGTTTGCTCCAGCGCCAGAATCCCGTATTGATGCCAAGGAGCTTGCCGGAACGCGGTGAATGAAACAGCGTGGCCGGGAAGTAAACGAGAGTAGGTGTTTTTTGCCTTCTCGATGTATGGGAGAAGCTCGTGGCAGAAAAGTCCCGCAGGGGGCGCCATCGGCTTGAACATACGCATCCGGCGCAGGATCTCGCTGCCATAGTTTCCGGTCATTCGGACGGGCGCGATCTTGGAGGCGATTTCATTGGCGTAAAGATCCGCTGCCAGGCTCACGGACGCGCATCCGTCGGTCAGGTAAACGGTCCGTTCAGCGTACTGCGCGAAAACCGATAGGAATTCGTCGCCTACCTGGATCACTTGGTAAGGCTGGCGGCAAATCCCGGCAATTCGTCGCGCAATAGCCACATCCTGACAGTCGCGGTATGTGCCGCCGAACGTATAGCAGGGCAAGGAGTCCGGCGGGGCCTTCCACCAAGCCATGATCATACGGGTATCCAGCCCCCCGGTCAGGGATAACGCTATGCTCTGCCGGCCGTTGAAATACCTGGGTAGGTTTCGCGAGAAAACAGCGCGCAACTCCTGGTAATAGGCCTCCGGCTCCAGTGGCGATTGCTCTTCCCATTCCTTGGGTTGAAAATAGTTGGCTTCGCGCTCGATGGAACCGTTGCGAAAGCTCCACCCCGAAGCCGGTGGCAGCACGCGAATGCCCTCAAACAGCGTCCGGTTCTCCAGGACACAACCCAGGGCGATGAATTCCCCAAAGCCCTGAAGGTCGACCCTACGGAGTTCGGGTCGGACGGCCAGAATCGCTTTGGCTTCCGCGGCAAAATAGAACGTATCCTTCGAGTGGTGGTAGTAAAGCCGATGCATGCCGAAACGGTCGTTGAAAAGCATCGCCGTCTGGCGAGCCCGATCTACCAGAAGCCCGTGAAAACGGCCGTTTAGGCAGGCCGGGAAGGACGGATCGTCTTCGTAAAGGTGGACGAGGTAAGAAGGCCCCTCCGAGGCTAAGAAGTGACCTCTTGCCTTGAGGCGGTCGGCGATTCCGGGTTCGGGGAAATCCTCTCCAGAGAATATGAGCACGGTTTCGCTCGTTTCGCTCACTAGCGGCATCGAATCCGAAAAGGAACCCTCATGCGTAGCCCACCCTACGTACACCCCCATGGATTCGTCGCACCAGGTTCCCCCGGTATAGGAAGGCTCGTGGCGAAGTGTTCCAAGCATGGCAACCAACTCGCGCTCAGCAGCCTCTTGCGGTTGTCTTGTAATTAGGCCGACGATACCTGGCATCTCATGCTGCTCTTTCGTCTATGGCGGGCCGTCACCGTGCCAACGCTTTCCGGTCAGCCGGAGGTAGGCTGCGCATTAGAATTGGAGCCGGCGGGAGGACTTGAACGCTCCATGGACCGATTACTATTCGGTTGCTCTACCGTTGAGCTACACCGGCTCATGATGCCCTTTACAAAATACCACCCTGAGCGCGCCCTGACTCCCGCCCTGATGATACTGCCGGGGAGAATTCCTAGAAGGCCCCGATAGAGTTTCAGGTTCGTGTAGAGACGCCCAATCGCGGTTAGCGGGACGTAATATCTCGGCACTAACACCTCTTCAAATCCATGCCGTTTCTTGAACTCAGTAAGTGAGCTGTGTCCTTTATTCCCGTAGTAGAACTTTCCATAGGTAAGATGCGACAGGCCCTTAGCTGCGCAGAGTTCCACCGCCTTGCTAAGCAACGCGTCGGCGGGTCTCTTGTCTTGATGCGCCAACTTGACAAGCAACTGGAGGACGGACGCGATATCCCCCCGGTACACTAGTTTCAGAAAACCGATCAGTTCGGTTCCGCAATAGGCGCAGATGAGGTCGCTCCGGTCCAGAAACGACGAGTAATCTTTCCTCACTTGATCGAGGGTCTTTCCATAATGGGGAAACCGCCGCCCTTGGCGCACTGGCCTCTCGTTATTGACGCCAGCGATCTCGCTCACGAGTTCATCGCCAATGTCTCTAAGCTTGATCTCCACGCCTCGCTTCTGCGACCGCCTCACGTTTTTGCGAGTTTCCTGCGGCAGGCTTTCCCACCACTCCCTAAAGGTGGTGATGCGAATGGCAGCGATGCTCTCCGGCTCCAGAGGATACGGGTATCTAGGGGCGGTGCTGGAGAGCTCTTGCGCGAACGTAAAGACGTCCGCGCGGAGGCCGGCCTTTCTCTGCTTCCGCAACTCCTTCAGCCAGGGCTCGGGATCCCCGAGTTCCGTCTCAAGCCAGTCCTCTTCATGAATGTAGGCCACTCTGACCCAACGCCCCCGCACGACTATAGTTTTGCCATTGACGTCGAACCCGGGGGCCTGGGTCCATTTGCCCCTGACACTGACTTCCACACTCTTTACCATCGCGGCAGCCTGCTCCGTACTGTATGCACGCCCCATAGCCTAGCACACCGTCGCCTGAACGAGGGTTTTCACGCGCTGCTGCGCGCCCACTTGAGCGAAGATCTCATCCATGATTCTCGCAGTAAGGAGAATCTCCGAGTGCGGGATCGGATCGGGGGTACCTTCCGAAATTGAACGGTAAAAGCATTCGATCAGATACTTCATCCCCGACTTCATGTGGAAGTCCAGTGCCAGGAACGTTCCCAGGTTCGTGCACAGATTCCCGACATATTGTTTGGTGAAGCTAACAGGGGGTATAAACTTCTCAGCGTAGCTGACGTATCTTTTCCCGCGAAGCTTGATGAGTGTCTCTTGGTCTTGATCGAGAATAAGACCATTCTTGTCGCCATAAATGCGAAATTGGTGGAGTGCGGGCCGCATCTGCGAGGAAAAGGTGAAATAGGCGGTTGCGCGCTCATCGTCGGAGATGATGACTCTCAGTTCATCGATGATTTCACGTTCACCCATGCGCTTAAGAACCTGACTGGTGAACCCATAAGCGATCACATGGGGTGAGTCGCAGGTCAGGAACTCCGCTATCCTGGCGACGCCATGGCTGATAATGTTGTGCAGCAGCTTTCCCGGCAGACCGCGAACCCAGTGCCGCTTGTCGGCGAGGATCGCACGCGCGTACGCGGTTTGTCCGAGTTCATAGCAGTAATAGCTTTCCATGTGGACCGGACCGCCACCCAAGAACCCGCTTTGGACGAGGGACCTCATGCGGCGCGCCACATGCCGGAATTGATCATCGTGTCCCGCGGTGATCTTTAGACCCCTTGCGTTGGCGAGTTCGATTAGTTTGCGTGCGTCCCCCTCCGAGAGCGCGAAAGGCTTCTCGACATAAACATGGCAGCCTGCTTCCATGCACATCTCGGCAATCTCGAAATGGCTGTGCGGCGGTGTACAGACATGGACAACGTCCGGTCTGGCCTCCCCGAGGAGTTCCCGAATGTCGCCGAAGTACCGCTTGACCCTGAACCTCTCGTAAAGCTGACGTGCCATGAGGGGTTCCTTATCGAAGACGCCGACGATCTCGCAACCCGGGATTCTCTCAATCTGGGTGGCGTGGTCATCCGCGATCTTACCGCAGCCCACGATGGCGACCCTAAGCATGATGGCCCCCATTTCGGCAGGCCTCGAAGTAGCGCCGTAAGCCCTCGGCGGTCGATACCGTGGGTGCCCAACCTACACGCGACTTTAGCCTTGCGTTGCTGTAATAAGTCTTCTTCCAGTTGGCGTGCCATCTCCTCCGGTTGAAAGCGGGCGGCAACTGTCCCTGCGACCACTCTGAATAGCGCTCCCACAACGAGCAGAGGGCGTAGCTTATGATGTGCGGAACATAAATCGATCTGAACCGCCCCACTTCTCGCTTGTACTGGCGCAAGAACTGCCGGCTGGAAGGCAGGTCATCGTCAACAACGTTGAAAACCTCACCGTCGATACCTTTTTTCAGTCCGGCTAGCGCGATCGCCTCGGCACAGTTATCGACGTACGTCAACGGTATCGTGTTTGAACCGCCGAGATGGAGAAAGAGGCCAAACGTGCCGATCCCCACCCGGCCTGTGATGGGCTCGTTTCCTGGACCATAGACATGTCCAGGTCGGACGATGACGTATGGGACCGCGAAACCGTCACCATACTGCGTGACTATGTCTTCCTGTTTCACCTTGGCGAAGCAGTAGGCCTCACCTCGGAGTTCCGGATGGTCCTCCACCGGACACGACTCGTCCAGCAGCCTGTGCCGCGGATTCTTCCTGTTGGTATAAACGCTGAACGAGCTGACGTTAACGAACCTCTTCAGGCACCCATGCTGCAGGCTTGCTTCCAGGAGGTTGCGCGTGGTGACAACCGAGTTCGCGAACGCGTCGGGAAAAGACTTTTCACCTCGGCCGGCGGCCAAGTGAAAGATAACCACGGCGTCTTGGGTCGCGGCATCAGCATCCTCCGGCCGAAGAAGGTTACCCTTCATGATTTCGATTCGTGCCCCGTCTCGGCAGAGTCCGGACAACGGCTGAAGGCGAGCCAGATCGGAGGAGGGCCTGATGAAACAGCGTAAGTTGCGGAATCCCAAATCGAGCAAATGCCGCACAACTCGACGCCCGATGAAACCAGTCGCGCCTGTGACCAGCATGAGGTCGTCAGCACCCGCGATCCGACTGTCCTGTTCAGGCTCTCCCACTTTCCTGTTCCTACTCGGTGACGTAAGGCTGCTTGATGAGGCATATACCCGCCAGGGCGAGCAGTTTCCCCAGATGATCACAAAGCCTAATTAAGAGATTCATGAACCGGTGGTGCCCCAAGACCAACGCGAATGGCAAGGCAATCGCATACGCTGGAACAGCGACGAGGGACTTCGCAACCTCGCGCGCGCCAAACGTGGGATGGAGCGGAGCAACTGCCCCACGGAGCAAAGCTCTCCGCAGCATGAACGATCGACTCCACCGGATGGGGGGAACGACCTCGTATGCGACCGCCTCATCGAACCAAACAAACTCACGTCCTTTGGAGATCATTCTTCGAAAAAAATCCTGATCCTCGCCAGTGCGAAACTCCGGCCTAAAGGGCTGCTCCTCCCCGATCAAAACCGCTTTCTTCAGTAACACATTGTTTGTCCGTCCCTGCAACCAAGTAATCATGTGCCCAGTTGAGTACGTCCGCCGTTCGTAGAACCTACCTTTGACCACCCACCCGGGCGGTCTTTCGTCGAAGTACGGTAGCACAGGCCCCATGACGCCGTCTGCATCATAGCGGTGGCAGGCTTTGAAAAGAGACGCGAGCCAGTGCTTGATTGGGAATTCATCATCATCGATGAAGGCGACGAAGTCGCCGACGGCGCTGTTGAGGGCCATGTTCCGGGCCAAAGCGATGCTCTGTTGAGGTTCCACGCAGTACGTGACAGGAACCGTCGATCTAGCCGCGAAGTCCGACACCAAGGCCTCTGCAGATCGCAAATAATCGTTGTCAGCCACCACGATCGAATAAGTGAACAGCCCGCCCGTCTCCTGATCGGCGAGTTCCCCTAGCAACCGCTTGAGCAACCTTGGCCGCTTGTAAGTGCAAATGCACACGGAGATATGATTCGTTGCGTTGGTCAGCCCGTCCGGCGCTGAGCGTGGCTCATAAGACGTACCCAAAGGCGAACTGGAATCAACGCTACGCTCTTCCATTTGACCTCACGGCAAAACGGGATGCGATCGGGACATCGCCAGCCCAATGGAAAATCTCGCCTCCCGCCAGGAACCGATATTCTTCCGCGTCGAAAGGATGTGTCTCCACCTCCACGACAAACCGGCGAGCCAGGGAAAAGATTCGCTCGAGCCGGCCGGGAGGTTGGAGCGGCGGGAGCGAGAAAAAAAAGTCGGTGAGGCGATGACGCCGCGCCAGCATGCGGTCCACGACCTTCCGATAGAACCGGTTGCCGAAGCTCTTCTCTCCCGTTTGGAAGGAGAAGTTTCGCCGAACAACGGTTCCGCGCGGCAGCAGTCTTCCAAGGAGAACGTTAGCACAGAGGTGCATGTGATGATGGCCATCCAGCCGTTGCGGCGGCGCGCCGTACAGGCGACGGAACTCGTCGAGCTGGGCTGAGACAACATATTCGAAGGACGGTCTGAGCATCGGGTAGAAAACAACTTGGGCAAGACGGTGCCGCAACAAGCACCTGGCGAGTCTCTGCTGGTGCTCCGCGAGCCGTGTGGGACAGTCCGGCGCCGAAAACGGCGTCGTAAAGTTGAGGTGAAGGCCCGCATGGATTGTGTTTTCCCTAGCGATTGCCGCGGCCCGCTCCGAATCCCTCATGAAGACCATGGCGCTCACGGAGGAGACAGTCCCACGACGGATGCACTCAAAAGTTCGCTCGGTGGTCTGGTGGTCCCGCCCCCAGTCATCGGCGTTGATGATGAGAAGACCGGCGTGTGCCGGGCCGCCCGCCGCTCCATCGGCCAGGCCGGGGATAGCCGGAGACTTCCTCCCCAATGGCACATCAGGGCTGCCGCGTGTCGCCGGGACGGACCCCACTTCACATTTCACCGGTTTCCCTGATTCCGCGCGGAATTCCACTGGTCAGCGGTGAAGAGGGTCACAAAACGACCTGCTGATCTGACTCAAGCGGACAAAACTTAAGAGGACGCCGCATGGCTTCCCCGCAAGGAATTGGTGCTGCCTTTCCAAAGAGCGCTCAATCGGAGCATCTGCTCCCGTCTGCGGAAGGCCACAAATTCGCGGGGAACTGGCCTTTCCACGCGGCGAGCCAGCGCCCACACATAGCCCGCACCGAGGGTCACTCCCCGCAGGAGGAAAGGCCTGCTCTTCATCTGATAGACCACTCGGAGGAACTCCCAAACCGGATGGGCCCCGAGAACGTAGTCCTTGACGCCTAATTTGAAACTCGCCATCAATACACCGTCCCCCGCGCTGCCCATTGCGCGATGGTGCACGCACACTTTGTCGGTAAAGGTCCTTGTCTTCCACCCCTTCATCCTCGCGGTGATGGCCGCAATCAGATCCACGCCGCCGCACTTCACTGCCATATATCCGCCGATCTCTTCAAAGCAAGCTCGCCGAAACAATTGACATGCGCCGGAAACGTGCTCAATGCCGACAAAGCGGTAGTCGTATTTTGGGAGCAAACTGTCCTTGAACGGTGTTCCGACCAGTCCCAGAGTCGAATCCTCGGCTAGCTTCCCTAGAAGGAGAGAAAAGTAGTCTTCATCAAACGAGATGTCGCCGTCCAGGTTACCGATAACTTCGTATTCCAGATCTCTGACCCTGGCGTATCCGGCGTTGAAGGCGTGGACCTTCCCGGCGAAATGCCGTTCCCTACGCTCGGGCATCCGGACGAGTTCAATCCATGGGTACTCAGCTGCATATTTGCTCACGATGGCGTCCGTGCCGTCGGTGGAACCGTCGCTGACGATGACCCATTTTCGCGGTCGCACTGTCTGCGCCATTACAGACTTGATGGTCAGTTCGATAGACCCTGCCTCGTCCCGGGCCGGCGTAACAAGTACGTAGGTGGGCAGGTTGGTAAGGGAGCTGCAGACGTGGCGGGCCCTTCCTGAGGAAGGCTGCAAGGCCCGGTTGCCCTTGGCGGTGAAAACCCTCCTCAGTCGCTGCATGTCCTCACGTCTGCGAAATGCCTGCATCTCAGGAGACACTACCCTTTCGGCGCCACGGATGAGTGCCCACACATAGCCATACGCCAGCGCCATGCCCCCAATGACAAAAGGCCTCTGAGTCATTTGATAGGCGGTTCTGAGCAGTTCCCATATCGGATGGTTCCCGAGGGTGTAATCCTTGATACCACTCCGAAATGGCGCCTCTAATCGGCGACCACGGCCCGCTACCATTTCCCGATGAAGCTGAAGCCATGTGTGCGTAAAGGTCCTCGTCTTCCAACCCTTCATCCTCGCGGCGGTGGCGGCAATCACATCCACACCGCCGGTCTTCACCGGCACGTATCCTCCAATCTCTTCGAAACACTCGCGCCGGAACAGTTGACACGGGCCGGAAACGTGCTCGATATTAACGAAATGGTAGTCGTAAACGTAACGNCCGCCGNACTTGAACGATGATCCAACCACTCCCAGCGTGGGATCCTCTGCTAGCCTCCAAAGCAGTGAAGAAAAGAACTCTGGATCATCAAACGAGACATCGCCGTCCAGGTTGCCGATAGCCTCGTATTCCAGATCCCTGACCCTGCCGTATCCGGCGNTGAAGGCATGAACCTTTCCGGCGAAATGCCGTTCCCTACGCTCGGGCATCCAAACCAGTTCAATCCATGGGTACTCGGCTGCATATTTGCTCACGATGTCGTCCGTGCCGTCGGTCGAGCCATCGCTGATGATAACCCATTTAAGGGGTCGGACCGTCTGAGAAACCACAGACTTTATAGTTAGTTCTATGAACTCAGCTTCATCCCGCGCTGCGGTGATGAGANCGTATGTAGGAAGTTTCAGCATATCTGTACGCTAATCCGCGCTCTCGATGGGAGGATATTGCTTGAGATTGGCGGGTATGGCCTGACCGGTCAACTGGAAGCCTCTACAAACCATCTGTGACATTACCAAGGCGCGAGCGCTCCGCCCTCAGAACAAGAACTGGCACACACGCGGAAATTGCTATCCCATGTGTCTATAGAACACTCTGCCAGCAGCAGCAAGCATGAAGCTGGGCGCGTGAGACCAGACATACTTGCTGATGAAAGCTTGTCCTGTTTCCGAAATACTGTAGGAATATCTCGCAGGATATCGGAGATAGACCAACTCAGTTCGAGTGGCGCCCCATCGATCTTTGAACGTAATTAGTCCAGGATTGTCACAGTCGCTGCGCCCCAAATCGAATTCGCGAAGCCGGCGCTCCTTGGCTTCCTGAATTGCCCTCCAGAACAAGAGCTGTGTGCCTCCCAAATTGTTGAATCGCTGATCTGCGCACCCATACTTGTAAACAAGAGCTCGCTTGTAGCGAATGGTGAAAATGCTCGCAACGGGCTGCCCGTTCTTTGAGACCACACGGATCTTAACTCTCTCGCCCAAACAAGCAATGAGATTTTGAAACCATGCGACCGGTTGTGCTGGCAGTCCATGGCGACGGCGCGTCATCAGGAAGAGCTGATAGAACATGCTCAATAATCCGACCGATCGCCCTTCTTCGTAAACGAGACCCTCGCGTGCCGCGCGCTGAATTTTTCTCCGCACGCAATCTCTATGGAAATTCTGAAAGATATCATCTAGGCAGGGACTTAGATCCAGTTTATGAAAGAGGAAGACCTTGCTTCTTCCAAAGCCTGTGCAACGTGTCACAACTGAATCTGTTGGTCGGATCTCGAGATAACTCCACTTTTCAGTACCTAGCTTCTCTTGCAAATAAGTTAGTAAGTGGGTCAGTTCGTCTGAGCTTTCGACCAGTGGCGCACAGTGATCAGAGAATGGCAGCGACACCAAACGGGTCCCGCTAAGCCAGCTGGAAATCTGGCAAAAAGGAAACCCATTCGTTAACGGCTGCCCTGGAGGTGAGGTTGTAAAGGCGACCGGTTTGTAGTCGTAGGTCTGTTGCAATGCTTCAAGCCAACCCCGTGTATGAAAGATCGAAGCGTCCGTGTGTTTCTGCAGAAATTCGTCCCAGCGCTCATCTCGGGTAGGGTCAATCTCGTNAACGGTCATAATGCATTGCTACCGCCAGCCTGTGCTTGTCTCNCTGTCGATCCGGGCTACTTGAGGGCATNGAGAAGCCAACCGGATTTATAAGGGCGGCAGCCAAACAAGATNTGNACTGGTCCTGGAGTCGACTTTTTTTCGTCAAAACACCAAAGGCCGCGGAATACGACGTCGACTTCGAGACTGAGTGCATTGTCCCTCCGACGCCCGCCGCGGCCTCCCGAAAAGACTGCCGCTGTTCCGTTGGGCCCGTCGATTCCTTTGCAAAGGTTCGTGCTAGGCTAAGGATTCCTGTCGTGCTAGGCGTGACGGGCTGCTGCTCATGGCTGCCAAACAGTCCTTCACCCTCTCGACAACAGTCTCTTGGTCCACTCGTTTGAGCTGCGGGTATATCGGCAATGAGAGAATCTCGGCTGCGACTCTTTCTGTCACAGGGAAGTCTCCTTGATGGTAGCAGAGGGAGGTGTAAGCTTTCTGCAAATGAAGCGGGATTGGGTAGTGAATACCGGTACCTATGCCCGCTGCCTTCAGATCGCTCTGCAGCGCTTGCCGATCCTGTATCCTTATCACATAGAGGTGATATACCGCCCGGACCCAAGATGGCTCGGCTGGAAGTATCACTCCATCTTCTGCGCAGAGCAATTCTCGGTAAACCTCGGCTTTGTCTCGGCGTTGACTGTTCCAGCGCGATAGATGATCCAGTTTCAATCGGAGAATCCTTGCCTGAATCGCATCCAGCCTGCCGTTGTAACCCTCTATGTCGTGGTAATACTTCTCCGCTTGGCCATGGTCGCGCAGCATCCGTATTCTCTGCGCCAGGTCTGGATCGTTGGTCGTGACTGCGCCAGCCTCACCGCAAGCACCCAGATTCTTGCCGGGATAGAAACTGAAGGCCGCTGCTTTCCCCATCGATCCAGCTCTTTTCCAGCATTCGTCTTTTTGCGAAAAGTACTCGGCGCCATGGGCCTGGCAGGCATCTTCCAATACGATGAGACTCCAAGCTTCAGCCAGTTCTCGAATCCGATCCATGTCGGCCGTCTGTCCATAGAGGTGAACGGGCGCAACCGCCGAAATTGTTCGCCCGGTCCGTCGTGAAATCGGCCTTCCGGTAAGCTGATCCTGGTCGCACTTCGTCTCCAAGTATTCGTGGAGTTTCTCAGGATCCATGTTAAAGGTGCGCTCATCTATGTCGACGAACTCAGGCCGTGCACCAGCCTGGGAAATGGCTTCGGTGGTCGCGATGAAAGTGTTCGGCACGGTGAGTACGCTATCCCCAAGGCTGACCCCTGCGGCCATGAGCGCGAAACGCAGCGCATCTGTCCCGCTGCCCACACCGACACAATGGTTGACCTCGCAGAACTCCGCAAATGCGTTTTCAAATTCTTGTACCGCTTTCCCTCCTATGAATGCAGCGCTGTGTAGTGCAGTCCGAAAAACCGTGACTAACGCCTCTTCCATCTCCACGTGAGGACTAACCAGATCGAGAAACGGAATATGAGTGCTGCTCATTGTCTATGCCTCCATTTTGATGAGTATGACTCTGCGCATTTCAGCCAAATGTGATTACTCGGCTAACGGGCCCCGGTTGGCATGTACATTCATTTCCTTGCGTTGTTCCGGGTCAATTCCGCCCGTCCCTTGCCGCCGAGATATCTCAAGATCTTTGCAGGGTTCCCCGCGACAATCGCATTTTCAGGCACGTCTTTCGTGACGGTGCTTCCCGCCCCGACAATCGCGTTTTTCCCGACTGTCAGCCCAGAAAGGATTGTGGCACCGGAGCCAATCGAGGCTCCAGACCTAACTTCAGTACGTTCCACTTTCCAGTCGGCTTCAGTCTGTAATTTGCCTTCGGCACTGGTCGCCCGCGGATAACTGTCGTTGATGAACGTCACCCCATGACCGATGAAGACATTGTCCTCGATGGTGACCCCTTCGCAGATAAAAGTGTGGCTCGAAATCTTGCACCGTTTGCCGATTTTGGCGTTTTTCTGCACCTCAACAAATGCTCCGATCTTTGTCTCGTCTCCGATTTCACAGCCATACAGATTGATGAACTTGGACAGTTTGACATCGACGCCCAGTTTTACATCTGCCGCTATACAGACGTATGAATTGCCGGCGTTATCGCTCTGTGCGTATTTAGTATTTTTCATGCAAGGTGTAACACTATTCGCGAAAGATTGTGCTACTTAGCGGAACTGAGAGATTAGCTATACTTAATTGCACCACGATGGCGCAGGGACTTACTGGCGGCTTCTAGCATCTTGACGATCCGCAGACCCGCTTGCCCGTCATTGAAAGGAGTCTGATCATTACGGATGCAGTCGACGAAGTAGCTCAACTCCAGGCGCAGCGCCTCGCCCCCCTCTAACCGAGGGGCCCACATGTCGCCTGATCGGTAGTTCACGAGTAAATTATAAAGACCCTCGGTGTTTGTAACTTGCACTCCTTTGTCGTAGATCTTGACTTTTTCGTCCGCTTCCAGGTCGTTCCACACGAGCATTTTCTTTTCGCCGCCAATTAGAGTCGTACGAACTTTGACCGGAGACAACCAGTTTACGTTGATGTGCGCGATGACCTCGTTTGGGAAGTACAGCGTGATGAAGGCAACGTCCTCAACCCCGTTCAAGTGGGTCTGGCCCGTCGCGACGATTTCCTCGGGCCTCTCCTGGATGAGGTAGTCCATGATCGACAGGTCATGTGGGGCAAGATCCCAAATCACATTGATGTCATGCTGGAACAGGCCCAGGTTCACGCGCATAGAGTCGTAATAATACAGTTTGCCCAGCGCGCCTTCATGCAATAACTGCTTGATCTTCTTTACGGCTCCGGTGAAGAGGAAGGTGTGGTCCACCATGATTTTCAAGTCTTTGGTGGCGGCAAGGTTAATCAGCTCTTCCGCTTGCGCTGAGGTGCTCGTGAAAGGCTTTTCGACGAAAATGTGTTTCCCATTTTCAAGGGCGGCTTTGGCAAGTTCGAAGTGCGTCCAGACAGGGGTTATTATCGCGACCGCGTCAATTTCGGTCGATGATATGACCTCGGATGCATCAGCGGTCACTTGGACTCCGCGAGTCATCTTCTGTGCTCGTGCTCTCGCGGCAGGGACCTTGTCCGAAACGGCCATGACGCGCGCGCCGTCCATGCCATCAAGGTTCCTGACGATGTTTGGGCCCCAGTAGCCGTAGCCAATTACACCGAACTTCACCATATTCTTACTTCCTTCTGAGACTGGTATTGTTTGGGAAATATGCACTGCGGCGTACATAGCAAAGTGACTTACCATGCAGGGGATAGTACTTCGTTGGTTGATGGGCGCCACAAATCGGGGACGAAGCGGGGCGTCCCCTTAATACGCGCCTCCGCCTTCAGCCACGGCTCGGGGCGTGCGCAGGAGAATCTTAATGTCAAGCCAAGGCGACCAGGCTTCGGCATACCTGAGATCGAGGCGGACCATCTCATCGAACTTGACCCGGGATCGACCATTCACCTGCCACAGCCCCGTAATGCCTGGTTTGACTTCTAATACTCTTCGCCGGTGCCATGTCTGGTAGGCCGCTAATTCGTATGGAATTGGGGGACGCGGTCCGACCAGCGACATTTCGCCCCTTAACACATTCAAGAGCTGGGGAAGTTCATCCAGGCTACTCCTCCGCAAGAACGCCCCTACTCGCGTGATTCTAGCGTCGTTCGTGAGCTTGTAGACACCGGCACCGTCCCCATTACCGTTGGTGGGATTCCGTTGCGCCTGGCCGGCGATCAATTGCGTCACGTATTCCCTGTGAATGCTGGCATCGTTGTCGACATGCATCGACCTGAATTTCAGGAACACAAAGGACTTACCGTACTGTCCGATCCG
>JGI26339J46600_10000348_pt1 | contig 15745 bp, 14 predicted proteins | sample BogFormECP12_OM1_FD_46600 | JGI IMG/M metagenome (IMG submission 46600) | reverse complement strand
CCCAAAATGAGACAATGGAGACAAATGAGACAAATGAGACACTTTCTTTTCGTGTGTAGCATCAGTAGCTTAGATGGGCAAATACGCACCCCTTGTTCAAAAAATGGAAAAAGTGTGGCATTTTGCCACACTGGCGGTGGCTTTGGAGTGCGGCAGCTTGCTGCCGCTTTATCCTCCGCAGCTTGCTGCGGGCGTTTCCGACGGAAGGAATGCAGGGCGAGGCGCCGCGGAGCAACGGCGCAAGCCCTCAGGTGCGGGAAGCGGCAGCAAGCTGCCGCACTCCAAAAATGGAAGTGTAGCATTGCGGAGTTCTATCAGCGACTCGGTTGGGAGAGCCCTCTGTAAGGCCATCCGTGTGCATGGTCTTCCTGAACCAACTTCCGGGCCGAGGGGGCGCGGCGTCGCTGGACTTCGCTTCCGCGCGTTGGGCGGTACCTAGCCTGATGCAGCCGCGCTCGGTAGGCTTCAAAGAGCGCTGGGTTCAGGAAGCCTCAGCCTCAAACAAAGGAGCTGTGATAACATGTGCCGCTTATCGGTCTTGAAGGAGTTCATCGAGATACCGTGGGGTAACGTATTCGATGCGGTCACTGCTCATCAAAGCCTCGCTCCTTCTTGCTTCCGTCGTCTTCATGCTTTTATCAGCCGAGGGTCTGCTCCGTTTTTATCCTCCCTTCCGTCCACTTCCGCGCACCTATGTTGGGGAATACGAGAATCGGCAACGCCACTTTTTGGTCGCCGATCCGGTGTTGGGCTGGAAGTTCCGACCCAACTCGGAATTCGGCATCTACCACGCTAACGCTCAGGGGTTTCGAGCCCGCTCAGATTTCGATCCTAATCGGTCTTGCAAGACAATTGCCTTGGCAGGGGATTCCTTCACATTTGGCATGAACGTCGGATACCAAGAAACATTCGCCTCCTTGATCGAGACCGGCCTTCCGGGCACTTGCGTCGATAACATGGGCATACCGGGGTTTGGGCTCGACCAGATGTGGCTGACGGTTCGTACTCAAGCCCTACCGCTTCACCCGCGCCTGGTCACTGTGGCTTTCATCGGCGCCGACTTGGCGCGGAGCGAGGAAGCCTACCGCCCGATGGAGGGCTTCAACAAGCCGACCTTCAAGTTGGTCGATGGCCGGCTGGTTCCCGAGACGGCGCGGGACCGCCCGAATTTCCTCGTCCGGTTCTTACAAGCTCATTCCAGTGTGTGGCGGGTGGCGCGGCTGGGCGCTCGCACACTCGGCCAGCACTACCCGTTTGGAGAATGGTGGACTCTGAATGCCGCCATCCTGGACGCGATTCGAGACGACTGCCGCCGAGCCGGGGTTCCCGTGTTGTTTATCTACATTCCTTCACGCGACTGGAAAGCCTTCCCCACCCTGAGCGCGTACATGGCGCGCAACCAGGCGAGCTTCATTGACATGTCGGAAGGAGGGTTCGCTCTCACACCCGATATGTATATTCCAGCAAACGATCACCTGAACGACAAAGGTCATCGGCAGGTCGCGGATGCCGTCCTGCGCTGGCTTCAGCAGAATCCTCAGTTTTTCAAGGGATTCTAGCCCACCACCCACAACAGTCGGAGGCTTGCCATTTGCATGCCGGATAGACTAGTCTAACAGATTGCCGGAGGGCTAAGAAACGGCGAAGACGGACCTACCCAACCCTTGGCCGAACGCTGATCGTTGGTACCGCCATTCGTTGGTTGTCCTACTGTCCCTTACGCCGACCTTTTTTCAGCAACTCGGTTGGGGAAACCCTCGGTAGCAGCATCCGTGTGCATGGTCTTTCTGAACCAACTTCTGGGCCGAGGGGGCATGGGGGCGTCGGCGGACTTCGCTTCCGCGCAAATCCCGGCGATCGGGCTGGGCGCTGCCCAACCCTCCGCGCGCGCGGTTGACGCGCGAGAGGTGCGGGCCACGCCGCACCTGGGACGTTTTCTCGTCTTAGCGGCGCAACTCGCACTCCTGCTGCTGATCTTCCATCTGTACCACACCTCGGACAAGCCCGAATTCCTGCTCATGGTCAACCTGGTCTTCGGAGCTTTCCTTATTCACTACTGGCTGCCTTTTCGCTTCAAGGAGCCATTCTGGGTTGCGGTCTCGCTGGGTGGGGCCTTTCTCTTGCTGCGGCCTCGCCTGGCTTTGCTCCTCATTGCCGTTGGGCTGGCGATCTTCCTAATCCTGCGCAGTCGCGTCCCGTACAGGTTCCGGGTATTGGCGCTGGGGCTCATCTTCGCGGTGCTTATCTACGGCCGCGCCATGGGAAAGTTGCCCATGTTCTTCCCCGTGTTTGGCGCCATTTTCATGTTCCGGATCATCATCTACGTCTACGATCTGGCCCACAGCAAGCAACCCGCGCAGTTGCTGCCCTTCCTGGGTTATTTCTTCCTGCTGCCCAACTACTTTTTCACGCTCTTCCCGGTGATCGACTTCCAGACCATGCGGCGGACCTATTATCAGCGCGACATCCACGTTATCGCGCAGCAGGGAATCCACTGGATGACGCGCGGCACCATCCAACTAATGCTCTATCGACTGGTAGTGTACTTCAATGACACCTACCTGCCGGATCGCGTGACCAGCCTGGGGGCGCTGGTTTCGACGACGGTCCTTACCTATCTGCTCTATTTGAACGTCTCCGGGCAGTTCCACTTGATCGTCGGCATGCTCCACCTCTTCGGTTACGATCTTCCGGAAACGAATCGCAAGTATCTTCTGGCCAGAGGCCTCACGGACTTCTGGCGCCGGATCAACATCTATTGGAAAGACTTCATGGTGAAGATCGTCTATTTCCCCGTCTACTTCAAGCTGCGCAAGCGGGGAGACCTTCGTGCCCAGGTGATCGCAACCGCAGCCGTCTTTTTCGCCACCTGGGCCTTGCATTCTTATCAGTCTTTCTGGCTACGCGGTCAGTTTATCCCCAGTTGGCCGGACACCCTTTTCTGGGGGATTCTGGGCCTACTGGTGATTGCCAACGTGCTCTACGAGGGCCGTCATAAGCCCCAACCGCAGGATTCCTCCTGGCAAGGCCGCGCGCTCAGGGGGGTGCAGGTGCTGGGAACTTTTGCGCTCATCTCTAACTTGTGGTTCCTGTGGTCCGCGCCCAGCATAGGGGCCTGGATCTACTTGATGACTCATTGGATGCATCGGGGCTGAATGATAAACGCGTGGCTGAACAGCAAGAGCGGGTGGCGTGATGCCGTGCTGGTCTTGGTAACCCTGATCGGCCTGGCGGGGTTCGAGAAAGCTGCGCTTATCGTGTACACCACCCCGCTTGGCCGCTATCCCGCCATGATGCTGGAAGTGATGCGCAGCGCGGTGCGCAACCCCGGGAATGCCGGGTACTACGAGAGGCTGTTCAGGGGGACCGGCGAGGTCGCGCCTGACCCCAGGTACATTCACGACAACAGCTTTCGGGTTTACCGGCTGAGGCCCAACCTTGAACAGAAGGTCACCGGGTGGACGACGAACAGTTTCGGCTTGATCGGTCGAGAGTGTTCCCTGCACAGACCGCCCCACACGCGACGGGTGGCGTTGCTGGGAGACTCGATAACCGCGGGGTTTGGCCTGGATGACCCGAACCGTACTTTCGGGGGGTTGCTGGAGGACCGGCTGAATGCGACGAAGGCTATGCCCGAGCGGCTCGAGATCCTCAACTTCGCGGTAACAGGGTACCATCTTACGCAGATCCTCGACGTCACGGCCGAGGATGTGCCTCGTTTCGAGCCTGACGTTTACATGCTGGCGCTGACCGAGCTCTCGGTTTTCAGGAACTGGGATGAGCACTTGGTACAACTGATTCAGTTGGGGATCGACCCGAAGTACGATTTCCTCCGAGAGACCGTCCGCAGAGCCGGAGTATCGAGAAAGGATGACTCCGTCTTGATGTATGCCAAGCTGGCTCCGTTCCGCCTGCCTGTCCTGCGGGAACTGTTGGGGGAAATGAAATCCCACGCGGATCACGCCCATGCTCCCTTCCTTGTACTCCTGGTGCCCACCGCGGAGGAGGGCGATCTGAGCAAGAAGCGGTTCGATGGTATCCCGGAATTGCTGGCCTTGCGGCATATTAGGTTCATCGATCTGCTGGACACGTTCGATAACATTGCGGATATGGACGCGTTTCGAATCAGTTCAACGGATGTCCATCCCAACGAGCGCGGCCATGCCATGATTTTCGAGAACCTCTACGCCAAGCTTCGGGCGCGGCCGGATGCCTGGGCCGACTTGGTAGGCGAGAGCGCCGTCCGTGAGGCCACGGATGTGAACCGGCGGGCAGCGTTTTGAACTCAGCGTCAGCGGGGCCAAAATTGGACTTGTCTCATAGCCCGTCAGCTTTTTGTGGCGAACTCGGCTCTGCCCGCGACTCGAAAGCGAGTATTCGGTGGTTTTCTTTTCCCGCTTCGGGTTTCTGGCGATCTCTAATCGCGCGGTTCGGACGGGGAGCGAGCGGCTCGTCTTCATACGTGGTGGCCTGGGGGAGGAGTCAGTTATTCGTTCGGCTTGGACGGCTCAGTGCCATCAACAGCCTGCTGGTGACACTGGTGCTCGCGTTGGTGCTGGCCAGGGATCTCACCACCTGGCAACTGGTCCCGATCTACTTCGCCACTCCCCTGGCCTTTTTGGTGGCCGGGGCTATCGTCGCGCTGCCTATTTCCGGGACAATCCAGCGAGCCGGCCCGCAACCCAGATTTCCAACCTCCCTACTGCTCACTGGCGTGGCTTTGCTGGGACTTGCTCTGCGGCTGTTTCGGATCGATTCTCCCAGCGTCTGGTACGACGAAATCTTTACGCTAAGTGTCAGTCGGCTTCCGTTTGCCCCGATGAATGCAGCCCTCATTCGGGACATCGTGCATCCACCTCTGCATTACTATGTCCTTCATGGATGGTTTCAGGCATTTGGTTTCGGGCCGTTTCAGGCTCGTTTGCTGTCGGCATGCTATGGTACCCTCGCGGTTCTGGCAATCTATGTTCTGGCAAGCTACCTGTTCGACCGCCGCACGACGGTATTGTCGGCGTTGCTGCTCGCCGTCTCCCAGTTGGCGATCATGTACTCCCAGGAAGCGCGACCCTACGCGCAGTTCCTGTTGATTTTTCTTGGTTGCGTGTACCTGTTCCTGCGGGCCCTGCGAGAGAAAAGCCTTCCGCTCTGGATCGTATTCCTTTGCCTCTCCTCTCTACTCATCTACACGCATTATTACGGCTTCTTGGTTCTGCTCTCTGTTATCCTGTTCGGCATTGTCTATCGGAAGCGGTACTCTCTCCCGGCAAAGTGGCTGTTGGGCGGCACCTTCGGATTAGCACTGGCGTATCTGCCGTGGTTCACCAGCGGCGTCATCGGCCAGGCGTTACACGGAACAAAGGCCCAGACGCTCGGCGCGTGGGCGCATTCGGGCCCTGAGCGCGTGCACTGGTTCACATTCATCACGTCGCTGAATACGTTTAACAACGGGCGGCCCAACGGGCTTCTGGCTTTGGCTCCCTGGTGGACGTTCATCGTCGGAGGGCTGTTGTTCAGCCTCCCGGCTGCGTTTGCACTCCGACCGTTTGTGGTACGGCAATCGGACAGAACGGATGAGGGCAACGAGCGGGAGAACCTGGTATTTCTGGTGCTGTTGCTCGCGGTGCCGATGGCTCTGGCGCTCGCCGCCGGTTTTGTGCGACGGACCTACGATGTCAAGTACGTGGCGTTCTGTGCCGCTCCTTACTACATCCTGGTGGCTCGCGGCATCTCCACGATGCGTTCGGCGGCAGTGCGTTGGGCGTTCATCGCCTTTCTACTGGCGTATAGTGTTCGGTCTTTGCGCGCAAACTACTTCATCCCTTACAAGGAGGACTACAAGGGCGCCCTGGCTTCCATGGCCCACGATTACCGGCCGGGCGACTGTGCAGTGGTTGCCCAACCATGGGAGGAACGGCAAGCGCGCTGGGCTTGGTCCATCTATGAGGGCGACCAGCCTGATCTGCGAGTCGTCCCGCTCGACTCGACCCTGTCCCCGGCGGCGCAGTGCCAGAGAGTCTGGCTCATCTCCGTCCTTTATCGGGAGACGCCGCCTGCAGTCGAAGCGGCTGAATCGGCCCGGCGGAGACTCGCACCAAGCTACGCCACGATCGAGCGGCGGCGATTCTTCTGGGTGGATATTGACCTCTACGGGGCGGTGCGGGCGGCGCCGAGATGAAGGCAGGTTTGTTCTAGCAGGGCGCTGAGAACCCTGTTCCGAGCGGTGTTGGTAGCGGCGCCCTCTAGGGCGGCACTTTGAATTCAGCAAGATGCCCGGCTGAAGCCGGCCGCTACGAGTGCCCACGAGCGGGCGGCAGAGCCGCTAGCCGCTGTCAAATCTTAAGTGTTACAGCACACTAGCACGATCGGTTATACTTATACTCGGTAATGTCTCAACACGGGCGAACGAGTTGGGAACCCTTCTTTATGCATGAGAGGCCAAAACGATGGACCATGCCGATCCCGGGTAATGGGCACGGCGCTCTTATGGGAGTCGTCCTCTTGTTGCTTGCCGGCATGGGCGTAGCGCAAATCGTTTCAACCTACCATGTTTTCAGTCAGATAACTGACGAGCCAGCCCATCTGGCAACCGGCATGGAATGGCTTCAACAGGGAACCTACACGTTGGAGCCGCTACACCCTCCGCTTGCGCGGATCGCCGTCGCGCTAGGTCCTTATCTGTCCGGGCTCAGGTTGGCCGGCCAAGGCGACGTATGGCAAGAAGGGAATGGAATCCTCCTTGCTCGCGGGCGATATCTGCACAATCTGACGCTAGCGCGATTGGGCACCCTGCCGTTTTTCCTTATCGCCACCCTCCTGGTCTGGTACTGGGCTCGGGTTCGATACGGGAATGGTCCTGCCCTCGTGGCGACGTTGCTCTTCACCACTTCTCCGGTTGTCCTAGCTCATGCCGGTGTGGCCACCACCGATATGGCTATCACCGCCGGCTTCACCGGCGCCCTCATATCGTTCATTAACTTGCTGGACCGGCCGACCTACCTTCGATCCGCCGTACTCGGCGTCGCGCTGGGGCTTGCCATTCTCTGTAAGTTCAGCGCCTTGGTCTTCCTGCCCGCTTGTGGGTTAGCTTTGTTGGCTTGGCGATTTCTTGGACGAGACAAAAAAGAAGAGCCCCCGGTAAGCGATCGATTTCAATGGCGTGGAGGCATTGCCCTTATCGCGCTCGCAATGTGTTTGGTAGTTTGGGCCGGGTACCGGTTCTCCGTTGGCTCGCTCACTTCGGCTGCCGACAGGCCGCACGCCAAACTCGACCGTCTCCTGCGCTCAAGCCGCACTCTCCACAAGGTAGCTTATGCGGCGGTTGAATTCCCTTGGGTCCCAGCACCGGCTTTTTTCCGGGGACTTGATCGAGTACGCAAGAAGGAGGCACGGGGTCATACGGGTTACCTGCTTGGCCAGGTTCGCGAGAGAGGTTGGTGGTACTTCTTCCCTGTCGCATTGGCGGTGAAGACCACATTACCGTTGTTAGTTCTCATCGGTATGGGAGCCTTCTACCTCGGAAAGTCCGCATGGGCCGAGAAAAACTGGATTGCGGCGGCGCCGCTGGTTGCCGCCCTGGCACTCCTGCTCGTATGTATACCCAGCCACATCAACATCGGAGTCCGTCATATTCTCCCCATTTTTCCTCTATTTGCCATCATCGCCGGAGTCGGTGCCTGTTGGTTTTGGAACCGTGCCAAGCTTTCGGGCAGTCCCAAGCTGAAGTATGCAGGAGTCGCCGTAATTCTACCTCTCTTGGCTTGGCACCTCACCGCCTCAATCCGAGCCCATCCCGATTACCTCGCGTATTTCAACGAGTTGGCTGGCCAGCATCCGGAAAGGATCTTGATTGACAGCGATTTGGACTGGGGCCAGGACTTGCTTCGTTTGTCTGCGGTCCTGCGGGAGAAGCGTGTTCCCGAGGTGTCCATTGCGTACGCAGGCAGCCAGGGCCTGGACCTGACTCAGTTTGGTCTCCCACCGTTTCGGGTACTCGCTCCTCATACGCCAGCCGACGGTTGGATTGCCATCAGTCTGCTCCGACTTAAAGCCGGAGGGCTCGGTTTCCCCAAGGACAGCTTCTCTTGGCTCGAGGCCTACAAACCAGTAGGTCTGGCTGGCCGGTCCATCTGGCTGTTCTATGTGCCGGACACAGCTCGCGGAGAAGCAGGAATGGGTTCTCCCCAACTCCCGCAAGGAGCGGGCCAATAATCCTTATGCTTGCGATTGAACCCGCCCCCAACAAGCCGAAGTGGCGGGACTGGATTTCGAAGGGCCTCATTTTCGTCTTGTCGCTCTCGCTCTTCATGGAGGGCGGGGCGCGAGTGGCTCTCTCGATCCACCCGCTGCGCCGTCGAATTGTCGGCTATGATAACTCGTCCTACAGATTGCAATGGATAAAGATCCATCAAGAACACGGCCGCGAGTGGAATGGGCCGCACGCTATTTATCATCCGACGCGGGGTTGGACGTTGAAGCCAGCCATCACCGACATGCGGGTTTTTGATGGGACGATTCTGAATTCGAATTCCAAAGGGGTACGGGGAAAGACGGAATACGAGTACCAGCGCACGGCGGGGAAACACCGCATCGTCGTTTTGGGTGACTCCTTTACCTTTGGTGCCGAAGTGCCGGATGAGGAGACCTATTCATACCACCTGGCATCAGCCCTCCCCAATACGGAAGTCTTGAATCTGGGCGTCCAAGGGTACGGCCATGATCAGATGTTGCTGTATTTGAAGGAGGAAGGCGTCAAGTACCGCCCTGACGTGGTCATGCTGGGGTTTACTTATGTCGACGTCTACCGCAACATCTGGAGCTTCTACGCCTATGCGAAGCCCAAGTTCGAATTGACCTCTGGCGGCCTGCGACTAACGAATGTTCCGGTGCCCACGCCGGACCGCGTTCTTGCCCGGGAGCCCTATCGCTCGAAAGCTCTTGACCTCCTTGTGATTCTGAGGGCAAAGCTGCGATGGAACCTGGGCGAGAATGAAGCGGAGGCTAGGAACCTGACGAGAGCGCTCCTCGATGAGATCATCGCCACCACACGCAGCATCGGCGCAACTCCCGTGTTTGTCTATCTGCCGGTGGGCGAGGAGATCCAGCCTTTTCGGGCGCAATATCTCGCGTACAGCCCGTCAGTGGAGGAGCGCGAACAGTTCCTTCGTGACTACTGTCAAAACCGGGGTATCCCCTGTGTGTTGCTTGGACCGAGATTTCGCGAGGAGGCCAAAAGGGGAGTCCATTTGCTCCCCCCGCAAGGTTTGTTTGGTCACTGGACTCCGGAGGCACATAGAATAGCGGCGCAGGAGATTAAGGACTTTCTCGTCAAAGACAACCTGATTCAAATTAGTTCCACTCCGGATGCCGGCGTGAGATATCATGTTGGGCGAGCACGACATCAATCGGGCTCCAGATGGACACCCCGACCTCTATCGATGGCAAAGCCCTCACCCGCACGGAGGGGTGGAGGGGTAGATGATGCGGGTGATTGAGCCCATCACCAGGAAGGCGGAGCTGGCTGGCCGGGTTTTAATCCTCCTATTTCTCTGGATTCAAATGGCTTAAGCTTATAATCCCAAGGGCAGGTGGGCGAAGACTTCCATGAGCACACAGGCGGGTAATGAGAACTCGGTGCCTGCTCCGCTGGGATACGTAAGGCCGGGACTTCAGGCTTTCTTGGTGGTAGCGGTGGCGCTGATCATCCTGATTGCCGCGCTGCGGGTGCGGACATGCTGGAACAACGACAGGTACGTGGAACATACCGCTGGCGAATGGATCGCTTTGGCGTCGGATTTGAAGGACGGCGCATTCTACCGTCCCTTATTCGGCCCCAGCGGGTATGGCGGTACGCGTTATTTCCCATTGTACTTTGTCCTGGAGGCCGGGCTGCTGGAGCTCGGTGTTCCAGTGCGGCTCAGCGGCTATCTGCTTTCCGCCGCAGCCACCGTCTTGCTCGTCGCGGGAGCTTTCTCCTTGATGAGGAGACTGGGCGTGGAGCGTTGGTTGGCGGCTTGCTCGGCGGGAGCCGCCTTGGCTGCGGCCGCGGTACAATGGTCGTTGTTGAGCCCGCATGCGGACGGGCTGGCGTGTGCCCTTAATGTCTGGGGCTTGACGGTGATCGCCCGGCCGAGACCCAACCACAGGAACGTCCTGTTGGCCTCGATCCTCTTCAGCCTGGCTTGGTCGGCCAAGCTCACCACCGTCTTCGGAGCGGGCGCCGCATTCCTCTGGTTGGTATTAGCCGGTTTCTCTGGCATGGCTTGGGTACTTGCTGTCGAGACGGCTTGCGGGTGGTTGGCCGTGCTGGGCACCATGGCCATTGCCAGTCACGGTCGCATCCTGGGGATACTCAAAGCGTGCAGCTCGGGGGGCACCAGTCTGGCGCTGATCTTGTCTGGCCCCTGGCATCTGCTGACCTTGACGGTCCAAGAAGATCCGGGCCTGCTTCTTTTCCTTTTCCTGGCGCTCCTGGCCCTGTTCTTCCTCAAGTCCTGGCGAAGTTTGCCGGTTTTGTTCTTCGTCGCCACCCTCGCTGCGACGGCAGTGATTCTAGGCTCACCCGGGACCACTTCTAACCACCTGCTAGACGTGCAGGTGGCGGCGGTGATTCTCTTCACGGTTTGGGTTGCCGAAGAACCCGCGCCGCTGCCGAAGGAGCTGGGAGTGTGTGCCCTCGCGCTCGCTACTCTGCTTGCCGCAGTGCCACTGCGGTTCAGGCTCAAGGTTGACGATCGGATGCTTCCCGCGCATCGGTTCGAAAGAGTCATCGCCCTCATCGGCGACACCCATAAACCCATCCTGGCGGAGAACCCGGCCCTCCCCGTGCTCGCCGGGCAGCGTCCCTACGTGATTGATCCTTGGATGCTGCGCCTGCTCCAGACGCGGCAGCCCAGTTTTGGCGAGCCGCTTCTGGAAGGTTTGCATAGCCAGGCCTTCAGCGCGGTGGTGCTCTTCATGAAAGATCCCCGATCGGAGGAAGGCCGGGTATGGTATGAGCGGGCCCACTTCGGGCCGGGGTTCCTACAGGCCCTCAACCAGAGCTATCGGCTGGAGTCCGTTGTTGACGGGCAGTTTGTTTATTTGCCGGGAACTGCCCCGCCCCAGTGAAGAAGTGGCCAGTGGTTAAGTGCTATTGGCAGTATCAACGAAGGGAGTCCTCTGACAAATGTCACCCGGAGCCGAACGCAAGCTATTGCCGAGTATCCTGCTGGCCAGCTCATCTGCCCTCGTAAGTCTGGTTGTAGTCTTTCTCGCCGCAGAAATCGCGACGAGGATTGTTCGACCCGCACCGCCCACACCGCAAGATTATCCCTGGATCATAGACCCATCCATCGGGTACGAATTCAAACCTCACGCTGTCTGGCGCGTCCATTGGCCAGACATCTCGGACCCACCCGAGCCGCTCAACAGCGAAGGGTTCCGCAGCGAAGATCTTCCTCTCACGAAGAGCCCGGACGAGTTCCGCATCCTTGCTCTGGGCGACAGCACTTGCTTTTCTATGCTAGTCCCACGGGAGGATTCCTGGGCGTACCTTCTGGAACAGATGCTGAACAAGCCGCCGCGCACCAAGAGGGCGGAAGTAATCAATGCCGGGGTACCCGGCTACGTCTCCTACCAGGCGCTCGAGAGGCTGAAAAGAAGAGGGGTCAAGTACAACCCCGACCTCGTCGTGGTCATGGTCGGCTGGAACGATTTGGAGCTGGCCTCGTATCACGAATGGAAGCCCCGCATCGACTTTGCGAAGCTAGGTCTCGGCGCCCTGGAGCTTGGAAAGGATACCATCGCCCACAGTAGGCTGCTGGCGCTGCTTGACACAAGGCTACGGAAGCTGCGCTATTACAGTTTCGGGCTTCCCACGACGCGGAAGGACAGCGGCGAGCCGTTTAATCAGCAAGCCCTCGACCTTTTTGTAGGCAATCTGGAGGGGTTCCGGAAGATCTGTGCTTCTCACGGCGACATCCTCGCCGTGGCGGTACAGCCGACGCTATTCGAGGTGACACCTGCCCCCGATGATCTCAACCGGAAACTCAGGGGACTCGTTCCTTACTTTCCTCTTTCCGTGCGGGAATGGCGAGAATGGAATGGTCGTTACGCCGAAGCCATACGACAGTTCGCCAAGGCCTACCCCGAAACGGTGCTGATCGACCCCACGGAGGCCTTCAAAGCCTCAGGTAGCCTGTTCTTGGACAACGTACACCTCGCACCCGACGGTAACAAGCTTTTGGCAACCGAAATCGCGCGGATTCTGAGCGAGCGCGGCGTGCTACCCGCCGAGCATATTTCATCCCACGGGCAGCCCCTTCCCGACGCGGTTCAGGCGCCACGCGCTAGAACAGGGCGTAAATGAACGGAGCAACGGCTGAGGCCTCGGCTAAGACGATAAACAACACGCCGAACACCAGCAGCACCGCAATCATCGGCACCAGCCACAAGCGCTTCCTTTTCCGAAAGAGCTGCAGTAGCTCACCGGAGGTGCTGGCCTTTGTTTTCATCTCATCGAGAACAGGCATGACCTCTCCTTTCCAATCGAGTATCGCACGACGCAGTAACTTTGGCAAGTTACCAACGTGCTCGGTAGTGTCTCAGTTTACACACTACCACGTGCTCAGAATTCCGAGCGTGGCCGTGGCTTTCTTCCGACCAGGATAAAAAAGCCGCCCTCCCGCTCTTCCGTGAAAATCCATTTGAGCTGGCAAAGCAAATGCTCAAAACGGCTTCCCACCGGCTGCGGTTCGAAAAGGGGATCCGATGACGTAAACCGCTGCCCTAGCCGGATCTTGGGAACTGCATTGACATATTCGATGCCGTTCTTGCCAAACCATTCGAGAACATCGGCTACCGAGAACTTATCTTCGTGGGGATTCTTGTACTGGTCCAGATACCAGATCCGCTTCTTTTCGTCGCCCATGGACCTTCCGCGCATGAAGTAGTCGAGCCATCGCAAACGATCTCCTGTCAGGCGAAAGATCCACCGGCGCGCGTCCAGGAGAAGCCGCCCGTAGGTGTTATACAGTCCGATCGTGATGTAGCCGCCGGGCTTGACCAGCCCGCACAGATTCTGGAACGCACCATAAGCGTCGGCCGTGTGGTGAAGCACGCCATTGGAAAAGACGTAGTCGAAGCTCTGGCCCGCTAGCGCCGGGTGAAACAGGTCCATGCGCACAAATGAGACATGCTTGAGATCGAACCGGCGCCTGAAGTAATTGGCCTTGGCGAGCGACGCCTCCGAGAAATCCGCCCCTACCACCTTGCGATGCAAGATGGAAAGGAAAATCGACAGTTGCCCCGTGCCGCAGCCGGCGTCCAGGATGCGGACGCCCAGCGGCAACTCCTCGTCCAGGACCCGCGCATACAAGCCGCGCTTGGCCTTCTCCACCAGGTCCAACGGTGTGTCAAAGTCTTCGTATCCGGGGAACGAGTAGTCCTCGTAGAAGGCTCGGACTTTCTTGCCAACGTCGTCCCGCAAACTCGGCCGCATCGTCCACCGTTTCTCCCCCGCCTGTGCAGACCGCTCGTCGGACCGCGCATCAAGATTTCTGTACCAGACAATTCCCCAGCACTAGCACTTCCATGTCGCTCACGCTGTACGTCCGGAACGCCTCGCGTGGCGTGTTGACGATGGGCTCGCCTTTCAGGTTAAACGAGGTGTTCAGCAGCACGGGCACGCCCGTCGCCTCGCCGAAGCGCTCGATGAGCCGGTAATACCGGGGCGACAGATCGCGATGCACCGTCTGCAGCCGGCCCGTACCGTCAACGTGGGTGATGGCGGGAACAAGGTGCTGTTTGTCCTGCTTGACATCCACCACGTAGAGCATGAAGCGCGCCGGATACTGCCGGGCCGGTTCATTTAGCGCGAAGAACTCGCTGGCACGGTCCACCAGCACCGAGGGCGCGAATGGTCGATACGGCTCTCGAAACTTGATCTTGGCGTTGACGATATCCTTCATTTCCGGGCGCCGCGGATCGGCCAGAATCGAGCGATTGCCGAGCGCGCGGGGGCCCAGTTCGAATCGCCCTTGCGTCCAGCCGACCACTTTGCCGTTCTGGAGCGCGTCCACAACTCGCTCGATCAGCTTCTCCTCGTCGTCGAAACGTTCGTAAGGAATATTGCTCTCGCGCAGAAATGCCTCTACCTGGGGTGCGCAGTGTTCTTCGCCCCAGTATGCGTGCTCCATCACCAACCGCCGTGGTTGGCCGAGCACCGCGTGGTATCCGTAAAGCGCGGCGCCGAGAGCGCCTCCGCCGTCGCCGGCGGCCGGCTGAATGTAAATCTGCTGGAACGACGTCTGCCGTTGAATCTTGCCGTTGCCGACGCTGTTCAGCGCCACGCCCCCTGCCATGCACAGGTTCTTGAGGCCGGTCTGGCGGTACGCCTCGTGCGCCATCCTGACCATGACGTCCTCGGTCACGGCCTGGATGCTGGCGGCCAGGTCCGCGTAATGCTGATTGAGCCGGCCGAGTTCGTCGTAGTTTCCTGGCTTCGACCCGAAGTATGACGGGTAGCCGGTAGAGGGCGTAAAAAAGTGCATCTTCGGATCGCGGGGCGTGCCGAACAACTCAACGAACTTGCTGTTGTATGTTTTGTCAGTCGAATAGTGAAACGAGAAATAGTCCATGTCGAGCTCGAAGCCGCCGTCATTCTCCAGGCGGATGAGCTTCATGACCTTGTCCACGTAGCGCGGCGTCCCAAAGGGCGCCATGCCCATCACTTTGTATTCGCCTTCATTGACTTCGAAGCCGAGGAAGGCGGTAAAGGCACTGTACAGCAAGCCGAGGGAGTGAGGGAAACGGATCTCCTTGAGCAGCCGGATTTCGGTGCCGCGCCCCACGCCAATCGCCGCCGTCGTCCACTCCCCCACGCCGTCGATAGTGAGGATTGCCGACTCGTCGAACGGCGAGCAGAAGAAGGCGCTCGCCGCATGTGACAGGTGATGCTCGCTGAACAAAATGCGCGTGGAAGGAACCTTGAGCCGTTTCTGGATGAGGTTCTTGATCCACAGCTTGTCCCCCATCCAGGTGATCATCGCCTCCCGGAACACCTTGTGGGAGCGCGGGAACACTTGCATGCTGGTCATCAGCAGGCGCTCGAACTTGAGGAGAGGCTTTTCGAAGAAGACTACGGCGTCCAGGTCAGGGCCCTCCACACCCGCCGCCTTGAGGCAGAAGTCGATGGCGTGTTGAGGGAAATCAAAGTCATGCTTCTTCCGCGTGAAGCGCTCCTCTTCGGCCGCCGCTACCAGCAGCCCGTCCGACAAAAGCGCCGCTGCCGCATCGTGAAAGTAACAGGATATTCCCAGAACGTGCATCAGAACTGTTTCCTTGCTCGATCCAGAGGTGAACTATCGGGCGGATTGAGCGGTTGCCACCCGCGGGGCGCGTTGGCTTTGATCGCCAGGGGGTCACTGCTCCAGCGAACCGCCAGAGCAAACGGGCAAAACAAAGTGAAGTAGAAAATCGCCAGCAGAACACGGGCTTGGAAGTTGCCGATCGTCTTGGCAACCCGCTTCCACCCTTCCCAAAGGCCCCGCCAAAAACCGGCCTTCGCAATCGCTCGGGGTTCGGCCTTCATCGCTGTCCTCCCGCAGAATAAGGTCCTTGGCGAAACTCGCCACGGCTCTTCTCAACTGCCGGGATAAGTGTTACGAGGTTCCGGTCCGAACCTCAGGGCACTTGAGAATATATGACCCACAGCGTACTCTTGCAAGCCAGCGAGTCTTATAGTCTGATGTCATATTATATCATATCA
>JGI26339J46600_10000346_pt1 | contig 15804 bp, 14 predicted proteins | sample BogFormECP12_OM1_FD_46600 | JGI IMG/M metagenome (IMG submission 46600) | reverse complement strand
ATCTCGAGTGCTATCGAGCCGTTGCCTCTCTCGCTCCTAGCGACCGGTGGCGATTCGATCCCAACGGCGCGTGGTCAACGGAGCAGGCGATCTGGTTCGGCCGCGCCATCGAGGACCTCAACAACGATTACCTGGAAGATCCGGTGTTCGGCCTGAACGGCATGCGGCGGGCGCGCGAGAAGCTGCGGGTTCCCCTCGCCACCAACACGGTGGTGGTGAACTTTGAACAGCTCGCCGCCAACGTTCTCGATACCGCCGTCGACGTCATTCTGCTCGACACTACCTTCTGGGGCGGAATTCGCCCTTGCGTGAAGGCGGCAGGAATCTGCGAGACCTTTCAATTGGGCGTGGCGCTGCACTCTTCGGGCGAACTGGGAATCCAGCTTGCCACCATGTTGCACTTGGGCGCGGTGATTCCCAATCTGACGTTCGCGGCCGATGCCCACTATCACGAACTGGTGGACGACGTCATCGAGGGAGGAAAGTTACCTTACGAACATGGCGGCATCGCGGTTCCCACGGCGCCGGGACTGGGGGTGCGGCTCGATCACGACAAGCTGGCAGAGTATAGTGACATGTACCGGAGGCTAGGCGCCTACGCTTACGATCAGGATCCCCTGCGGCCGGGCTGGACGCCGACCATTCCCAATACGCGGTGGGCGGACCCGGCAGACGACCGGGCGCCGGAGATCAAGTTCTGACCGCGAAGATCCGGAATCGACTTATCGAAAGTTGCAGAACCAATGGTTAGCCGTTATTGCGCGTATGGTAGACTTAGTTATGCATCACACGCGGACCCTTTGCACCGGCACCAATGTGAGCTGGAGGTACCTTCGTGAAAGTCGTCAAGACCCACGCTGAAGTAGGTTCAGACGGAACCTTGCGATTGGACTTGCGGACCGAGTTGCCCGCCGGACCGGTTGATGTTATCGTGACCCTGGAACCCATCCCTCGATCTCCCAACGGCGCGAAATACGACTTCGCCGATCTCTCTGGCAAGCTCAAGTGGCAAGGCGATGCGGTCGCCGTGCAAAGGAAACTGCGTGACGAGTGGTGAGCGATTACTCCTCGATACTAACGCGATCATCGCCTTGCTTCGGGGCCACACCGCCCTATTGGAGCGTCTTCACAAGGCGGAATGGNTCGGCATCTCGATTCTCAGCCAGATTGAGTTCTTGGCCTTTCCGGGTCTGTCGGAGGAGGACAAAGGATACTTCAGCGAGTTTCTCGAGCGCGTTGAAGTTATCGGCCTTGACCGGGCCCAGCATCAACCCATTGACCGTATCATCCGAGTGCGGCAGCGGCACCGTTTGAAGCTCCCGGATGCCGTCATCGTCGCAACGGCGCTCGAATTCTCAGCTTTCTTGGTAACCGACGATAAGAAGCTTGGAAATATCCCGCCGCTAAGATGCGTTAGTTTAGCTTAACTTGCGGATTCGCGGACCTTGGCGTATCCAGGCTTGATGACCGTGTAAATGAAATCGCAGCGTTGCTTGTACGGCAGGAAGGCGCTCTTCATGGCGTTGATGGTGATTTTCTCGAAGTCGTCCAGGGAGAGACCGAAAGTCTGCGCCGCGACCTCGAACTCTTGGGTCATTGTGGTATCGCTCATGAGCCGGTTATCCGTGTTCAGAGTGACGCGAAACTTCTCCTGGTAAAGGACTCCAAAGGGGTGCGCGGCCACACTGGGCGTGGCCCCGGTATGGACGTTGCTGAGCAGGCAAATCTCCAATGGGATTCTCTTGTCGAGAACATATTGCGCGAGGTCGCCCAACTTTACGGCCTTGCCGTCCACCACGGCGATGTCGTCGATCAGTCGCGTGCCGTGGCCGATGCGGTGCGCCCCGCAATATTGGATGGCTTGCCAGATCGATTCCTTGCCGTAGCCCTCGCCGGCGTGAATGGTGATGTTGAAATTCTGGCGTTGAATGTAATGAAAGGCCTCAACGTGCTTTTTGGGAGGATAACCACCTTCTTCACCCGCCAGATCGAAGCCGACCACCCCACGCTCGCGAAAATCGACGGCGAGCTCCGCCATTTCCAGCGACACGTTCATGTTGCGCATGGCGCAGATGATCAATCCGGAAGAGACTCCGAATTCCTTGCGGCCCCGGTCCAATCCCTTCAACACCGACGAAATTACCTGCTGGTGGGTCAGTCCCTTCTTTGTATGAAACACCGGCGCAAAGCGCGTCTCGAAATAGACGACGCCGTCCCTGCGCAGGTCTTCCGCCTGTTCATAGGCCACGCGCTCCAGCCCCTCTTCCGTTTGCATCACCGCGATGGTGTGCGTGAAGCCTTCCAGGTATTGCCCCAGGCTCCCCTTGTTAGCGCCTTGGTGGAACCATTGCGCCAGCGTTGCTGGATCGTCGGTTGGAAGCTTGGAATACCTCGCCTCCTTGGCCAGTTCGACCACGGTCTGCGGCCGCAGGACGCCATCCAGGTGTTCATGCAAAAGGACCTTGGGCAAGGTTCTCAGCAATTCTTTATCGAGCGTCATAGTAAGGTCTCTATCTTGTCGGCTATCGTCAAAACCGCTTGCGCTCCATACGGCGGTACCGCTATTGTACCCCATGGTCGCCCCAACACAGCCTGGAGTCAGCAGCCATCCGCCGGAGCGAATCGCGCACCAACAGCAGAGCGCCGGGTATGGTTTGCGGCGCGATGCCCTCTCGCCTATGGAGACTCTGGCGCAGTCCGTCTCCACCATGGCGCCCACCACCACGCCGGCGGCTACCATTCCGCTGGTCTGCGCGCTGGCCGGCAACGGTACGTGGCTCGCCTACGTTCTGGCGACGGTGGCGGTGCTTCTGGTGGCGTGGTGCATCGGCCGTTTCGCGCGTTACTCGGCCTCGCCTGGATCTCTCTATACGTACGCTTCCACGATCCTGCCACGGTGGCTGGGGGCGACCGTCGCCTGGAGCTTGCTGTTGGCATACGTCGCGACGGGATCGAGCGTCATCGGCGGGTTCTATTACTACGCCAACGTGTTGCTCCGCAGCGGTACCGGTCACGCTACCTCCGCGGTGCTGCTGGCCGTCGCGGTCACCGCCATTTCCATTTGGATCGCCTACCGCGACGTCGAAATCTCGGCGCGCCTGATGCTGTGGATTGAAGCCTCCTCCGTTGCCGTGATCCTGACCTTGGTGGTGCTGGTCCTGGCGCGCCACGGCTTGCATTGGGACTGGGACCAACTGCAACTGCACAGCATGACGGGCAGCGGCCTTCGCCTGGGACTGGTGCTGGCGCTCTTCAGCTTTGTCGGCTTCGAGAGTGCGACCACACTCGGGTCCGAGGCGCGCAATCCCTTACAGACTATCCCGCGCGCCGTGATCCAGTGCGCGATCCTGGCGGGAGTTTTCTTCACCGTTTGCGCTTACGCCGAAGTGCTCGGCTTCCACACCGCTGGGCGGGACCTGGAACGAGTCAGGCGCCAATGCACGTTCTGGCCGAAGTGGCCAGAGTGCCGGTGTTAGGACTGCTGATCGACGTGGGCGCGCTGGTGAGCATGTTTGCCGGCACGCTGGCCTGCATCACGGCGGCGGCCGCGCGTCTTGTTGCTGATGGCCCACGACGGACTGGCCCACGGCTCGCTGCGCGCCACCCATGCCCGCAACGAAACGCCCAGTCGCGCGGTCGTGGTCACCGGCGTGGCTGCCGTGCTGCCGGTGGCCGCGTTGGCCGCCCGGGGCGCGAGCGGGCTGGACGTCTACGGCTGGCTGGGCTCGCTCGCCACCTACGGTTTCATCGTAGCCTACGGCTTGGTTTGCGCCGCTTTGCCCAGCTACNTGCGCGGCCACGGTGCCTTCCATGCCGCCGGCCGCATCATCACTCCCCTTGCCTGCCTNGCCATGGTGCTGGCGCTNGTGGGGAACCTCTATCCGGTGCCCGAGGGACCTTACGGGAAGCTGCCTTATATCTACCTCGCGTACCTGTCCGCCGGTTTGCTGTGGTACGCGCTGTTCGTGCGCAACCGGACCGCGGCAGCAGGATAAGTCCTTTGNCCCTCGTTCTTTGTCGGATCACCAGCCAGAAACATCGGCACCCGTTTTCTTGGTCAGCCTCGCGGTGTGAAGCCAACTAAAGTTCAGCGAGTTCCTGGCCGATGAAGACCCGTGGGTGCTGGTATGTTGAAACTTGAAGACAACGAAGTTTTCCGAGCCGTCCTGGACAGCCTCCAGACCGGCGTCTACATCGTAGACGAAGACCGCCGCATCGTATTCTGGAATGATGGTGCGGAACGAATCAGCGGCTTCCTGCGCCAGGATGTCGTGGGGCGTCTCTGTCGCGACAACATCCTGGTTCACTGTGACAAGAACCATTCGATTCTTTGCGGCGACGCTTGCCCGCTCGCCGACACGATGCGTGACGGGAAACCCCGAAGCATCGACGTCTATCTTCACCACAAGGAAGGTTACCGGGTTCCGGTGAGGGTTTGGGCGGTGCCGGTCAGGGACCGGGAAGGCACAATCGTCGGCGCTGCCGAAAGCTTCGAGATGAGGGCGGTGGCTGCGAACGCGGACCAACGTCGCAGCCGAGTTGCCGGTGAGGCGAATCCCGACGAAACCTCCTTCCTTGCGGATCGGGATTTGCTGGTAGCACGCATAGGTGAGCGCCTCACTGCTTTTGCCGAGCGCCAAGTCCCGTTCAGTGTCTTGCGCATCCAGCTTAATCACTGGGACCGGTGGGAAGCACTCCACGGCCACCTTGCCGCCAAGGCCATGCTGTCGGTGGTGGGACAGACACTGAGCAACACCCTCCGTCCCGTCGACCTGGTCGGCCGCTGGAACGAGGGCGGGTTTCTGGCCGTCATCGCCTATTGCGGCGTGGACGTCCTGGAGCATGTGGGCGCGCTCCTGAGGAAGATCGTGAAATGTGCGCAGATCGAGTGGTGGGGCGATCGGTTGTCGGTCACCGCCTCATTGGGAGGAGCGTTCGTGGAGCCGGGAGACGGGATGGAATCCATCCTGCAGCGAGCCGAGAAATCGTTGGAACAGAATTCCACAAAGGATGGCGACTGCGTCCTGGCTACGCAGGAAGTGCAGTAGACAGTCGCCGGATGGTCAAGAACTTATGATGGTCATCATTGGAATTGTGGTCGTTTTTGGAGCAGTGATCGGCGGTTACCTGATGGAGCGCGGCAGCCTTTTGGTTCTCGTTCAGCCTGCCGAACTCCTCATTATCGGCGTGGCGGCGATCGGAACGCTTCTGATTGCCAACCCGATCCACATCCTCAAGAAAATCGCCGCCGGGGTTGGCGGAGTGCTGAAAGGAACAAAATTCACATCCCAGCGTTACCTCGAATCGCTGAAGATGATGTATGAAGTCTTTAACCGGGCGCGGCGTGAAGGGCTCATGGTGCTGGAAAAAGACGTTGAAGAACCGGCCAAGAGCCCCATCTTCTCGAAGTACCGTAGCTTCCTCCAGGATAGCCGCATCCGCAACTTCGTGTGCGACACGCTGCGCATGGCGATCACCGGCGGAGTAGAGCCCTTTGACGTTGACCAGATGATGGAACTCGATATGGAGGTCCATCATCACGAAGCCAGCCGGCCGGTCGCGGCCCTGAGCAATATGGCGGACTCTCTTCCCGGCCTGGGGATCGTCGCCGCGGTACTCGGCGTGGTGATCACCATGGGCGCTCTCGGCGGGCCCCCGGAAGAGATCGGTCACAAGGTGGCGGCGGCGCTGGTGGGAACGTTCCTGGGCATCCTCCTGTGCTATGGGTTGGTAGGGCCCGTCGCCGCGAACATGTCCAAGAGGGCGGAGGACGAGCAAGCCTTTTACCACGTCCTGCGCGTCGTGATCGTTGCCTTTATCAAGGGAACCGCTCCCCTGCTGGCGATCGAAGTCGGGCGGCGGGCCATTCCCGGCCACGTTCGGCCGACCTTCCAGGAAGTCGAGAAATCCTGTCGGAGTGCCGCCGCGGCGGCGAAGGCCCCAGCGGCGTCAGCGCCCGCTGCCTAATCGGGGGATCAGACCATGGGCGACAAACGTCCCATCATCGTCATCAAACGCAACAACCCGCATGCCGCACACCACGGAGGCGCCTGGAAGGTAGCCTATGCCGACTTTGTTACGGCGATGATGGCTCTCTTCATCGTGCTGTGGTTGATGAATAGCAGCAAGCAACTCCAGTTGGCGGTAGGAGGTTATTTCAAGGACCCCACCGGCAATTCGAAAATGGTGGGGACCAATCAGACCGGTTCGGGAGAGAATATCACCCTCACCAAAGACACCATGTCGCAGCTTAAACAGGCGCTGACGGATGCGATCCGCCAAGTGGCAAGTTTAGACAAGTTCAAGGACCAGATCGAGATGACCGTAACTGCCGAGGGGCTCCGCATCGAAATGATGGAGACGGCCACCGGTACCTTCTTTGACAGTGGCAGCCCCGTGCCCAACGGGAGCGGGAAGGATCTGCTGGTCACGCTCGCCCAGGAGCTGGGCAAGCTCCCCAACAACATCTCCATCGAAGGTCACACTGATTCCAAGCCATTCAGCGGGAGAACCGACTACGGGAATTGGGAACTCTCCACCGATCGGGCCAACTCGGCGCGCCGCCTCATGCAGCAGAGTGGCCTGCGCGAGGATCAGGTGAGCCAGGTGCGGGGCTTCGCTGATCAGAGGCTTCGCAAAACCGCCGATCCACTGGACCCCTCCAACCGGCGCATCTCGGTAATTGTGCAATATTTAGCGAAGGACGACCCCAATCAGCCAAAGCCACCTGGTCCAGCCAGTGAAGGCAGCGCCGGCAATCATCAGGACCAGCCGAACGAGCCCCCGAAACCGTAGGCTCATTCCCAGAGAGCGCCCTCAGGCCTTCCCGAAAACCCGGCGAAACACGGTATCAACGTAGCGAAGCTGTCGCTCGATGGAGAACGCCCGCGCAATCTCGCGAGGCGTCAGGTATCGCCGTATGTCCCGGTCGCGCTCGACCAAAGCCCGGAAGTCCTCGCCTCCCGCGGAGCTGGACCACACCTGCATGGCGTTGCGCTGCACCCAACGGTAAGCTTCTTCGCGGGCTGCGCCCTTCTCCACCAAGTCCAGCAGGAGCTGACCCGAGAAGATCAACCCGCGGAGCGCCCCCAGGTTCTCGATCATGCGGTCCGGATAGACGAACATGGTCTCCACCAGTCGGGCGGTTTTATCCAGCAGGTAGTCGACCAGAATGGTCGAGTCGGGCAGAATGACGCGCTCTACCGAGGAGTGGGAAATATCGCGCTCGTGCCACAGGGCCACGTTTTCGAGCGCCGCTTGGGCGTTGGCGCGGACCACACGCGCCAGGCCGCAGATCTGCTCCGCCGTCACCGGGTTGCGCTTGTGGGGCATGGCGGAGGAGCCTTTCTGCTCCGCCGAGAAGTATTCTTCCGCCTCGCGCACTTCCGTCCGCTGCAAGCCGCGGATTTCGAGCGCGATCTTGTCCAGCGAGCTGGCGACGACGGCCAGAGTGGTCAGGTAAAACGCGTGCCGGTCGCGCTGGATCACCTGCGACGAAATAGGGTCGGCTTCGAGTCCCAGTCGGGCGCAAATCTTCTTCTCCATCGCCGGACTCAGGTGGGCGTAGGTCCCCACTGCCCCCGAAATCTTGCCCACCCGCATCTGCTCGGCTGCGTAGGCCAGCCGCTCCGTATTGCGGCGATTCTCCTCGTACCAAATCGCCAGTTTCCAGCCGAAGGTGATCGGCTCGGCGTGGATGCCGTGCGTGCGCCCCACCATGGGCGTGTGCTGGAACTCAAAAGCGCGCTTTTTCAGCACCTCGCCCAGGCGGGCGAGGCCATCCAGCAGCAGTTGAGAAGCCTCGCGCACCTGCAGCGCCTGCGCCGTATCCACAACGTCGTTGGAAGTGAGCCCGTAGTGGAGATAGCGGCCCTCGCGCCCGATGTTTTCCGCGACGTTGGTGGTGAAGGCGATGACGTCGTGCTTCACCTGCTTCTCGATTTCTAAAATGCGCTCGACGCTGAAAGCATCCGGGCGGCGGCCCCAGCGGCGAATGGCGCGCGCCGCGCTCGCGGGAATGAGGCCGGCCTCTGCCTCCACTTCTGCGGCGGCAATCTCCACGTCCAGCCAGCGGCGGAACTTGTTTTCGTCACTCCAGATGCGGCCCATCTCCGGGCGTGTGTATCGGCGAATCATCGGAAGAAGTCAAAGTGTCGAACGTCAAAGGTCGAACAGCGAAAACTGCATGTCAATTCGTGCGGGCGGAAGGCAAACGGCCTGAATGGCAGGCACGGAGCGAATCCCGGTCTCCAGTCTGGCACATGGCCCTTTCATTCAATAGGATACCATGTCCCTGATTAGTTTAGGGCCACGAAACCCAATTTCGGGCACGAATATGCAGCCCATGATGATCCGTCACAGCCGGCCTCCCTCCAATCGGCAATCGAGAATCGGCAATTCCTGGCGGCAGGCCATCCCGGTTTCGGGTTTTACCATCCAATCCTACGTTCCTGACAGACTCGGCTGCAAAGGCGGGGGAATCAAGTTGGTTGGAAGGGGTTGGGTGGACTATGAAAAAAACTTGGTTAGTATTCTGCGCGCTCGTCCTCGGTTCAACGATGCTGCAGGCGAAGGACGCGTCGAAGGCGGCAAACTTCTCCGGCGAGTGGGTCCTGGATTTCGGCCAGACGAAGAACCCTCCGGCGGGACTCGAAGCTTACAGCATGGTGGTAAACCAGGATCAGCAGCAACTGAAAGTGGAGACGTCGCTCAAGGGTGACCTGCAGGCCTCCCAGGACGCGCCCAATTCCGGGTACCCGGGAGGCTCGCGGGGCGGTAGAAGAGGCGGTGGCATGGGAGGAGGCATGGGCATGCCGGGCGGCGGGATGGGGATGCCGCGCGGTGGAATCGGAATGCCCGGTAGTGGAAGCGGAATGCCGAATGACAGTGGAATGCCGGGTGGCAGCGGTGGAGGCGGAGGCGGAAACGGAAATCCTCGCTCGAGTTCGTCGCGCGGCAGCGTTGCCGCCTACAAGCTTTATCCCTCCAGTGCCGTCTACAGGTTGGATGGCAGCGAATCGACGACGCAGCTTGGTGATGCAGACCAGACCTCGGCGACGGGGAAAACAGAGTGGGGCAAGAATGGTGAGGAGTTGAAACTCTCTCTGGCCGGAGATGAGAACCCCTCAGGGAAAGGCGGCAAAGTCCAGATCAAAGAGCAGTGGAAACTCTCCGCCGATGGGCAATCCCTGATGCTCGAGCGAAGCGTCAAAGCGCCGGAGGGCTCAGGCACCGTGCATCTTGTCTTCTCCAAGAAGTGAGGGAGAGAGTCGAAAGTAGAAAGTAGAAGCAGAAGCGGTCTTGACCTTCGGCGTTTGACTTTCGACTCTTTCGACTTCGACTCCTTCTGATTGACAGCGCCGCGACAACCGTGCAAAATAGGAACAGTTCAGCCGGCATAGGCGGGCGGGTGAGAGCGGGGTCCGGTGGCTACCCCGCCGCTCCACCGCGGCGGCCCGATCCAGCCCGCGTTGTCCGGCACCAGTGGAAGACCTCGGCGTGCGCCCGTAGCTCAGCTGGATAGAGCACTTGCCTACGAAGCAAGGGGTCGGGAGTTCGAATCTCTCCGGGCGTACCAACTCCATAAAAATGTTATGCTTACGGCTCTTGCCGGGCGAGATTGCCTATTCATCTCCGGCCCTTCGCTTCGGCCTACCGCTTCCAGCCCGGCCACCGCTGACTGGAAGACAACCTTCCAGCAGCGCCTGCCAGCCTACGGCCATCGGAATTGGATCATCGTTAGTGATGCGGCCTTCCCGGCTTACTCGGAAAGCCGGATTGAGACGATCGTTGCAAACCAAGATCTGCCCTCAGTCTTGAATTACGTGGCCCAGGCCATATCCTCGTCCAAGCATGTCCGGGCCACCGCCTTCTTGGACCAGGAACTTCAATTTGTTCAGGAAGAGGACTACCCGGGAGTCAATCGCTTGCGGCAGGAAATCAACAGCGCATTCCCGAAGAGCAACCTCTCGAGTATCCTTCACTCCGAAGTGTTATCCAAAATTGACGAGGCGGGGAAAACCTTCCGCGTCCTCTTCATCAAAACCAATACGACCATCCCGTACACCTCCGTCTACATGCGGCTGGATTGCGGTTACATGACCGATGAAGTCGACAACAAGATCAGAAATGCGATCGCGTCCGCCACAAACAAGTAAGTAAATGGACGCTCCAGGGTCAATGTCCCCCCCTCCGGCTGCGCTCCATGGCCGTCGACCTCCCGCCGAGAGCAGGCCTTCCATTGCTCAGCCGGAAGGGCGGCGGCGATCCCGGCCAGAGTTTGAGCGGTTGGGACTTATCGGAAGGCCCCGGAGATGCCATCCCGAATCGCCACGCCTTACATGCTGAACGGGAGCAGGTTTTCATCGCGACCGAAACCAGGTTGAAAAACCTGAGGTGCCAGGAACCAACCGGTCGGAGCGGGCGCCTCAAGCGCCAATCGCTGGGAGATGGCAAGCCGATCGAGGTATTGAGTGTTCCGTATCCACGCGATACGCGGTTCGGGTTGGCCTAGCACTTCCAGTGCAAAGGCCAACGCTTCGCGGTCGGAGCACAAAACCATGGGCAAGCGGACCAAGTGGTGACTCATGGATGTGCGGGCGTTGACGTACATTTTCTCAAAATCAATCTTGCGGCGCAGGCGTTCGTGGACGAAATCGGCCAAGCCGATTCCCAAGGCGTTGCCGTTGCTCTCCGCCGTGAGATCGCGAGCATAGATCAGCTTGATTTCTGGAGCTTCTCCGGGCTCGAACTGAAAGCCGCGACCAATGACTTTGGCATCCATTCCGGTTCCGCTGATGTTTTTGCCGATCTCATCAACGACCAGCAAGTCGATTTTGGCGAAGGGAAGCCGGGGGACGAGTCGGCGCGCTTCGGCGAGGCAGGATTCATCGAGTGCAACCAGGCCTTCCGACCGCGCGGCACGGAGAGCGCAAATCTGATGCATCTCATTTTCAATTACGGCCAGCCCGCAGAGAATCTTGCCGCCTGCGAGCACCTTAGCCGACATGGCGCGTATGGCTTTTTCGTAGCTGCTCTGCTGGGCTGCGCGGTGAAACTCGCGCGCGCCCTCGGCCTTGCCCATTCCGACCGCCATCATCTTTAACAGCCCGCTTTCAACCCTTCCGGAAAAAGTAGTGTGAGGTTTAACGCGATGCATCACCATGATGCCGTCGGCTTGCCACGCCAGGCGGTCCACGTACACCGGAAACCCTTCCGACGTCTCGCCCAGCAAGACCGTCTCCATCGAAGAGAGCACCGGAGCTGCCACGTAATCCGGCGTCACGCCGTAATCTTCCAGGACCTTGCGCTGCCCCTCGGCGGTCGCGCCACCGTGACTCCCCATCGCCGGAAAAATAAACGGATGCGCACCGCGGTCCTTTAGCCATTGGCAAGCCGCTCGTACGATTTCCTTAAGGCTGGCAACGCCACGGCTTCCTACGGTGACCCCCACCGAGCGGCCGCGAAGTTTCTCGTCGGGCACATTGAGGCCGGATAGCGTCGCGCGAATTTCGTCCTCGACGTGTTCCACCGCAGGAACGCTGGGCGAGATTCTCTCGAGATAACGAAAGCGGGGAGGAGACTCGTAAGCGCCAGTTGACATCCTCACTTCATTATCTCTTATCTCGCGTCTCCGGACGAGATTTCAACGGGAAATCGCGATTTCGAACCCTTCTTCCTGTACGATCCACTGTCATGTTAGGTCCAGATCTTGATACTTGTGTCCGGTTTCCGAACGCCCGCCGCAACAGCTTTTTCGGCGAGCTTTTGGCCTGCAGGGATGGGCGATTGGAAGAAAATGACTTGGAGCACGTTCAAATACCCGTTGAGGGCCGCAACCGCTTTCGACCACTGCTCCGGGTATTTCTGCATCAGTTCCGGAGCCAAATCCAAGCAGATCGCGAGGTAGGCGGCGCGTGCTTTCTCCTGGGCGGATGCGCCATTCACGATCCCCTTTTCGATCTCGGGATTCAACTGCGCAACAAGAGTGGCGTGCTGCTTTTTGAGATCGGGCAGCCGCTCAACATTCTGTGGCTCTTCCCGGTTGATCCGATAAACGGATTTACCGTTCACCGTCGTCATAGATCCACCTTGCTCGATGATGTTGCGCTGGGCAAGCTCGACCAGGCGATTGCTGTAGCTGGTAATCGTTTCATCTTGCGGCATGTCGTCCCGGCTTGTGTTCCGGTACAGATCCTTGATATTCCAGCCCTGGCTCCACAGATACTTGTTGCCCTTGATGACCCCCAGGATGGTTCCGGAAGCGGCTGCATTGTTGTCCGCATCCCAGCCGAAATTAAAAGCGCTCCGCACCGTTTGGACCCAGTCGCCATCGCCATAGAGCAACGCTGATAGGGTGGAGGCGCCATTGAGCCAGACGCCGTTTCTGTCCCGCATGTCCTGGCCGCCGTACTTGCAGTATTTATCCTGGGTGAGTTTGCGAGTCGCGCGCCAGTCGCGCGGGTTGTCGTGGTGCCAGCGGCGCACGTCTGACATGATTTGACTCATCACGCTGTCAGGATCCAGCGCCGCCGCGCCGGCGTCCAAGATCTTGTCCATTTCATTGGTCAGGAACGCCGTGGCAATCATGGCATCAACCATCTGCGTCGACTGGACGGCTTCCCCTTCGACGCCGACGTGCGTGTAGTGAAGTCCGATTCGGGCGGCGGTTTGCGGCATGCCGGGTGAGATCAAGCCCCAGCTTTCGCTCACGAACTGCCCGGAAAGATTGAAGTCCGCCCACGGGTTGATTTCAATGCGGCCCGTCAGCGGAGGATCGATGCCCAGGTCCATAATCTGTCGCAAATAGAGATGAGCGCACCAGATCCCTCGGTTGATGTGCTTCATCCAAATCTCGGAAATGCGTGAATATGGAATCAGAAGGGTTCTGCGCTGCTGGATTTCCAGGATGTAGGGCCATTCAACGTCAGTGTCGTCGTCGGTCCACCCACCGTCGGGCAGCGAAGGAGTGTATTCCTGCACGTTGCCAGGCTCGAGAATATACTTCATCTCGTGTTGAAGACCGTTGAGGTCCCCAACGATCTGGCCGAGGAATCCACCGCGGATCTTATCTTCCAGGACCTCAGCCGGGATATCCAGCCACTGGCTCGATTTCTTCGCGGGCAGAACGGGCAGAGCAGCGGCGAGTGCCAGGAATGAACGGCGTTTCATAACGAACCTCCAGACTGCCGATACAAGCGAGGAATTCCAATGCGCCGCTTCCCCAAAGCGCAAAGTCCAGCACTTGCCCTCGCGACGCGAGTGCTCTGGACTCGAATGTGCTGTATTCCTAAGCCAACGCCCAACCTACCGCCGCAGACTAAGAAGAAATTCTTCGCAAGCCGCAAAGTCGGCCGGTTGCGACTTCCCCTGCGGAACGAATCGCGCCCAGGCAGCGGTGTTCATCCGGTTAGGGCTCGAGTTAGCCTCCTCGCAGTTCGCGTCTCCGGCGCGTATGATTCAGGCCAGTTGACTCTCGAATCTTGAGCTCCGCCTGCAAAACAACCTTGATGGCCTCTCTACTGACTCCCTTGGATTTGATCCGATCCAGCAGGATACGGGCGCCTTCGTACCCGATCTGGTAGGCAGGCTGCGCCACTGAGGTCAGAGGCGGAGAAAGGATTTCGCTCAGCGGCAAATCATCGAAGGTAGCCACCGCAATATCCTTCGGACAGCGAAGGCCCACGTCAGCCACGGCCCTAAGGGCGCCCATAGCCATCAGGCCGTTCGAAACGAAGAGTGCAGTTGGGCGTCGGTCCCCGCGCAGAAGCTGATAGGCCAGCTCATAACCGCTGTCCATGCGAAAGTTGCCCTCCCGCACCAACGCGGGGTCTACAGAAAGGCCATATGCCTGCAAAGCCTGCTTATAACCACGCAGTCGCTCTCGGGCGGTGGTGAGCTGCATGGAGCCGGTTAGAATCCCGATACGCCGGTGCCCGAGTTCGAGCAGGTGCTTGACGCACTCCCGGGCCGCCTTGGCGTTGTCGACGGTCACGGAGTCCACGGAGATTCCCCGGGGGACCCGGTCCAGACAGACCACGGGAGTGCCGCGCGCCATGGTCTCCATGATATGCGCAACATCATGCTGGACCGGCGCCACCACCAATAAGATTCCATCAACGCGGCGCCCCCGCAAGACGCTCAATACCTGCTTCTCGCGCTCGAGCTGGTCGTCCGTGTTGAAAGTCAAAAGCAAGTATCCGTGTTTCAGCGCCGCCTCCTCGGCGCCTCGCACTAACTGCGAGAAGAAGGGATTGGTAATGTCCGAAACCACCAGTCCCAGCATGTTGGTTCGTCGCAGCTTCAAGCTGCGGGCGACGTCGCTGGGGTAATATCCCAGTTCGCGGACGGCGGCCAGGACCCGCTCCCGGCGCTCGCGGCCAACAGGTGCGATCCCGCTGATGACATTCGATACCGTTCCCACGGACACGCCCGCCCGCTTAGCCACTTCCTTGATGGTTGCCATGAATAGCCTGACCGGGCGCCAGCAGTTTCTTTCGGCTAACTCCCAGTTGGTGAAACCGCGATCAAAGCAAATAGAAGCACAAAAAAATCTTCTTGACAAGATCAAAAGAGTTGTAGTAGATAATCAGAGTTGTTTTGAATCGATTCAGAAGAGAACGAGTATGATACTTCTTGAAGCGATAAGAGCGGGCCATCATGTGAATTGGTGAAATCGGACGTTCGCGGAATGACGAGAAGTAAGGCGTCCGCAGTTTGTTTGAATCGATTCAGGATGAATCGATTCAGCGTGAGAGAACAAAATGGCACGAGCCAAGGTTGAAAGGACGGTTGGTTGGCCAGGCTTGGCTCTCCTGACATTGTGGTTAGCCGCTTGGACCCCCGGCGCCGCCACCGCTGATGCTGATTCGAGCGTTGGGGCTCAGGCTTACCAGGCAGGGATGACGCTGGTGCAGCAGCGTCATTACCGGGAGGCCATTCAGGAGTTTGAGCGGGGCCTTCGCGCTCAGCCCGCGGATCCTGTGCTTTTGAACGCCGAGGGCGCGGCATACAGTCTCGAGGGCGACAGTAAGAGCGCCGAGGACTTTTTTCTCAGGGCCTTGAACGCCAACCCGGGGTTCGCCCCCGCCCGGAAGAATCTCGGAATCGAGTACTTCCGAACGGGCAAATACGATCTTGCGTCCCCCCAGTTTGTCAAGCTGGCAGACGATCCCACGTCGAAACCCATCGCCGATCTTTTTCTGGGCGTGATTGCCGTCAAGCAGCAGCGATACGAGCAGGGAGCGACCATGCTGGAGCGGGCGGGGGGGATCGCTTTGCAATACGCCCAAAGCATTCTGGCTCTGTCCCGCGCGCTGGATCAGTTGCGAAGGCCCCACGATGGTCAGGCCGTGCTGAGCCACCTAGACAACTGCTCGGATGCCTCTGCCCCCGATTACCGCGAAGCGGCCCAACTCTACTCCAAATATGGCCAGCCCGAAATGGCGCTGCAGAGCCTCGATCGGGCGCGGCGCTTGGACCCGAACCTGCCCGGGATTGACGTTCAACGCGCGCTCCTACTCCAACAGATGGGCCGTCGCGATGAGGCTCTCGATACCTTGCGTGAGTTGACATCACGAAAGCCAGACGGTGACTCCCTCCGCTTGCTGGCGCACATCGCCGAGGACGCCGGCGATCTTCGGCTGGCCCTGGATTCCTTGCGTAAGGCCGCGAAGTTGGAGCCGCAACGCGAGGAAAACTACCTCGACTTCAGCACTCTGTGCCTCGACAGAGGGAACTTCCCGCTGGCGCTCCAGGCCGCCGACACCGGACTCACCAACATCCCGCATTCTTATCGGCTGCTGG
>JGI26339J46600_10000344_pt1 | contig 15833 bp, 18 predicted proteins | sample BogFormECP12_OM1_FD_46600 | JGI IMG/M metagenome (IMG submission 46600) | reverse complement strand
AAAGCCGCTGCTACTCGCTCGAATGAGAACAAGGCAGCCGAGAATAAAGCGGCTACCACTCGTTCGAATGAGAATAGGGCGGCCGCGAATAAAGCCGCTGCTACTCGCTCGAATGAGAACAAGGCAGCTGCGAATAAAGCAGCGGCCACCCGCTCGAATGAGAACAAGGCAGCTCATGCGCAGCCTGCAGTTCATGCGCAGCCTGCCCCTCATGCGCAGCCTGCCCCTCATGCACAGCCTGCAGCTCATGCGCAGCCTGCCCCTCATGCACAGCCTGCCCCTCATGCGCAGCCTGCCCCTCGTCCTGAGGCTCGCCCCGCGAGCGCTCCTGAGAAAAAAGGCCCTGGAGGAAAGGAATAGCTCGTCCGTAGCGAATTGACGGCGACGTATGGCGTCAGGCCGCTCGATTTACAGGAAAAAGGTCTAAGAAAGTCGATTGACTCTTACATTGGTGCGGGTCCACTCCCGTGGGCTCGCGCCTTTTCTTTCCCGGCGGTACGCGGCGATCGAAGTGATGTCCCGCCGGCGTGGAGATGCGATCCACCCGCTATCATCGTCCGCATTCCCCACGAAAGCACCTCCGCCCCTTTCGACCCAATTCTTGCACGTTGAGCAGTTTTGACCAGTAAGAAAACAGCCGAACGCCTATAAACAAAGCTGGCCCCCCTCACGGTTGGATTCCCGGTGCGAAAAACTTGAGGATCGGGAATGCAGGGCTGGAATAAGACGAAATCAAAGCGCCACTTCGGGAGTGACGTTTGAACTTTGTCTCAGGGCGGGGAAAAGGAGTGAAACATGCTTGGAACTATATTGATCGTGATTTTGATCTTAGCTCTGTTTGGTGCGCTACCAAGATGGTCGCATAGTCGAGACTGGGGTTATGCTCCGTCCGGGGGAGTGGGGCTTATCCTTTGCATCGTTGTCATTCTCCTGGTTCTCGGTCGGATTTAAGCGAAGGGTAGGTCGTCACCGCGGATCGCTCTCGGCGGGGGTTCACTCCATGGGGCCCGGGCTGCTTCTTTCCCGCCGCAGACGATCGCAGGGGTCCGGTTGCTGTGGCATGCTTCGAATTCGCGGTTCCTTTACCCTCATTCTGTCTTAGCACTGAAGAAGCCGTTCATGTCCGGAGCACTTCGGGCAAGGCCGGGGAATTGCTCGACTCCGAGCACTCTCAGGCTCAACCGCAGAACACTTTCGTGGTGATAGAGTTCGTCGCGCGTGGTGCCGGCGGGTGTTCGTGAGCTAATGATCAGCGCGGGAATGTGGCCCCCGCCTTTCAAGTCACGTCGCTTCGGATCGTATCTCGAATCCGCTTTCGGGCCTGTCTCACATCCCTCATCAAAGACAATCACCAGAAGCCCGCCGCGTTTGAAGGTTGCCGATTCAATCAGCGGCTCCATGTTGGCCTTCAGCCAGGTATCGATTCCTTGCAGGGCTCGATGATCTCCACAGGATGCCGTCTGCCGTGTCACCGCATTGTGGTGCCCGTCGTTGTACACGTTGGGCACGATGAACGAGTAGTCGGGCAGAGTATCGTGCTGCAAATCACGGTCAAAACTCTCAAAGGAAACAATATTCGCCCGCTGCGAAGGTTGACCCGCTGCGTCCCTCCTCTGGCGGACGCTTTCAAAATACGCGAATGGGTTGTGCTGCTTTACGTAGGGAAAGTGATCGCCATCCACGTAGCCGGCCCGGGGTATGCTCTCGGCGTATGCTTTCCAGGTTTTGCCGTTCGCCGTGAGAACGCTGGCGATGTTGTCGCCCGNCACTTCCCCGGGATATAAATCGGCGAGAACCCCTATCCAAGGCGGTCTGGTGCCGCTCCGCCCGGCGGTCAAATAGAAGTAATTGTTGATTGAGGGATGAGTATTGGCGTAGTAGTTGGTGGCCACGCCGTACTTTGCCGCCAGCGTGTTCAGGTAAGGCAGGTCTTTTGTGTTCCCGATTACCTCTTCGAAGTTCTGGTTCTCCTCGACGACCACGAACACATGTTCAAAACGGATCATCTGAGCCGGAACGGGAGCTGCAGGAACTTCTGAAACCACAGTCTGCTGCCTGGCGCAGGATATCCAACTGGCCGTGAGTAGAAGAACTAGCAGCCGCACTCGCATACTCGCCTAGCATACAGCTAGCCGGTCGGCCGGAAGTGTGCACTCTTGACCAGAATCGCAGGCGGATCAGTGCCAGACTGGTTCTGGAGATTGTCAGCAATCGCCTGGAAGGTGCACGAAACCCATGCAAAGCTCTGTTCTGACTAGCCCCAGGCACTTANCGCCGTCGCTCCACTCCATAGCCGCCCGTTGGCGCTTGCTGGCTACGCGTATAGTGACACTTCTTCTCGTCGTGGTGATGGGCCATGGTGCTTCGTTCGCTTACTCGGTTTTGACCCACGAGGAAATCGTGGACCTGCTCTGGTCTGACGAGATTCGCCCGCTGTTGCTCAAGCGATACCCNGGGCTCTCGGAAGATCAGATCAAGGAGGCCCACGCCTACGCCTACGGAGGCGCCGTCATCCAGGATCTGGGTTATTACCCATTCGGCAGTAAAGATTTCAGCAACCTGGTGCATTACGTTCGCAGCGGAGATTTTGTTCGCGAGCTGTTGCTCGAAAGCCAGGATGCCAACGAGTACGCCTTCGCGCTGGGCGCCCTGTCGCACTATGCGTCGGATATCGCGGGTCACCCGGCGGTCAACCAGGCCGTCTCGATCAAGTATCCGAAGCTGCGAGCGAAGTTTGGCATGTCAGTTCGATATGCCCAGGACAAGACGGCACATCTGAAAACCGAGTTCGGGTTCGACACGGTGCAGGTCGCGAAGAATCGTTATGCGTCGCAGCAGTACCACGATTTCATCGGATTCCAGGTGTCCAAGCCCCTGCTGGAGCGGGCCTTTCCCGTCGTGTACGGAGTGGAGTTGAAAGACGTGCTTACCCACGAGGATCTGGCGGTGGGTTCGTATCGTTTCGCTGTCAGCCGGCTGATTCCGGAAATGACCCAAGTCGCGCTGCAAACCCATAAGAAGGATCTGATGCGCGAAACCCCGAACTTCGCGAAACGGAAGTTCCTGTATCGTCTTTCGCGTTCCAACTATGAAAAGGAGTGGGGAAAGGACTACGTGAAGCCGGGTTTGGGCACGCGGATTTTGTCAACCCTCCTGCGATACATGCCGAAAATTGGTCCCTTCAAAGGGTTAGCGTTCAATGCCCCGACCCCGCAAACCGAGGACCTGTATATCAAGAGCATCAATACGACCGTCGATCAATACCGGGCCTTTCTCGAAGAAGTGCGCACTGACACACTGGTGCTGCCCAACTGTGACTTTGACAGCGGCAATCCGACGAAGGCAGCGGAATACTCGCTTACCGACGACAGCTATGCAAAGTTGCTGGGGCAGTTGTCGAGCCGGAAGTTCGAGGGGACGACTCCGGAGCTGCGCGCCAACATTCTCGACTTTTATTCCGACCTCTCGGCTTCGTTCGACACGAAAAAAGATCAGAATGACTGGAACAACGTACTGGCAGAGTTAGACCAACTGAAGTCGATGACTCCGGTGCCGACGGTGGAGGGCAGCCTTGCGAAGTGATCCCGATCCGTGCCCAAGACGAGGGTTGCCACAACGACGAACACGTCGTTGGCTACTACAATTCCGGCGACCGAATGAAATGCCGGACCAGCAATAATGCTTTCCAGGAAGGCTCCTCCTACATGATCTGCACAACCGCCCTTTGTCGATTGGGTGTCTTGATTCGCACTTCGATCTTCTCCCTCGGGGCCGTCCTTGCGCTTGCCCAGACTGGCCTTGCACAATCTGTTCCCTCGACCATGAGGCCCACGATGCCGCCCGTAATCGTCATCGGTTTCGTCGGCGGGTTCATCAAGCACGATAATCTCGTCCACAGCGAGGTGCAGCTCGCGGCGCGCCTGCGCAAGGCTTACCCCACGGGAGTGGACGTGGAGACCTTTGAGAGTTATCGCGCGAAAAAAGCCAGAAAGAAAGTCCTGAGCCTGCTGGACACCAACCATGATGGGACTCTAACCCCCGACGAGAAACAGAATGCCCGCATCATTATTTACGGGCATAGCTGGGGCGGCTCGGAAGCCGTCGCCCTGGCACGTAAACTGGAGAAGGATGGCATCCCGGTGCTGCTCACCATTCAAGTGGATAGTATCTCTAAGTTTCACCGAAATGATGCGGTCATCCCCGCGAACGTAGCCCAAGCCGCCAATTTCTACCAACCGAATGGACTTTTCCGCGGCCAGCCCGAGATTCGCGCTGCCGATCCAGCACGCACGAGAATCATCGGGAATTTTCGATTCGACTACAAAGCGAGCCCCTATAAATGCGACGAGTATCCCTGGTACGACCGCATCTTCGTGAAGTCCCACACCCAAATTGAATGTGATCCAGAGGTGTGGAAACAAGCGGAGTCTCTGATCCGGTCAAACCTGCCCCCAACAGGAGGGAACTAGCTGTAACGCGTTGATGACGTTACCGATGCTGTTCCAAATGTACGTGAGAGGCAAACCGTAAGGAAATTATTGCAGAGCTTGTCCGAGNCAGTTCACTCACCTCAAGAATGCTGCATGGAAAACAGTCACACCGTGGCCTTTGCCGCGGCGCTGTCGTAGTGTTTCGTCCTGCTGGATTTGCTGAAGAAGGGCCTGGAGCGATTAGGCCCCCCGGCGACGAGGCTGCAATCTCGGGCGGGGAGTTTCGGGGCCGCTCGCTTTCTGTCTCCGTTTGTATTCGAACAGGCCGAACAGTGCACCGAGCACCGAGAATGCGATCAGGGCGATAAGCACGGGCCAGTAGTACAGCGCAAAAAGCCTCACGATGTGCCGGCCGTAGTGGAACCCGAGATAAGCCAGGATGGTGAAACGAATACCGCGCCCGACGGCCAAAGCGGTCAAGAACTTCCTGGTGGGGTACTGCATGGCGCCGGCGGCCAAAAGCATGGGCACGATGGGAAACGGCGGCGGAAGTAGCGCCGGGATCGCGACCGCTGCGAAGCCCCAGCGTGAAAAAATCGCGTAAACCCTGTTGGTCGTCCTCTTCGAGAATCTTTTTTCCAGAGTTTCTTTGCCACCTTTGCGAGCCATGCGGTAGGTAAGATAGCCGCCAAGGATGGCCCCCGCCGTTGCCATGATCGCGTAGTAAACCCACAGGTTGGGATGATGGGCCGCGAGCAGGACGGTGACGACGTCCGTGCTACCCGGCAGAGGGATGACCGAGTTGTCAACGAGGCCGAGCAAAATCAGGCTGGGACCGCCGAGATGAATCAGCCATCGCAGGGCGCTCTTTTTCGACACGAGCAGGACGATCGCAAGCAGGTGCATCCTCTATTGGACCAGAATTGCGTTCGGCAAGACGCAATGGTTCCTTTCCGGGCCTCGTAAAAGAAATTCAGGAGTATTGAAAATGGCTAATGAATCGGTCCCAGAATCGCTTCAATGGATTGCTCTAACTCTTGAACGCTTGGAAAATCGGCCAAAGAGAAACGATCTTTGGAACTACTACGCAGATCGGAGAATAGCGCATGTACATCGGGAGCGCGCTTTTCAAGAGATTCAGTCAGAGCTTTGTTATCCAGAGAGAGTTCTAATAGCCGGTTCCGTAGGCTGCCGGTTATCTTTGTCAAACTCAAGAGCAGAGAAACGAGTTTCCGCTGATCCGCTTCGAGTGAGGTGATTTGGCTCTTGTCGTTTTCGAGGTTCCGCCTGGATTCATTGGCCAACTCTATCAACTGTTCTTTGCTCATTTGCTGTACGTCCATAGAATTGCACCACCCTTTGGATAAAATTCTTGACAGTTGCCAAAGCGCCACCCTTACACTCGGCACGTTTCACGGGGGCTTCAACGCAGGTTTCAGACACGACCGGGCAGCCTCACGGGCTGTTATCGTTTGCGGTTTCTTTTTCCACGGCCTCGGCTGCGGAAAGTTTCCGATCCCGGTGTGGCTCGGTGCGCGGGGCACCCGTATGCAGTTCACAAACTTCCCCGATCCCTGCACCACAAGTGTTACAAGGCACGGATAATATCTGTTTCGGGGTGAGTTCTTTGGTCTTCACCAGCCGATAATGCAAGGTTTACAGCAGCAAAGATGTTCAATATTGATCATTTTCAACCCATCAGCCAAGCGGCAGGTTTCATTTTGAGTCGGCCCGGGGATCTTACGAATTATGAGCAAGAGTGAACATCTTGGCGATTACGATTCTGCCAAGATAATGGGGAGTGTAGCTCCACTCCGGGCGAAGCCATTGATGGCATCACCAACCAATTTGGCCATGAAGAAGCGCGACTTCGACCCGAAGGAATTCCTTGCCACGATCGGTGCTGGCAGGAAAGTCGTGGCCTTCCCCAAGAGGCAAACAATTTTTGCGCAGGGGGACGCGGCTGACTCAGTCTTCTACATCCAGGAAGGCAAGGTTCGACTCACGGTCGTATCCAAGGCTGGCAAGGAAGCAACTCTTGGCATATTGAGTGAGGGAGAGTTTTTCGGAGAAGGCAGCCTGGCTGGACAGCCTTTACGGATGGGGTCTGCAACCGCAATGACGGACTGCGAACTTCTGCGAATTGACAAGAAGGAAATGATGCTTGCGCTTCACCGGGAACACAAGTTCTCGGATCTGTTCGTGGGGTATCTGCTGACACGGAACATCCGATACGAAGAGGATTTAGTTGACCAACTCTTCAACTCCAGCGAACAGAGGCTAGCTCAGATTCTGCTCTTGCTTGCCCACTTCGGTAAGGACGGCGTGCCCGAGACTGTAATCCCCAAGGTCAGTCAGGAGACCCTCGCCGAGATGGTAGGCACCACGCGGTCGCGGGTCAGTTTTTTCATGAATAGGTTCAGAAAGTTAGGCTTCCTTGACTATGGCGGGAGCGGGCTGCACGTTCATAGTTCACTTCTCAACATTGTTCTCCACGACTAGCTTCCGCGCCCCAGTCCAACAAACAAAGCTCGCAGACGGCGATGAGCCACAGCTTGCTGTTCGCGAGCCTTTTCGCCTGCCGCTGAGCCGCCTGCTGCTCGCAAGCGGGGGAACTGCGCGGCATAGGCATAGGCCACCATCAGGAACCCATCATGCTAAGATATGCATCTGTTTAACACCCAAGCCAAAGAGACTTGATTTCAGGAGTCTTGCTATGCCCCGCGCCAAGCCGAAAGTCGTCCGAACCTCGCTCGCCAAGGCCCCGACAGGAATTCAGGGACTCGATGAAGTCACAGGCGGAGGCTTGCCGAAAGGTCGTGTCACGCTGGTGTGTGGCAGCGCGGGATGTGGCAAAAGCTTACTCGCGATGGAATTTCTGGTGCACGGCGCTGTTCGATACGGCGAGCCTGGGGTCTGCATGGACTTCGAGGAGACCGAGGCGAAGCTGGCCGCCAACGTCGCGTCGCTGGGTTTTGATTTGCGTGAGCTTACCAAACGCAAGAAGCTGTTGGTGGACCACGTCTCCATTGAGCGAAACCAGATTGCCGAGAGTGGAGAATACAACCTTGAGGGTCTGTTCATCCGTTTGGCCCACGCGGTCAAAGCGATCAAAGCAAAGCGCGTTGTCCTGGACAGCATCGAGGCGCTTTTTTCCGGATTGACTGACTCAACGATACTGCGAGCGGAACTCCGCCGGCTGTTTCATTGGCTGGAAGACCACAAGCTTACCGCCGTCGTTACCGGGGAAGCGGGAGAACACACGCTGACCCGTCACGGGCTGGAGGAATACATCGCCGACTGCGTGATCGTGCTGGACCACCGGGTAACGCAACAGATTTCCACGCGGCGGCTGCGAATCGTCAAGTACCGGGGCACTTCCCACGGCACCGATGAGTATCCGTTCCTGATCGATCGCGAGGGCATCTCGGTGGTGCCGCTCACCTCACTGGCACTCGCCCACAAAGCACTGACGGACCGCGTTTCAACTGGAATTCCCGCTATGGACGAGATGATGGAAGGCAAGGGGTTCTTCCGTGGAAGCAGTGTGCTGGTGTCGGGCACGGCGGGAACTGGGAAATCCAGCCTGGCGGCGAGCTTCGCCAACGCCGCCTGCGCCCGTGGCGAAAATTGCCTGTATTTCGCTTTTGAAGAGTCTCCCAGCCAGATTCTCCGTAACATGCGCTCGGTTGGCCTTGACCTGGAGCGGTGGCTAAAAAAGCGCTTATTACACTTCCACGCGATGCGGCCAACCAGCACCGGCCTGGAAGGACACTTAGCCCATGTTCACAAACTGATCAAGCAACTGCGGCCCAGGGTGGTGGTCATCGACCCGATCACGAACCTGGTTTCGGCTGCGGGCACTTATGACGTTAAATCGATGCTCATGCGCCTGGTCGATTTTCTAAAGGTGGAACAGATGACATCGATGTTCACGAATCTGACATTCGCAGGAGACCCCCACGAGAGCACCGGGGCGGCCGTCTCCTCTCTCATGGACACCTGGATTGTGTTGCGGGACAACAAGCCCAATGGACGGCGGAGACGAGAGCTTTACGTTCTGAAATCCCGCGGCATGGCACATTCACGCGAATCTCGTGAGCTAATCGTGAGTAAGAGAGGCATCGAATTGGGCATCGTGCTGACGGATCCTACGCCGGCCACGATGGTTGCAGGCTCAAGCGCAGTCGCGTCAGCCAAGTAGTTAGTTTGTCCCGTCTGGGCCAGACACCGAGAACCGACATGAAGAAGAGTTCAGCAAGAAAGCGCCGCCCTGCCAAAAGTACCGGTAGTGACTTTTGGCGATTGCGCCTTTACATCGCGGGCCAAACTCCTAATTCGATTGCTGCGATCGACAATCTCAAGAAGATTTGTGAGGACAAGCTGCGGGGCAAGTACCGTATCGAAGTGGTCGACTTGCTGGAGAAGCCGCAACTGGCCAAGGGCGACCAGATCATCGCCATTCCAACCCTGGTGAGAAGGCTCCCGCCGCCGGTCAAAAAGATCATTGGCAACCTCTCCAAGACCGAGAGTGTCATTGTGGGTTTGGATCTTCAACCGGCGCGCTGAAGTAAGGGCTCAAATAGCAGATGTCTAACAAGCGAGCGCGTCCCGATGGCCGAGTCCTCCCAGGAGGGTTGCCCGGCAAAGTCGGTGCGCGGCAAGGAGCTCGCAAAAGCCTCGGGCGTTCCCCACGCAAACTGCCGCCATCCCCGCCACCGGATCGGCAAAAAAAACTCCTCGCGCGCCTGAAAACTGCGGAGGAAACTTTGCGCGCCATACAGTCCGGCGAAGTGGATGCTTTGATGGTTTCCGGTCGTCGCGGAGAGCGGGTGGTTTCTCTGAAAGGCGGCGAACCCGCTTATCGCATGCTGGTCGAGGCCATGAGCGAAGGCGCGGCGACTCTGTCCCGGAATGGCGCTGTGCTCTACTGCAATCGCAGGTTTGCAGAGCTGATTGGCAGGCCACCAGGGAAAATTATCGGAATTGCAGTTCAGTCGCTGGTTGCGGAAACAGAGCGAGACCGATTTGAAACTTTGCTTGCCGAGGCTCAGAAGGCGGTTGCGAAAGGCGAATTCAACCTGCGTCGCACAGATGGAACTCTGATTCCGGTCTATTTGTCGCTTAACCGGTTTCGTGGATACGACGGCCAGGCCCTGGGCATGGTGATCACCGATCTGAGCGAGCAAAAACGCAAGCAGGCCGNGGAAATCAAGCAGGCCGAAGCGATACACCGGCTCCTTCTGGAACACGAGCTTTCGGCGCAAGAGGAGGAACGGCGCCGGATTGCGCGCGAATTGCATGACGAAGCCGGCCAATTGCTGACCTCTCTTCTGGTCGGGCTGCGTACCCTGGAAGACGCTCGAAAGCTGGCAGAGGTTAAGGCACAGGGACATCGGCTACGGGAAATCACTGCCCAGGCCATCGACGAGGTCGGTCGGCTCGCCCGCGGGCTTCACCCAACGGTGCTGGACGACCATGGCCTGGGTGTTGCCCTCAGCCGATACGTTACCGAATACACAAAGACCCACAACATAGCTGTGGATCTCAAACTTAATGAACTTGACTTCAGCACCCTGCCGTCAGCAGTCCAGATCGGGTTGTATCGCATTCTCCAGGAAGCCCTGACCAACGTAGCCAGACATTCGGGAGCCAAGGCGGTCAGCATTAGATTCGCGCGTTTGGCCACGGCTCTGGAGGTGGCAGTAGTCGATAACGGATGTGGCTTTGACGCTAAGGCCGTGGCTGTCTCCTCGCACCGCCTGGGGATTCAGAGTATGCGAGAGAGAGCGGCAATGTTGGGCGGAACGGTCAGTTTCACATCGCGGAGCAAGGGGACCAAGATTCTGGTGCAAGTCCCGCTTGCCAACCAGGAAGCCCGGCCCTTGGTGGGGCGGAGGAGCACTTGAAATGCCGGCGCGAACGCACAAGATCAGAGTCATGATCGTGGACGATCACGCAATCCTCCGCGCCGGACTGAAAATGCTGGTCAATACCCAGGCCGATATGGAAGTTGTCTCGGAAGCTCCCGATGGAGAGAAAGCGGTTCAAGCCGCACGGGAAACGAGACCGGATGTGGCCTTGCTGGANCTCACCATGCCTCGGGTTGGGGGTATGAANGCGCTGCAGGAGATGGCGCGAAGCTGCCGCGAAACCCGGGTGCTCGTCCTCACGATGCACGATGACCCTGCGTACTTACGATCGGCACTGGCTGCCGGGGCCTCTGGCTACGTGTTGAAAAGGGCGGTGGATGCGGAGCTGCTTGCCGCCATACGAGCGGTGCATCGCGGAGGGATCTTCGTGGACCCGCGTTTGGCCAACGTTCTTGTCCAGGACGTGCTGGTGAAGCGAGGTACAAGAGCTGGTTCCACACGGCCGGTAAACATCCTTAGCGACCGTGAGCTGCAGGTGCTCAGACTCGTGGCGCGGGGTTACACCAGTGCAGAAATAGCCAAACAGATTTTTGTGAGCGTGAAAACTGTCGAGACGTATCGTTCGCGTTTTGCTGAGAAGCTCGGACTTCGAACGCGCAGCGATGTGGTTCGTTTTGCCATGCAAATGGGTCTATTGACCCCAGAAACGCTGGAAAGTGAGTCGGGCGGTCCGGCTCGGTAGGAATTTTGTTTCAAGCCGCCTTTCTGCCCCGATACGGAATGCGCCTGCGCCCTCTTGTCAGGGTTTTTCCGGACAAAGTCCTTCATTATTAGCAGCATCCCCGATACCCCGCTTATTGCATGGCCTCCACACTACTGTACAAACTCAAAAAGTGTAGCTTCCCCGTGAACCTAGGCCACAAGCTGGTCAACGGCGATAGGAGAACAAAGCGATGGGAACGACAGCAAAGGCCTCACCCCCGGGACCGAGTCCGGGAATTTCTCTGATTAGGACCAAAAAGTTGAGCACGGGCTTTGACCCTGAGACTTTTCTCGCAAAAACCGGCGTCGGCAAGACGGTCGTTAATCTGAAAAAGAAAGACGCCGCCTTTTCACAAGGCGACCCAGCTAATGCTGTGTTCTATATTCAGAAAGGCAAAGTTCGACTCACGGTCGTATCCAAGGCTGGCAAGGAAGCAACTCTTGGCATATTGAGTGAGAGAGAGTTTTTCGGGGAAGGTGGCTTGGCTGGACAGCCTTTACGGATGGGGTCTGCAACCGCAATGACGGACTGCGAACTTCTGCGAATTGACAAGAAGGAAATGATGCTTGCGCTTCACCGCGAACACAAGTTCTCGGATCTGTTCGTGGGGTATCTGCTGGCACGGAACATCCGATACGAAGAGGATTTAGTTGACCAACTCTTCAACTCCAGCGAAAAGAGGCTAGCTCGGATTCTGCTCTTGCTTGCCCACTTCGGCAAGGAAGGCGTACACGAGACTGTAATCCCCAAGATCAGTCAGGAAACCCTCGCAGAAATGATAGGCACAACCCGGTCGCGGGTTAGTTTTTTCATGAACCGGTTCAGAAAATTAGGCTTCGTCGACTATGACGGCGGGAGTGGGTTGCAGGTTCACAGTTCACTTCTCAACATTGTTCTCCACGACTAGCTTCCGCGACCCACTCCCACAGACAAAGCTGCCCGACAGCAATGAGCAAGTCAGCTCGCTCCGCCTCGTCCGGCCGGCATTTACCCAATAGCCCGGAGAACGTTGATGCTGTGTTTTCTGCACTCCGGCTGGACGCCGTAGCACTGATTTACAAACCGATCAATTCTGACCAGTCTTCCGAAGCCTAAAGTCCGATACTGGTGACTCACAAGGTTCTGACGCCAGAGGGAACTTCGTGAACAAGTTGGTTTTATGGACATTCTTGATACAGGGAGGTTTCGATGAATCTACATCTGCTGGATACGAACCTGATTGTGCTCGCCGCCGCGGCGATTCTGATCATCGCAGTGCTTGCTTGGCTGTATGTGCGAAAACGCAGGAGTGCGAGCGCAGTCCTGCGGAAGAAATTTGGGCCCGAGTACGATCGGGCGGTGCGGGTGCATGGGTCAGAACGAAAAGCCGAAGCGAAATTGGAGGATCGCGAGAAGCGGGTTGAAAAGCTCCCCATTCGCGATCTTGATCCGATGGAACACGAACGTTTTTCGAAACGGTGGGAGTCGGTGCAGTCTCGTTTTGTCGATTCCCCCAAGGGAGCAGTCACAGAAGCCGATGACCTGGTGTCCTCTGTAATGAAAGCGCGTGGCTATCCCGTATCCGATTTCGATCAGCGCGCCGCCGACATTTCTGTCGACCATCCCCGAGTGATGGAGAACTACCGGTCTGCGCANGAGATTGCGCTGCGGGTTGGGAAAGTTGGGAAAGAGGAAGCAACTACCGAAGAGCTGAGAACCGCGATGATTCATTACCGCTNTCTGTTTGAGGAACTGGTGCAGGTGCCGGCGAGTGTTGAAAGAAAAGAAGTGGCGTAATGGATGAACTGAAGACAAAAGAAGGAGTGCTTACGCCGGCCGAACTGGCGACCTACGGCATTCCGCCAAAGCGGCAGCCGTCGAAAGACTCGAACTTGGAAGTCCCAGGCGAAACGGAAGAGAAAGCCGGCAAGGGGCGAACAATCGATCGGCCGTGCTGAAAAAGCCGTCGGAGAATAAGGACGTATCAACAGTGGCTCGCAAAACACACCGGAGGGGACCATGTCACAAACCGTAGTGGAAAGAACGGCTGAACACATNGCCGAATCAGNTCACCAGGCTTCNCGTGCAACCAGCGCGATTGCCGATGCGATCGAGGATGGCGTGGGAGTAGTGAGGCGTGCCGCAAAGCAGGGCGGCGATGCTGCCGAAGAATTCCTGAATGACACAACTCAGCGCATACAGCGACACCCAGTGCTAACGGTTGCGGCGACATTTGCGATAGGAGTCACCGCAGGAACATTGATCGGCTGGATGCTGAAACGAAGGTAGATCAGGCACACTGAACCGACAACGATCTGGCAAAAGGCGCTGCACAAGTACTGCGGTCAAGCCTGTAAGGAAGCGGGATCCGAGGAGGTCGAGATTGCGTGCCAGTGCGACCATGGAGCTTGCCCACTTACCGTATGAAGCCGGATCTTAGATTGACCAGGGAGAATCTCGATATGAAGATGCGCTGGGCTATTTTCTTGCTGCTGACATTCAGCGGCCTCGCAGCGCTATCAACGCTGGCCAAGGCGCAATCACTGGTCGATTCAGGAGACTCCTCCAGCGCTGNTGTCTTGTCATTAAGNACGGCGAACCCGCAACCGGATCTGACGTACGCGCGTCCGACAGANAAAACGAAGCTCCGCAACTACTTCTTCGATGCGTACGGCCCCTATCCAATCGTCTTCGCCGCATTCGCTGCGGGCATTAACCAAGTAGATAATGCGCCGCCGGAGTGGAAGCAAGGCGCGGAGGGCTACGGCAAGCGATTCGGGTCCGACTTCGGCGTCATAGCGGTAACTACGACGACGCGCTACGCGCTCTCGGAAGCGTTCCACGAAGACGCGTTGTATTACCGCTGTGAGTGTAAAGGCGTGTTTCGGCGGCTGAGCCATGCCGTGATTTCGACCTTTACAGCGCGCCGCGGCGACGATGGCCATCGCGTCTTTTCTTTCCCTGCTCTGGTCGCTCCGTATGCCGGCACCATGACCGCCGTCTATGGGTGGTATCCCGGCCGCTACGATGCCAGGGATGGTTTCCGAATGGGCAACTACAGCTTGCTGGGGTATGTCGGCGCAAACATCGCCCTGGAATTCCTCTATAGCGGACCACACTCATGGATTTCCCGCATGCACCTGAACAATGGGCACGGAGCGCCCAATCCGGGCTCAAATCCATGATCGACCGGAAACTCAGCACGGTCGCAGGCGTGGACCCTCCACTTCCGGGGCTGCGGACCTCACTTATGTCCCCCATGGTGAGCTCCTCCCGGAGCCTGATCAATGAGTTTCTCGAGTGGTTCGGCGATCTGGGAATNTTTTTCTGGCAGGTTGTGCGGGCTGCAGTGACGCCGCCGTTTGAATTCCGCGAATTGTTTCGACAACTCGACGAGATCGGATCCATGTCCCTGCCGCTGGTCGCATTGGCCGGCGCCGCGACCGGGGTTGTTCTCTCTTTGGAAGCCCGTTACAGCCTGACTCGATTTGGGGCTAAGTCGCTGCTTCCCGCCGCTATCGTGTTCTCCGTCATCCACGAGACCGGTCCGATCATCACGGGCCTGGTCGTGAGTGGTCGAGTGGGCGCTGGCATTGGCGCGGAGTTATCGTCGATGAAAGTTACCGAGCAGATCGATGCCATCGAGGCATCTGCGGTAAACCCTTATAAGCTGCTGGCGGTGCCCCGCATCCTGGCTTGTATCCTGATGCTGCCTTTGCTGACCCTCGCCGCCGACTTATGCGGCTTGGTAATGGGATGGGTTACGCAGGCCCTGGTTGAGCCGCTCTCGTTACATCAGTTCATCAATAGCGGTTTCAAGGGCGCCGATTTCAACGATTTCCTGCCACCCACGTTTAAGACCATGATGTTTGGCCTGATCATTGGGCTGATCGCGTGTTTTCAGGGAATGCGGACACAGGGAGGCGCTGCGGGCGTGGGCCGCGCGGCCACCAGTTCGGTAGTCTTGTCCTCGCTGTTCGTGATCATGGCCGATGTCGTGCTGGTAAAAATCATCATCATATTTTTCCCGTGACCATGGATTCAACAGTTCGCGAAACAAGTATGGACACAACCGATCAAATTGCGCTGAAGCGAGGAGAAGCCGCTGACAATGGCAGTGCGCCAGTTATCGCCGTCGAGGACTTGCATAAGTCCTTCGGAAGTCAAAAGGTTTTGAACGGGATTAGCTTGACCGTGGGTCGGGGCGAGACCCTGGCGGTACTGGGGCGCAGTGGTACCGGTAAGAGCGTCTTGCTGAGGCTCATCATCGGCCTCGAGAAGCCTGACTCGGGAGCGGTTCGCATCCACGGCCAAGATATCGCCGGCCTCTCTCTCGACAAGATCGGAGAAATCAGGAAGAAGATGGGTTTTCTGTTTCAGCATGCCGCGCTTTACGATTCGCTGACCGTCGAGCAGAACGTGGCTTTTCCGCTGCAGCACCATAAGAAGGAGATGTCGAAGTCTGAGCAGGGCGACCGGGTCAGGAAACTATTGGCGGAAGTGGGCATGGAAGGCGACCTTGAGAAGATGCCTTCGGATATCTCGGGGGGCATGCAGAAACGAGTAGGGCTGGCGCGTGCGCTGGCTTTGAAGCCGGATATTCTGCTGCTCGACGAGCCCACCGCGGGTCTCGACCCCATCAGCGCCGCGGAGATCAATGATTTGGTTCTCAAGCTCCAGAAGGAATATCACATGGCATCCATCGTGGTGACTCACGATCTGCACAGCGCGAAGACGATTGCGGACCGTCTGGCCCTGCTCAATGAGGGAAATGTGGTGATCGAAGGC
>JGI26339J46600_10000341_pt1 | contig 15921 bp, 10 predicted proteins | sample BogFormECP12_OM1_FD_46600 | JGI IMG/M metagenome (IMG submission 46600) | reverse complement strand
GCGTGTTTCCTGGCGGTAGTGCTGCTGGGAGCGTCCTCGTTCGCCGCTGACGTTAAGGAACAAGAACGCGTGAAGGAGGCAGGCGAGGTGCTGAAAGAGATTCTGAACATTCCCGACAACATCCCCCAGGACCTGCTGGATAGGGCCGAGTGCGTGATCATATTGCCCTCTGTGAAAAAGGGAGCGCTTGGAGTGGGTGGCAGTTACGGCCGTGGCGTGATGGTTTGCCGGAGCGGCGAGCATTACACGGGAAAGTGGGGAGCTCCCGCCCTGTATGCGCTGGAGGGAATCAGCATCGGGTTTCAACTGGGCGGCCAAGCCACCGACTTTGTGCTTCTGGTCATGAACCCCAAAGGCGCGCGATCCTTGCTTTCCAGCAAGGTGAAGCTGGGCGCCGATGCCTCCGCCGCCGCCGGCCCAAAGGGCCGCACCGCCGAGGGCGCGACGGATATCGTCATGAACGCGGAGATTCTCTCTTACTCGCGCAATAAGGGATTGTTCGCCGGCGTCTCGCTGGAAGGCTCGACGCTGCGTTCCGACGGCGGCGCCAACGAGAATCTCTATGGAAGAAAATTGAGCGCCAAGGAAATCATCCGCCAGGGAAAGGTCGGCATTCCGGCGTGCGCCCGTGAGCTGGTTTCCCGGCTGAATGCGAAGTCGCCCAAGAACAAGTCGGAGCCCAAGTCGCTGCAATAGCATATTTCCGTGGGTCGAAATAACTGAGAGCTGAGAACTGAAAGCCCGGCATCGCGTAGTGCCAGCATCCCAGTCATGACCACTATACCGACTGTTTCGAGGTGAGCATGCCGATCCGCACAACCAGCTTCCGCGCGCTGCAACTTGCGTGTCTCGTTTTTGTTACCTTGATGATCGCAGGCGCGCAAGCTAACAAGGACCAGCAGAACCGGGCCCCGAGCCCGGCACCGCCCGGAGCCGATTGCTCGGGCATGTACAGCTTTTTGCAAGACGGCGAGTTTGTGCAGCTCACCGTCGAAGACCAGGGACGCGTGACCGGCTTTGTTTCCCGCTACGGCGACTCGGAAAACGAGCGCGGCGTTTTTCTCGATCACTTTTTTAAATCGGGTAAGCTCGATGGCAACCAGCTCGCGTTTACCACCGAGGCCGTGCAGGGCGTCTCGTTCGAATTTCGGGGGACGGTCGAGCGCGGCGAGGGCAAGAGCCGGGGCGACGAAGCGTATTACGTGCTGAAGGGAACTCTCGTCGATACCACCACCGGCGAAGCGAAGAAAACTTCTTCCCGCGCTCGCCAGGTTGCGCTGAAAAGCTTCCCGCAGGATGTGGCGCCCCCACAGGCGGAAAGGAAGTAGGTCGTCAGCCTTCGATCTACCATCGATCGATGATTGATTGTTCCGTGCCTGAGATGGCTGCCCCACCAAGCCATGCTGGATGCGGAGCGCTCTATGGGTACTTGACATCCTTAGCCAGCCGCCGCAAAATAGCGAAAATTTGGGAACAACGCCCAGTTCCTCTCAAGAGTTGAACAGTCGACAAGTTTATGACGCTTAGCCAGCCGTCGCATTCCCCTCAAAAGAAAGTCAGTCCCGAACAGTGCAAGCATCCACGTGTACAGATCGTCTCTCGCGACGAAGAAACGGAATATGTGGAATGCCAGGAATGTGGGGATGTTTTCGAGTCCAGCGAATTGAAGGACATGGCGATCGAGGAAAAGAAAGAACCAGACGAAGAGTGAGCCGCGTTCCCGCGCTGGGCTGATCGCGATCGCATGATGTCAATCAGCTGATCTTAATCACCAGGTTTTCCGACGCGTCCACCCAAAACCTTTTTCCCGCCGGAATCACCGTGGTCGCGCTGTATTCCGTGATCACAGCCGGTCCCCTCATCGAACGGCCGGGGACAATGTCCCCACGCTCAAACACGGGCGTGGTCACGGCTTTATCGTAAAAGAACACGGACGCGCGTTCGACCGGTGTGGCGCGGACACTCTTGTCGGCGAAACGCCGGCGCTCTGCAGGATTGTCTGCCGCATGCAAATCCTTGTTCAGCGATTCCCTGGAGCTTGGCGTGCGCAAACGAGCGCGCAGACGCAGCGTGACCAGTTCAATCTCCCGCCCCGCGTGGTGATACCCGTAACGCCGCTGATGTTCTTCGTGGAAGCGGGCCATGACGTTCGCCGTGGCGGGCACGTTGAGTTCGTAGCCTTGACCGCGATACCGCAGGTCAAGACTCCTTTCATACTGAAGAGCGCCGCGCCACCGTTCCGCGCGAAATTCTTTCTGCGCCGCCGCCTCCAGCTTGCGAAATTCTCTTTGCAGTTTTGCCCCCGGTAAACCATCGGCAAGCCGCCAGAGCAGCGTGCGCGAATAATCCTTGACCACGTCGCTGACCAGGATCCCAAACGCCGAAAGCGCGCCCGGCCGTGCCGGAATCATCACCGTCGGGATCGCCAGCGCCTCCGCCAGTTCGCAGGCATGCAGACCTCCCGCTCCGCCGAACGCCACCAACGCAAATTCGCGCGGATCGTACCCGCGCTCGATGGAGACGACGCGCAAAGCCCGCTCCATGTTCGCATTCACCACGCGTACGACTCCGGCGGAAAATTGTTCCAGGCTCAGGCGCGAGCCCTGTTTCTTAAGCCATTCCGATGTAATCCGCCGCGCTCTTTCGACGTCGAGCGTGAACTCGCCGCCCAGAAAACGGTCGGGGCGAAGCCGTCCCATCAGCAAGTTGGCGTCCGTTACCGTGGGTTCAGTTCCACGACCATAGCAGATCGGTCCCGGATCGGCGCCCGCCGACTCCGGCCCCACGCGCAGCGAGCCGCCCGCATCGAAGCGGGCCAGCGACCCACCCCCGGCGCCCACGGTGTGAATTTCCAGCATGGGAACTCCCACCGGAAGCCCGGCCACTTCCGATTGGCTGCCGGCTCGAACCTCGCCCTGCACTGCCGCCACATCGGTCGAGGTTCCTCCCATGTCGAAGGAGAGAATCTTTCGGAACCCGCTGCGGCCGGCCATAGCCGCCGCGCCCACCAGTCCGCCGGCTGGGCCCGATAACACCGTGCGCACCGGTTCCCGTGCCGCCGATTCCAGCGCCGTGATCCCACCGCTCGATTGCATGACGAAGATCCGCGGCGCGTTTCGCGGGTGCCCCAGGTCTCCCGCTTTCCGAGACCTGGGAGCGGCGCCGTGAAGCCATCTCCCGCACTCTTCGGCGCGCTCCGCCAGTCTTTCCATGTAGCTCTGCATGAGCGGCTGCAAGTAGGCATTCACCACGACCGTGCTCGTGCGCTCGTATTCCCGAAACTCCGGCAGAATCCGATGAGACACCGAAAGCGGCTTGCCGAGTTCCGCCACGGCCGAGGCTACGGCCGCTTCATTCTCCGGATTGGCGAACGCAAACAGCAAAGAGATGGCGATGGCATCTGGTTCGGCGCGTCGCACCGCCTCCCGCAGTAGTGTCAACTCCGCTTCTGACGGGCGCTCCAAAACCCGGCCCTCGGCATCCGTCCTCTCCTTGACGCCGAACCGCAGTTCCCGGCGGACGAGCGGCGCAATCCGATCGAAGAAAAAGTCATACAGGCGAGGACGCGCCTGCCGCCCAATCTCAATGACGTCTTCAAATCCCGACGTGGTAATCAGCGCGACCCGAGCGCCTTTTCTTTGCAGCAGAGCGTTGGTCCCGACCGTCGTGCCGTGCAGCAGCGCCACCGCGGCTCCGGCGCCAGGCTTTCTTGTAGCTTCGCCAATCTTTCTCAAAGCTTCGGCAATGGCGCGCGACGGATCGTCGGGTGTCGAGAACACCTTCAGAGTTTTGAGAGCGCCGCCCTCTACCCACACGCAATCGGTGAACGTACCTCCGGTGTCGATTGCGATGCGGATTTCGGGATGAAGCTCGGAATGCGATGCGCGAGCCATGGGTGCGGAAGATGAACAGGGAAGACTACCACTGCTCGCGGCCTGTCAGCCCATGGCGAAAGTGAGACCCCGCCCTTCAACTCTCAATTCACCAGATTTTGTCATCCCGAGCGAAGCGAGGGATGGCAATTCATGAAGGGTGTCATGCACCGCGCCGGGCTCGACTTTCGCCACAGGCTGCTATGCAGTAGTGGCGGCCCTGTGCCTGAAACATAATCGCCTCCCGAACCCGGCTGCCGTATTCTGAATGGGTGAACGGGAGAACGTGGAAGGCATGGCTGGTTCCGGGCGGCCTGTTATTGGCGCTGGCGGCGGCGCTCGTCAACAGCACNCTCTTNNTCCAGGTCGCGCCCTCGCTGGCCTTCTACTACGTTGGCGTTTTCGCCGCCGGATTGGCGCTTGCCTGGCGTTTTAGTTCCAGCCGCGTTCTGTTTTCCCTGCTGGTTCTGCTGCTCGCGCATCGCGCGGTTGATTTCTTCTCCGCTGGACAGATTCACACCGGACCCGGGCGCATGGCCGTCGCTCTCGCCGCCCTGCTGATCCCGCTGAACTTCATACTGTTCGCCGCGATGCGCGAGCGCGGCCTGGTCATTGCCGGAATCGCACCCCGCTTTGGATTGCTCTTCCTNGAATCGGTTGTCTTCGCCGTGCTGTGCCGGCCGGAAAATAGTCCCGCCAATCCAAGTCATCCCGGCGCGCCCGCGATCCCGCTCTGGATTCTGTTGAGCTTTGTAGCCGCCGTCGCCGTGTTCGTCCGCCGTTTTTTTCAAACGCGCAAGCCCATCGAGCCCGGATTTGTGTGGTCCGTGTCCGCCGTTTTCCTATGGCTCCAATTCGCCCCGGTCGGCAAGGTGTCGGACGCCTACGTCGCCACCGCCGCCCTGATTCTCGCCGCCTCGCTGATCGAGACTTCCTACGTGCTCGCCTACCACGACGAACTCACCGGCATTCGCGGACGCCGCGCCTTCAACGAGTCCCTGCTTTCGCTCGACCAGCAATACGCCATCGCCATAGTCGATATCGACCATTTCAAAAAGTTCAACGACACCTACGGACACGACGTAGGCGACCAGGTGCTGTGCATGGTGGCTAAGCGGCTATTGCAGGTCGGTGGCGACGGCCAGGCGTTCCGCTGCGGAGGCGAAGAGTTCGCCATCGTCTTTCGCAACACTTCCGCCAAAGAAGCGTTCGAGCATCTGGATTCGCTGCGCCAGATCATCGAGAAATCCACGTTTCAGGTCCGCGGCGCTGACAGAAGAGCCGAAAGAAGTGAAGAGAGAAGCGCCGAGAGCAGAAGTGATCGCCGGGTGGGGACAGCTGAGTCGGATCGCAGAAAGTCCGCAAAAAAGAAAACCGCCGCCGCGATTCCTAACCAGTCGCCCGATCGTTTATCCGATCGGCTATCCGTGACGGTCAGCATCGGCGTAGCCGAACCAAGCACCCGCTATCGCCAACCCGAGCAAGTGATCCAGTCAGCCGACCAAGCTCTCTATCGCGCCAAGAATAAAGGCCGGAACCGCGTGGAACTGGCGTCCACAGCCCCACTCCGGCTGGCCCCAGGCAAGCGCGCTAAGGCGTCGCGACTCTGATCCGGCACTTTCGCCTCACCAGCCTTCAAAGCCTCATCATTCGACATCACCACTCAAGAAGATGGATTAGAAACAGAATCACCGTCGCCCCCAGCGGCAGCAGCAGACCTGCACGCAGACTCCCCGTGCGATGCGAGATCACGCCTACCATCCACGGAATGACCGCCGGCCCCGCCGCCGCCAGCGAAAACATAACCGCGCCAATGCTTCGGGCGGCAACGCCGAAGTGATGCGAGAGCCGGGCCACGGTGATCGGATACAACATTGCTAAACTCAGTCCCGTAATGAGTACTCCGCCAACCACGCCCGGCAGTGCTGAACTCCAGAGCATCAGCCCGATGCCCGCCGCTGCCGCCGCATAGCCGGCCCGCAAAACGCGGCGTTCCGAAAAGTGCCGTAGAAACGCGATTCCGAACACCCGGCCCACGGTCAGCGCCGACCAGAAAAACGCCGGCATCATGGACGCGATCGCCGCCCCGCGCGGTCCCAGCCGCGAAACATAAGAGCCGGTCCATCCGCCCATCGAGGCTTCCACTCCCGGATACAGAAAAAACACGGCCGCGAAAAGCCAGATTGCCGGACTCTTCGCCAGGCCTCGCCACGAGGCCGACGATCCCGCCGACGTTTCCGCCGGGGGGAAAGGCAAATTGCGAATGGCCAGCGCCAGCACTACAAGGAACAGCGCCACCGAGCCGAGAAAAAATGGCAACAGCTTGTGTGCCGCAGTCCACGCCACCATCAGCGAGCAAAATATCGCGCCGACGCTCCAGAAAAAATTCAGCAGGCTCACCGCGCCGGCACGCGAATTGACGCCGGAACCTGTACTGGACCCTATCTCTGCAATCAGCAGATTGTCAGACGGGATAATCAGCCCCAGTCCCAGACCATACGCCGCCACCGAGGCCAGCCCCAGACCGAGCGATCCCATATAGAGCGTCGCCACGCCGCAAGCCATCAAGAGCAGCCCCGACAGAAATGCGGGACGGAATCCGAACCGCGCCAGCAGAACTCCCGCGAGTTGCACGCCCACCAGCATCGCCAGGAATTGCACCAGAAACAGATTGCCGGCCTGAGTGTCGTTCATCGCCCAGCGCGCAATCAGGATGGGCAGCATGGGGCCGAGCAGCGTAGTGAGAATGCCGGTGGGCAAAAAGGCAATCTGGCCGGCCAGCACCAGCTTGCGGTTCGAGGATGACGGGGAAAGCTCGGCTTGAGGGCTAGCCATGCGAAATGAGGATGTCCCCAACCTAAGTGTCAGGAACGTTCAGCATAACGCAACCACCGCAGCTTCAGACGGACGCGAAAAAAAACGCGCGCTGGTGCAGCGCAAGAGGCGGCGGACACCAACCGGAAGCCCCGCCAGTGGTAAACTATAATTCCGCAACGCCGGAGAGGTGGCCGAGAGGCTGAAGGCGGCGGTTTGCTAAACCGTTATAGGGTCTAACAACTCTATCGAGGGTTCGAATCCCTCCCTCTCCGCCAGTTCTTGCAATCCCCGAATGGAAATAGCTTGACACCCAACTCGCTGTAAGAGTATGTAGGGTGGTCATATCCGGCTATGTATTTGGATGGGGCCTACAGATATGTCGTCGGGCCAACGATCTGAAACTTTATCCTCGGAGGTTGTTCCAAGTGAAAAAAATCGTCTCGCGATTGATTTTGTTGACTTCCGTGCTTGTCCTGGCCCTATCGGCCATGGCCCAGCAGCAGGAAAACCACACAACCAATAACAACCCTCTCGCGCTACTGCTTCAGTCCAAGGGAATTCTGTCTCCCAGCGAGGTTGCAATGATCGACCAGGCGTCCTCCCCGGAGGAGGCTAATGCGCGCCTCGCTCAATTGCTCGTGGAGAAGGGCCTGATCAGTCAGCAGGAATACAAGGCAACGGTCGCGCCCGTGAACATGGACTCGTCCGGGCCGCGCCTGGTAAACGCCGTACTGCACACCTCGACCGCGGCGGCGCAGGCCTCCTCGGCTGTGCCTGCAACTAAGCCGGCTCCGTCGGGACCAACGGTGATCCCAGCGGTAACGCCGCTTCGGGTTTTGCCGATTGATGTCCCTAAGCAGGGCGGGATTATTCCCGATATCAAACTGGGCAGTGGCGCCAACCTGAAGTTCTACGGCTTCTACAAATCCACCGTCGCCTCCGATACTGCCTCCAGCGGCGGACCCACTTTCGGCAGCCAGGATTGGCCCCTGCCGCTCCTGCTCGCCGATACTGGTCCCACCTCCGACCCGCAGATCCATATCAAGGCCCGCGGCTTCCGCATTGGCGCCCAGACGGAATGGGTTCCCAAGAATTCGGACTTTACCCTCACCGGCCGAGTGGAAGGCGACTTTGAAGGCGACTACACCGACGTCAACAACCGCAACATCAGTGGCAGCGCCCGTTCCCAATTCTCGCTTCGCCTCGCCTGGATGCGCCTCGACCATAAAATTGGCGACCTTCCCTGGTTCGCAGAGTTCGGCGAGGATTGGTCACTTCTCGGCTCATCCACTCTCCCCAGCCTGTTCGAGACCACTGGCTTGGGCGTCGGTATGGGCTCTCTCTATGAGCGCATGCCGATGTTTAGAACCGGCGTGCAATTTCATTCGGGTGACTTCAAGGTTCAGCCTGAGTTCGCTATCGTGATGCCGACGGCAGGTTCCTCCGCGCTCACCGTGGACCAACGCTTGCGCTTCGGTGACCGCGCCGGAGCCGAGTCCGATCAGCCCGGGGTGGAGGCTCGCGTAGTCTTCCAGTTCCCGCTCAACCATAGCTGGAAGGGCGTGGCTCCCGCCCAAATCATTTTCAGTGGCCACCATGCCCGCATGAACGAAATCATTCCCCATGCGGCACAGGTCCTTCCGAGCAGTTACACTTTTACTTGCGAGACTACTCCTTGCACAATCACAATCCCACCCCCCACAATCTTCACCAACGTTAACAGTCAGAATCTCGGATTCACCACTGCCACGTCAATAATCGGGGCCACCAATTGCACCGAGGCGTCAGGGATATGCAACCTGGAGCAGTTGTTTCCCCACGGCACCCAGGTCGGCAACCCTCAGAACATCTGGACCGCTGAGATTCAATTGCCCACGCCCTGGGTAACTCTGGCTGCCAAGTTCTACAAGGGAGACGACATGCGGTTCTTCTTCGGCGGCCAACTCAACGACGTCTGGTCCAACCTGGCCAGTAATGGCTTGTTCGAAGTAGGGAACGGTGTTTCCGAAAGCGGACGGGCCATCTTGTTCGGCTGCTCAGGTGGAACCACTACCGGCGAACCCGCCGAGACTGTCAATTGCCAGGGCACGCCTGTCCAATCCGCCATCCTTCAGCCCGTCGGCGGATCGGGTGGATTCGCGGAGTTGAGCTTCCCGCTCTCGCGTATCTTCAACGCCAATCCAGAGGGCCTCAATTCCGGATGGGTGCTGCACCTGGGGTATGGCACCGACCGCTCCAAATACTCCGATGCCCAGCACGGCAATCACTTGGGCCGCACCGACCTCGACAGCGCTTCGCTCACCTACAGGCTCAACAAGTGGGTCACGTTTGTGCACGAAGTCAGTTACATCGCCACGTTCACTGCCAATGACCAATCGGCCAGCGGCTTTAAACCACACTACCTGCTCTTTGCGGGCAAGGACGTCCGGCAGGCGCACAACTGGCGCAATGAGTTCGGGCCAGTGTTTACGTTCTAGCTAAAGCTGGCGCTAGCCGCGATTCCGGCGGAGCTTCCCTTTTCGGGGGCTCCGCGGAGTCGCCCGGATCAGAATTGCGGGTCAACGCAGTTTTGCTCCAACCTGACTGTTTGTTCGAAGTGGGGAATGGTGTTTCCGAAAGCGGACGGGCCAGTTCGTTCGGCTGCTGAGCTGGAACCACTACCGGCCAGTCCGCCACGACTGTCAATCGCCACGCACACGGCTTCGAGACCCGGCATACGCTTCGCGGGATCTGACCGGACCCAAGCGCACGATTGGCGCCAGGAGTTCGGACCAATCTTCACGTTCTGAACTTTGTTTTAGGATCATCTCCTGCGGGACCGTTGCTCGAAGGTCCCGCAGGAGTTTTTACTTTGCAGCGAATGACGGCGACTCTTAGCAGCAGCCCATCTTCACTTCGCCGGCAGGGGTGAGCGGAGGACCGAAGGCCTCCTGCGGCGCGGGCGCGCCGTTCAGCACCGCGATCCAACGTCGCACGGCATCGAATACGACGAGAACTACGCCCACGATAAAGATGGTCATGAGGACTGTATCCAGGTAGCCGGTAAATACCTGACCGGGCTTGGAGGTCAAGGGCCAGAAAATGTTCTTGATCCCCAGCACTCCCGCCGTAACCGTGGTGACCCCCACAAAGCACATCGGAACTCCCGTAATCCAGGCGTATTTCTGCTTGCCCATGTTAATGAGGAAGGTAGTCGTCACCGCCAGCGCGATGGTCGCCAGCAACTGGTTCCCGGTCCCGAACAACGGCCATATCGTCGAAATACTTCCCGTGTAGATCATGTATCCCCAGCCCAGAACCACCAAGGAACTAGTGATCAGATTTCCCGGCCACCAGGCAGTGTTCCCGAAGGGCTTGTGCACTCTGCCCATGAGTTCCTGGAGGACGTANCGNGCCACGCGGGTCCCCGTGTCCACCGTNGTCAGGATGAAAAGGGCTTCAAACATGATGGCGTAGTGATACCAGTACCCCATCAAACGAGCCATCCCAGGCAGGCCTTTGAAGATTTGTGCCATGCCTATAGCCAGCGAGACCGCCCCTCCCGTGCGCCCCGCCAGCTTCTCCCCGACTTCGCGGGAGAACATATCCAGATTGACCGTGGTTAAGCCCAGGTGGCTGAAGACCTGGGGCGGGGTGTTGATGGCAAAGTAATCGCCCGGATACATGGAGCAGGCCGCAATTAAAGCCAGCACACCCACCAGCGACTCGCACAGCATGGCGCCANATCCGATGAAGCGAGCGTCAGTTTCCTTATCCAGCATTTTCGGCGTGGTGCCGGAGGATACCAGCGAATGAAAACCCGAGATGGCGCCGCAAGCAATGGTCACAAAGAGAAACGGAAACAGCTTCCCTTTAATGATCGGTCCGCCACCATGAACGAACTGCGTGACGTTCGGAAATTGGATGTTGGGATGAACGATGAAGACGCCGACGACCAGGACGGCAATCGTGCCCAGCTTAACGTAGGTCGAGAGGTAGTCGCGCGGTTCCAGCAGCAGCCATACGGGAAGAACCGAAGCCACCAGACCGTAGATGGCCATGAGGATCGTGATCTCGTGAGGCGTGAAGGTAAGCGCTCCCGCAGCCCCGCTCTGTGCCACCCAGTGTCCGGCGATCACGCTGCTTAACAAAAGGACGACGCCAAAGATACTGGGGCCGGTGACGGTAATCTTTCCGGCATGGCTCTTGAACATCCACAACCCCATGATGAGGGCGATGGGGATGGTCATGCCGATGGTGAAGACGCCCCACGGGCTATTGGAAAGCGCATTGACCACTACGATGCCGAGGCCGGCGAGCGTCGCCAGAAGAATAAAGAGCATGGCGATCATCGTCACCAGGCCGGCAAAGGGACTGATTTCGGTGCGGGCAATATCCGCCAGTGAGCGGCCGCGGTGACGCACCGAAGCCACCAGCACGGTGAAATCCTGCACACACCCGGCCAGGACGCCGCCGATCAGTATCCAAAGGAAACCCGGCGCAAACCCGAACTGCGCCGCCAGAGTCGGCCCCACCAGCGGCCCTGCTCCGGCGATGGCCGCGAAGTGATGTCCAAAGAGCACCCATCTTGGCGAAGCGACATAGTTATGTCCGTCGGCGTAAGTATGCCCCGGAGTGGTGCGGCGATCGTCAAGCGCCAGAGCCTTCGCGGCAATGAACGCACTGTAGTAACGGTAGGCAAGGGCGTACACACACAACGCACCCAACAAAACCGGAAAGGTATTCATGACTCGCTCCAGTTAAAACAATTAGTGGCCGATCCCGCNAGGCCCAATCGNACGCATCCTACACCCATCNCGGAATCCGGCACAACAACTTCCTTTGTGCGCAACATAAGCTACAATGGCGGGCATATTCCGGCAAAGGACCGGCAAGCCATCTGTCTTCCGCGACGGTGAGAACCTGTCACTTCGCGAAATGTCGCCGCTGAACCGAGAGGATCGAGTATGCACCTGCCACGAGAGAAGCAAGCGGCAACTGAGGAACAACCGCTTGTCCGCTTTGGCCTGAGGCTCGCCAACTGGAGTGAGCGGTGGTTTCCGGATCCGCTGATTTTTGCGCTGCTGGGAATCGTGGTGGTCTTTGTCGTCGGCCTTTTNCTTCGTCAAACCCCCGCCAAACTCGCCATCCAGGGTGGNAAGAACTTCTGGGCNCTGGTCCCTTTCACCATGCAGATGGTGATGATCATCATCGGTGGATATGTCGTCGCCTCGACGCCGCTCGTGTATCGCGCNATCCGAGCCTTAGCCGGGATTCCTAAGACGCCGCGGCAAGCTGTCGCNCTGGTGGCGTTGTTCTCCATGCTGACCTCGCTGATCTCCTGGGGCTTGAGCCTGATTTTCAGTGGACTCTTTGTTCGGGAATTGGCGCATCGCGTCAAGGGAATGGACTACCGCGCTGCGGGTGCTGCCGGGTATCTGGGCTTGGGAGCCGTCTGGGCGATGGGGCTGTCTTCTTCCGCCGCCATGCTGATGGCGACCAAGTCCTCCATGCCGCCGTCACTGTTCAACATCAGTGGTCTGATCCCGCTCACGCAAACTCTCTTCTTGTGGCAAAGCATCGCGACCACGGTGGTCCTGATCGTCCTGTCGGTGCTGATCGCCTACTTGTCCACGCCGTCGCCAGAGAACGCCAGAACCGCCGAATCCTACGGCATCCAATACGAGCCGATCCGCTCTAGCCTTGAGCCCAAGAGCAAGCCCGGCGAGTGGCTGGAATACAGTCCGCTGCTCACAATTTTGGTNGCCCTGCTGTTGTGCTGGTATCTGATCGACGTCTTCCGCACCTCACCGCAAGGCGCGCTGGCAGCGCTTGACCTTAACACTTACAACCTGATGTTCATCACGGTTGGTCTTTTATTGCACTGGCGCCCCAAGTGCTTTATGCGCGCTGTGGCGGAGTGCATTCCAGCCACCGGCGGCGTGCTGATTCAGTTCCCGTTTTACGCAGTGATCTTCGGGATGATTGTAGGAACGGGGATCGCGGATGCGCTGGCGAAACTTTTCGCCTCCATCAGCACCCATAACACCTATCCGTTGCTGGTGGCGATGTATTCGGCGGTGCTCGGCGTTTTCATCCCCTCCGGTGGCAGTAAGTGGGTCATCGAAGCGCCGTATGTGCTACAGGCCGCGAATCTGCACCAGGTGCATCTGGGATGGGTGGTGCAGATCTACAACGCGTCGGAAGCGCTGCCCAATCTGGTCAATCCCTTCTGGATGCTGCCTCTGCTGGGCATATTGAAATTGAAGGCCAGGGACATCGTGGGATATGGAGTGCTGCAGTTGATCGTCCATATACCGGTCGTGTTTTTCCTGTGCTGGCTGTTTGCCCGCTATATTCCTTACTTGCCACCCATGAAATAGGATTGCCCTCGGCAGGTAAACTTGGGAGCGTTTTTCTCGGGAGGCAGACGCGCAGTCCAGTTCCAACTACTCCATCAGGCGAATGCCATGTCGGTTCGCGATTTCAGTCCGCTGGCACGGGCGCCGGTCCCGCGACGAGCGCAGGCGCTTTCACAGGGCCAGCCGTTTCCGCAGGAGACTCCAGCCATTTGCGCACTTCCGGCAGCGCGCGGCGCATTGCCAGTTCCCCTACGCGGATCAATTCGCCGGCGCGTTTGAAGTCGTCAAAGTCGAAACCACCGACATCGGGCTCAATCACGACGTCGGCTGCGCTCCTCCATACCGGACTGATCAGCTCCTGCGAGATGGCGAACGACTGCCCGATCACGTCGAAGAAATGCCGGGGCGCGATCGTCTTCGACCACTGCCCTTTTAATTGCACGGCCAGCACGCGCTCCGCGCCCATTTCGCGCAGGGGACGCGTCGGCACGGGANAGGAGAGCATGCCATCCACCAGCCAGCGCCCACGAATTTCGACCGGCAGGAACATTCCCGGATAAGCGCAACTCGCNCGCACCGGGTCGATGATCGAACCGGAGGAAAAGATCGNTCCTTTCCCGGTATTGAAGTCGGTAGCCGTCACTCCGAGAGGAATACGCAACTCTTCAAATGTCTGCACCTTCAAAGTTTGCCTGAGAAACGGGACCATGCGGTCATTCGAGGCAAATCCGTAGCGCGAGAGCGTCCAGCGCGCGAAGGTGGTGAAGCGAACTTGGTGGGCGATTTCTTCCAGCTCTGCGATCGTGAGTCCGCTGCAATACGCGGCGCCCATGATTGCGCCTACACTGGTGCCCGCAACCATCCGAACTGGAATGCCTTCTTCTTCGAGGACCTTGAGAACCCCAATGTGGGCGATGCCGCGGGCGAAGCCTCCACCCAAGGCGATACCAATTGCGGGTATGCGCTTGGTTTCGGTTGCACTCGACCTGCGGGACAGTTCGCGGCCGAAGGCTTGCACAGACCGGATGACTTTGTCCAAATGCTTCACGGAGCCCCACACTCCTGGTTTGCCGGGGCCGCAAACCTTACTTCTGTCCATGTAAGATGCCACNAATCCGTTTCGAGATACAGGCCACTTTGGTGCTATCTGACGGTTACGGGAGAACCCGCCCGGTATTACTGAGGTTTGACTTCCCGATCCGTCATGGTGACTAACTCCTGTAATCCTGCTAACTTGCGTGTGTACCCAGGCGGCGGCAGCGCCGGTTTCCCGCATGAACCCTGCTCGTGACTTTGGTCCGCGCAGGACCCAGGCTATCCTGCGGATCGGCGAAAAGGAGAATTCAGACTGGCGATATGCGCTCGTGCCGATCCTTGGCCCGTTGATCAGCCCGTTGGTCGCTGGCGGCATCGGCGCAGCGATTATCAAGGTCGTCGGAATCTAGCAGGCTGCTGAAAAACTCGAGATTGCACTTGCTCTTGGGTGGCGCAGCGCTTCAGCGCTGCGATAACTGCTTTGTTTTGAGGCCGGCTTTAGCCACCGAGGGATCGGCGCCACGCTTGACGATGTCGTTTGTGGATGAATAAGTCAGAGTCTTCACCACAGGGGGCACAGAGGAGCACAGAGGAGCACAGGGGAAACCAGAGGCTTCACAGCAAAAGTGCAGCTATGAATCGAGCCGACATGTGGCGCCGCATCGATGTGCATCCCAAAGCCTGGGACATGATTGTCGTTGGTGGCGGCGCCACCGGCGTGGGTGTTGCAATCGACGCCGCGGCGCGCGGCTACGATGTGCTGCTGCTCGAGCAGAGCGACTTCGGCAAAGGCACCTCCAGTCGCAGCACCAAGCTGGCACACGGTGGCGTGCGATACCTGGAGCAGGGCAATATCGGGCTGGTTATGGAAGCGCTCAAGGAGCGCGGACTCCTTCTACAAAACGCGCCCCACCTGGTACACGATCTTGCCTTCGTCGTGCCGAACTACGATTGGTGGGAGGCTCCATTCTACGGACTCGGCCTCAAGCTCTATGAGTTGCTGGCCGGTAAATATGGGTTTGGAACATCACGCATCCTCTCCAGAGAAGAGACGCTCGAACATCTGCCCACTCTCAAGACCGAGGGCCTGCGCGGCGGCGCAGTTTACTACGATGGACAATTCGANGACGCCCGGCTGCTCATCCACATGGTGGCCACCGCTTTCGAGCAGGGCGCCACGTTGCTGAACTATGTCGAAGTCACGGGNCTGACGAAGGACGCGCAGGGATTTGTGGATGGTGTCAGCGCACGCGACGCGGAAACCGGCAACGAATTTTGCGCAACCGCGAAAGTTGTGGTCAACGCCACCGGCGCTTTCAGCGACCTGCTTCGGCTCAAGGCGGAGCCTTCCGCCGCGCCGCTGATCGTTCCCAGCCAGGGTATTCACCTGGTCTTCGAATCGAGCTTCCTGCAAGGGGAAAGCGCGATCATGGTACCGCACACCAGCGATGGCCGCGTGTTATTCGCGATTCCGTGGCACGGTCACACGCTGGTCGGAACCACCGACACGCCCATTGCAGCCGCAACGCTCGAGCCCGTCGCCAGGGAGCAGGAAATCGAATTCATCCTCACGACCGCCGGGCAATACCTGACGAAAGCGCCCACGCGCGACGATGTTTTGAGCGTATTCGCCGGCATCCGGCCGCTGGTACGCGCTACGGCCGTGGCTAGCACCGCGGCGTTATCACGCGATCACGTCATCTACATCGATCGCTCCGGCCTGGTCACCATCTGCGGCGGAAAATGGACGACTTACCGGCATATGGCCGAGGATTGCGTCGATCAGGCAGCCACGCTCGCGCAGTTGCCGGAAAGACCATGCGTGACGCACCACCTGCGCATCCACGGCTTCCACG
>JGI26339J46600_10000334_pt1 | contig 16046 bp, 16 predicted proteins | sample BogFormECP12_OM1_FD_46600 | JGI IMG/M metagenome (IMG submission 46600) | reverse complement strand
TGTTCTACAAGAGACACAAGAAGCCCGGAGTGAAAGGCTGGGAACTACGCAAAACAATAGGGTCAGACTACCCAAAAGTCCTCAAAATTCTGGATGACCACCTGAAATCCCTTGACCTACAAGTGAAAACGGTATTTGAAGATGAGAAGAAAATGGAGAATCCGACTCAGGAACAGTTGGATAAGGCCAGATTTCTTATAGAGCTGCGCGGGGAATTGTCGCCGAAAGAAACAAAAATGATAGGTTGGCGGATAGACGACCTTGCGGGACTCGCAATCGCAATCGCTTACATTATATCGAAGAAAGGAAAATCGCCCAGAAAAGACATTGAAGAACTGCTAAAAGAAAAACTACCTGGATGGAAAGTCAAAATCAACATTGACCGATACATAAGGCACGGGTACTTGGCGCAAGACGAAAACGAACAACTCTATCTGGACTGGAGAACTCGTGCCGAAGTGGATCAGAAAGCGCTCGTTGACCTGCTCCTGAGAACCGAGATGTAGTCCTCAGTTGCTTATGTTTCACTCCTACTTTTTCATTTTGTAATATAACGAAGCCACAGCTGCCATCACTAAAACAGCGGTTAGAGCGAGTAATGGGCTCCCCAAAAACTGTTCGGCAAAAGATTCATCGACCACATGACCGATTCTCGTCGACCCGAGAACCAAGAGTGCTGAAAGGAAAGCCCACAATTCCATGATTTTCATCACGAGCTCCTTTTCTACGTTATGCTCACGTTTTGAATCTGGAAGTATCTCTTAACAAGAAAACGCAGGCGCTCTGCGTTTCTCCCGTTCTTTCCAATGGCAACGCCCTTGTCTGTCGGGTCAACGGCCACGACAGCGATTTTCTTACCATCAGGTCTCTCGGTCAGACGGACCTCCTTCACTAGTGCCGGTTTCAGGGCGTTCTTAATAAACTGGGCCGGCTCTTCTGCGTACTCGATGATTTCATGTTTCTTGCCAGTCATTCTTTCTAGAGTGTGAATGTTTCTTCCGCCTCGTCCGATCGCTACCCCAACCTGTCCTTGTCCAACCACGTATAACACTCGTCCCTGTTCTTCATCGATGATGCAGTCCTTAACGCTTGCACTCGTTATGCTTTCAAAAAGAGCAATGTATCGCATTTCTGTGCTCGTGAATTTTATTCCGCTAGTCATTCGTCTCCTCCAGTCGGTTCCTGCGCTTCAGCGGTCTCTGTCAACTTTAGGATTTCAGAGTCACCAGGCTCTCTTATACTTAATGCTGACACGCTGAATGGTTTGCCGCATACAGCAGCCAAATCCAAAGATGAGCCTTTGTATATTAACAGGGGAACTTTCGAAAGATTCGAATAATACTCGACATCTGCGCGAACATCCTTTGGACAGTTCGACGCCAAGATTATCAGTTTGGCTTTCCCGGTTTGAGCGTTTTGCAGGGCGGAGCCCGCCCCTAAAGACACTTTACCAGTTTTCACGGCTGCCGTAATCGCTTTGTCTACGTCTATCATTTCTTCTTCACCTTGCCCTCAAACGTTGACATGAACAGTTCGACCAAGCCTGTGCCAATCGGTATGGATTGGCCGACTATAACGTTTTCTGTCACTCCTGCCAATGGGTCGCTTTCGCCTTTGACGGCGGCTTCAACGATGTTTGGAACGGTTATTTCGAATGCGGCTCGTGCCAGAACGCTCGACTTCTTTCCGCTGATGCCGTGTCTGCCTATTTGCTGCACATCACCTGTTGAGGTCATCATGTCGGCGACGAGCATAACGTGGCGATAGTCAACGTCCAGACCTTGCTCTTCCAGAACTCCTTTGGCTTCGTTGACCAAAGCGTTTCTGGATGCTTCAATTCCAATGGTTTTAGCGATTTCGTGGACGTTGTTCGTTGTGGTTCTTGATGTGTCTACGCCAGGAACCTCTAGAACTTTAGGAAGGTTTGAACCATCAGTGTTGATGACCCACTCTCCGTGTTCTTCGCTGACGAGAACTCGTTTTATACCTGGAACACCCTTGATATGGAAAACGGATAATTTGCCGAGCAGTTTCTTTATGGTATCAGCCTTCTTTGGTTGTACTCGGATAGTGTTTCCTTTTGTTTTCGTGGTGCAATTAGGTATTTGCAGTCTGTCTTTTAGTTCCTGCATAGTTACCGCTCGATCTTCCATCATTGTCTTGCTAGGTTCAATCACTACTTCGTCGTTAACAGCGTCTATATACACGGCTTCCGCCACATTTTCCAACGTGGTGAAGATGATGTCGCGGGCAATTTTGACGGCGGCTTCTCGGCTTTTTCTGTTCTCGGGGGTCAGATAAATCGTCATTACGGGAGTCGACGGAATTCTTCGGGCGTCAACTATTTCAATCAGCCTCGGCAGCCCCAGAGTAACGTTCTGCTCTTTGACTCCTGCGTAGTGGAAGGTTCTCAAGGTCATCTGAGTACCTGGTTCACCTATTGATTGAGCTGCAACAATGCCCACAGCCTCGCCCGGCTCCATCAAAGCTTGTTTATAGTGCTGTACAGTCAACCTGACTGCTTTTTCGATGCCTGTCGTATTTAATTTGTGCTTGGCAAAGTTATCTTTGAGCTCGTCCACCAATATTGGCGTAAGTTGCCCCTCTGCTATCTCCAATTGCTTCTTGGTGAACTCCGCAGATGCAGGTTTTCCTTTTTCCTTAGCAATCCTGATCTGATCAACCAAGCGGGTGACATTGACGGCTTTTCCATGGTCGCTTTTGGCAGGGTCGACTCCATCTTCCCCGTACTGGAACTGGATAATGTCGCCTGCAGAGTTCCTCACGGTCTCATCGTATTCCAAGCGTATGTGTTCGAGCGCGTTGATGAGTCTTCTTTGCATGTAGCCGCTCTGTTGAGTTCTGACTGCCGTGTCCACTAGTCCTTCTCTTCCTCCCATAGCGTGGAAGAAGAACTCAATAACGTCCAGTCCGTGCTGGTATGACGAGTAGACGAAACCTCGAGCCTTTGGGCGTTGGTCTCCGGCTTGAAAGTGGGGTAAAGCGCGATCCACGTATCCTCGCAGGATTCTCTTTCCCCTGACTGCTTGTTGGCCGACACAGGCGCTTATTTGGCCAATGTTCAAGCTTGAACCTCGTGCGCCTGTTCGAGTCATGACTATCCCCGAGTTTTCCAATGTGAAGTCTTCGTCGGCTATTTTCCCTGATTCGTCCCTTGCCTTTGCAAGTTCGTTCATTACGTAAATTTCAAAAGAATCTTCCATTGTCTGGCCTGGAAGCCTGGGCAACGTGCCTTTCCTGTAGCTTTCGATCAATTCTTCTATTTTCTTTTCAATTCTTTCCATTGTTTTTGCTATTCTTTCCTCCGCCTTGGCGGACAAGACAAGTTCGTCGTAGGAATACGTAAAACCTCTGGCAGAGATGAAAACCTTCAGCAGTCTTGTTATTTTGTTTAGGAATTCCCGTCCGGCCTGAGTTCCGTAATCCTTTATTATTCGGTGCAGAAGGCTTTCAGACTGCTCAGCTCCTATTGAACGTCTATCTATGACTCCACTGACGAGTTCGCCGTTCTTCACGACCACGTATGCATCGTATTTACAGTCCTCTTCCAAGCATTTCGCACAGCCTTGGCAGATGTTCGCTTTCAGGACATAATTCATGTCTTTCGGAAGGAACAGGCTGAAAATCTGCTTCCCGCTCCAAAGCGGGATTGGAGTTTTGATTTTAGGTTCTGGCACGGGCCCTTCGTACTTCGCCGAAAGCAGCAGTTTATTGACTTCACTTCGAGTTACGAAGTTTGATCTTCTTGTGAACAAGTAAGCAGACGTGATGAAGTCTCTTATGGCACCGATTATCGGACCGCCAAACCTCGGAGACAGAATTTGGTCTTGAACCTGCATCAACAAAAGGGCTTCAGTTCTGGCTTCTTCACTCTGTGGTATGTGAAGGTTCATTTCATCTCCATCGAAGTCTGCGTTGTATGGTGGACAGACGCAGAGGTGAAGACGGAAAGTCTTGAACGGCAGCACACGTACGTAGTGTGCCATTATGGACATACGGTGCAGCGAAGGTTGACGATTGAAAATGGCGATATCACCATTTCGCAAATGCCTTTCAACTACGAACCCCAACTCGACGGCTTCGGCTATCTTTGTCCTGTCAACGACGAATTCCAATCTTATTCGTTTTCCATCGGGTCTAATTATGTACAGAGCGCCTGGGTAGTTTTCTGGTCCGTTACCGACGAGCTTTCGCATTTCATCTATGTTCCATTCGGTGACTTTTTCTGGAACTGACAGTCTCATCGCAATTTCGAGCGGGACGCCTACTTCGTTGATGTCGAGATTTGGATCTGGCGAAACAACTGTGCGAGCTGAGAAATCCACTCTTTTTCCTGAAAGGTTGCTTCTGAATCTTCCTTCTTTGCCCTTGAGCCTCTGAGAAAGAGTCTTGAGTGCTCGTCCGGACCTGTGCCTCGCTGGCGGTATCCCGGAAGCTTCATTATTGAAATACGTGGTCACGTGATATTGAAGGAGTTCTGAAAGATCTTGGATTATAAGGGTCGGTGCGCCAGCATCCATGTTTTCTTTCAATCTCTGATTGATTCGGATAATATCCACAAGTTTGTGTGTCAAGTCGTCTTCTGATCTGATTCCTGACTCTAACGTTATGGAGGGGCGAACGTAGACTGGGGGGACAGGGAGAACTTGAAGTACCATCCATTCTGGCCTAGCGGTCTCAGGGTTAAAGCCTAAGAGCTGAAGATCCTCGTTGGGTATACGCTCCATTCTCTCGCGAACCATGCTAGGCGTCAAAGGTTCGGACCCACTTTCTGGGATTTGCTCGCTGAATTTTGTCGGTTTCTCGAAGGTTATTTTGAATTGAACAGCCGCACAGTGAGGACACTGCTTGCGTTTAGTTTCCTGAATTATCGTTTTGTAGACTTCATCAGGAACTAGGCCGAGAAGCTCTTTTGTCTTTTCAATCCTTGACTGAACTTTCTTAATGGTCTCATCGGGAAGCATAATTCGACCGCAATTCCGACAAGTGGCCTTGAGGAGATCGAATATTATCTTTGTAAATTCTATGTGTATTATGGGAACAGCGAGTTCTATGTGGCCGAAATGGCCTGGACAACGAATTGCCGTATTGCCGCATGTTTTGCATCTTTGTCTCGGCTCCAGTGTTCCGAGTCTACCGTCCATAAGACCCGCTGTGATAGGGGCTCCGTCTTCATCGTAAGTGTCAGGAGTTTGTATCTCGACGACCGAAAGCTTCCGAACGTCTAGGGGTGAAAACAGACCGAAGTTTATCTCATCGACTACCTTATTGATTATTTCTTCCGTGGACATGTTATGCCTTCTCCTTAAGCATTAGTTTAGGCGATATGCACAGACTCATCAACTCTTGCAGAAGAAGCTTGAATGCGTAGGAAACCACGACAGGAGAGATTCGGGATTTGTCTTCACAGAGTTTGCACACGTACTTTCTCTGTTTCATATCATAATAGGCTATGTGCCCGCATGTCTCACATATGTAGAGAGTGTATTTGTCCGACTCTTCTAACAATCTGTCTCTCAGAAGCATTGCTGCCCCGTGTCCTATTAGGCAGTCTCTCTCCATTTCACCGAACCTTAGTCCTCCGCCTCTGGCCCTACCTTCCGTGGGTTGCCTGGTCAGCATCTGAACTTGGCCTCTGGCGCGAGCATGAATCTTGTCTGCGACCATGTGGTGCAGTTTCTGGTAGTGTATCACCCCAACGTAGACGTTGGCGACGAATTTTTGACCTGTGACGCCGCTGTAAAAGACTTCGCTGCCTGTGTTGCTGAACCCAAGTTTCACAAGCTCTTTTCTGAGCTCGTCGGGAGTCTCATTCGCAAAGGGGGTTCCATTGACAGGGCTTCCTCGCATTGAAGCCACTTTCCCAGCTAGTGATTCAATGAACTGTCCCACGGTCATTCTTGAGGGGATAGCGTGTGGATTGACAATAATATCTGGGATTATTCCGTCTTCCGTAAACGGCATGTCTTCCTGTGGAACGATTAGGCCGATCACGCCTTTCTGTCCGTGTCTGGACGCAAATTTGTCGCCCAGCTCAGGAATGCGTTGGTCTCGGACTCTGACTTTCACGAGTTTGCTTCCTTCTCCAGACTGCGTTATGAATATTGCGTCAACGACTCCCGTTTCTGAGGGACGCATGTCGACTGACGTGTCACGCATCGAAGGGCCTTTGACTTCGAATTCCTTGTATTCTTCCAAGAATCTGGGGGGGCTGATTCTTCCGATGAGGACATCGCCGCCCGTCACAGCCGACTCTAAGCCTATTATTCCGTCGGGTTCTAGTAGTCTGTAATATTGTTCTCCTCTGTATCCGCGTGTTCCAGCTTCGGGCAGAGTGAACTTGTCTTTCAGCCCGCCGAGGTATTGGCGGCATTCTCCCTCATATATTCTATAGAATGTTGACCGGCCCATGCCTCTTTCTATGGATGCCTTGTTGAACACTAATGCGTCTTCCATGTTATAGCCTTCAAAAGAAAGTACTGCTACGACGCAGTTCTGGCCTGAGGGTCGAAGCTTGTAGCCCATCGTTTCCATTAAAGCGGTTTCAGCTAGTGGCACTTGTGGATAATGCAAGATGTGTGAGCGTGAATCTACGCGTTGCTGGAAGTTTGTTGCATAGACTCCCAGCGCCTGTTTTGCCATTGCGGCTTGGTAAGAGTTGCGTGGTGACTGATTATGTTCCGCGTAGGGAATTGTTGATGCGCAGATACCCAGAATCGTATAAGTTGCGATTTCCAAGTGCGTATGGTCAGGAGTCAATTCGTCGAGGTGAAGAGCTATGTACGCGTTTTCTTCTTCCTCAGCATCAATGTATTCTATTATGCCGTTCTTGATGATGTCTTCCCATGACCATTCGCCGGAGGCTATTTTTTCGGCGTGTTCTGCTTGAAGCTTCGATGAGCCGTTTTCGACTATGATGAGTGGTCTTCTTACTCTTCCTTCGTCACAATTGATGTATAATTCTTCTTTTCCCTGGTCAGATTTGAAGTAGGCCACGTTCACTTCCGTAGATATTTCTCCCCTTCTTCTTTTTTGGATGAGTTCTCGAGCTAGTTCGACTGGTGAATTGTGATATCCGATGATGTTTCCGTCGACGAACACTTTTGAGCCCGAGAGTCTAGAAGCTTCATCCGCTTCGAGCACCGGCTGAACACTGGAACCAAAAAGGAGTTGTTTTATCTTGTCAGGGTTTACACCGACTGAGATGGTTGCAGACAGTGAAAGATTTTTGACCAAGCCGCAGTTGGATCCTTCGGGAGTTTCGTTGGGGCATAAGCGACCCCAGTGGGTTGCATGGAGATCTCTTGCCTCAAAGTTCGGCTGGCTTCTGCTCAAAGGTGATTGCAGTCTGCGCAAGTGGCTCAGCGTAGAGAGGTGGTTCGTCCGGTCTAGCAGTTGAGTTATGCCGACTCTTCCCCTTCCCCAGTTTCCAGTGGCAAGTGCATGTTGGAACCTTTCAGAAATTATTCCGGGACGGACTGCTGCTGAAACAGTTATTACTGGTCCTTTCACACCGATGCGTTCGAGTTGATATTTTATGTCCCTTGTGAGGTTTCTGAACGCTACCCTGAACAGGTCTGCCAGCAGTGGTCCTGCGAGTCTCAACCTTTTGTTCTTGAAATGATCTTTGTCATCGGTTTTTCGCCTCTCAAGCTGAAGTTCGATTGCCCTGCAAGCCATTTCGCTCACGAAGAGAGCCTTGTCTTTCCTGCTCTGGTCTGTTCTGCCGATGTGGGGAAGGAAGTTCTTGTCCACAGCTGTTTCTGCCTTCGAAACCCTGTATTCTTCCACTTGGCCATGTGCTACACGGTTTCCAATGAATAATATGGCGTCCTTTGCATTATCGACGCCAATGGCCTTCTCGAACGATGGTTCCAGAGAGGCCTGAATGTCTTTATCAAGTGAGATTGATTCGGCAATTGCCTTGTCGGATTCCAGTCCGAGGGCGCGCATCAAAACCACGTACGGGATTTCCGAAGGGACGCCTGGTATTGAAACGTAAATCGCACCGTCCGACTTTATCTTCAGTTCTATCCTCGCTCGGAAGCCCACTGTAGTCGAAAATATTTTCGATTGGTATACCGGTGTCGCTCCCTTATCGTCTATATCCACAATAATTCTATTTGGTGCCAAATCCTCCATCGCTACGATTACACGTTCTGAACCATTGACAACGAAGTATCCGCCTGGATCATCAGGGTCTTCTCCGCAGGCTACGAGCTCATCTCTCGAGAGCTGTGAAAGGAAGCATAATTTCGACTTGAGCATTACGGGAATGTTGCCAATGTAGACTAGCTCTGTATCCTGTTCTCTCCCGTCTATGACTGGAGTCATTTCAAGGGCTACGGGAGCAGCATAAGCCAGATTTCGCAGCCTTGCTTCCATGGGGTAGATTTCATGTTTTGTTCCGTCAACTTCCGTGACGTAGGGTCCTGTTATTCTGGTTTGGGGATCTATTATCCATATCTGACCCAGCTTGACTTTGTAGGGGTTTTCGGGAACCTCGATTGGTATTTCGCCTATTTCATCGATGACTTCCTGCAGGCCCCGGTCGATAAATTCGTTGTATGAGTCCAAATGTTGGCGCACGAGGCCCTTATCCTTGAAGAAGGCGTTCAGCAGCAGATGTGTATCTGTTTTTGATGCTTCAAACAAATTAAACCATCTCCCGCAACTTTGTTTTCAGGGTGAATGAAATACCTTGTTCTAGTGCGGGTTTTTTCAAACTCTAAATCTCCTCCACTTTTGGCTCATTCCGACCTGAAAAAGGGTCACCAATATTTAAGGAGCTAGCAACGTAACTTCTGAGCCATCTAATAAACTTTGTGTACTCTGTCGAGCGTTTCCTTCTGTTCCTGCAGGTTGGAGCGGCAGAGATATTTCGCGAAGAAATATTAGTTTCCGCATTAAGGGACAACGTAGGAATGTAATTTGGAAGAGAAATTCAGAGCTACGATAGTATGGCTCATTCTGAACGGAGAGACTGAAAAAGCATTGATGGTTCTTGCCTCGAAACATGGGGTAAGGGTTCCTTCAATAGAGGTAGGCCTGCCAAAGAAACATCGAACCAAGGCGATGGGATGTTACAGCGGGAAAAACAGAACAATCTCGGTTCTAAACAGTGATATCCTGAAGGATCCCTTCGTTGTTCTGCACGAGTTCTATCATCATCTGAGAACTGGCGAAGATGCAAAGCACAGAGGAACAGAAAAATACGCGGATGCTTTTGCAAAAGAGTACATCGCCGCCTATAAACTGCTGACAGAAAACAAGAAATGATTAATAAGAAAGAATCAGATGTCCTAGCGTATGCAGCGGTAACCAAGCTAGGTCAAAGGTGAAGGACTCAAGATCGATTTTGTTGGCCTACAAAGCCCCTATGAGCCATCCTTTCCCGTAGGGGTTCGCCGGTTCAAATCCGGCCCGCTGCACCATTCTGTTGTTTCTGAGGATCTGATCAACAATGTGAAGAATAGGTTTTTGGCAGAAGTGACTCTGCAAAAGTGTTGGTCCGTGGGCGTAGGTTTCTATTCCAATCGCTCGAATGTAATAGATATTCCACTGTAGCGTAGTTGAACAGTTGATTGGGAATCCTTATATTACGATTTGCGACGTGAGCTTCAATGTAAATGGTGATCCAGAATATGAAGAAGAGATCTGAACCAGAAATAGAAAAGAACACGCGGCATCTTGAAAGTGAATCCGTTCATGAAGATCTCGTAGTGTACGAAACATTGGTTCTGAGAAGGCTGACCTAAAGACCTCGCGAAATTTTTCCTTTGATAACTAAATGATAAGCATGAAGCTGAAGGAATGGAATAACCTACAAACGAATACATGTTACTGAAGTAATCTCATTCAGGCAGGCACTCATCCATTTTGATAGCCGGGCATGATGGAGAATTGAAGAGAGAAAAGTGTAATCTTTAGCTAAATGCATATATCTTCGCGAATGGTTGGAACTCCGCGTTGATTGGTCTAGGGCGAAATCATGAGCCTTGTGGACAAGATAGTGCAGCTAAAGAAGCAAAAGAAAGCCGTTATTTTGGCGCACAATTATCAAAGAAATGAGGTTCAAGACATCGCAGACTATGTTGGGGACAGCATTGAACTCAGCAGAAAAGCCATGGAAGAAAGAGAAGCGAGAATCATTGTTTTCTCTGCCGTGGACTTCATGGCTGAATCGGCTGCAATACTGAACCCGGAAAAAAAAGTGTTATTGCCAACCCTCAGTGCAAGATGCCCCATGGCGCAGATGCTTACTGTTGAAGAGATCAAGCGGTCTAGAGCTCGTTATCCGACGGCGCCGCTCGTGCTCTATGTTAACAGTCTGGCTGCGGCCAAGGCTTACTGTGACATATGCTGCACTTCTGCCAATGCAGTCGATGTTGTGAAATCTCTGGAAGATGACACGGTGCTTTTTGGTCCTGACCGAAATCTAGCCGAATACGTTCAGAGGAAAACTGGGAAAACCGTGATTCCGATCCCTGAATGGGGGTTTTGTCCGACGCATCTGCTCTTTCAACCCGAAGAAATCAAGATACTCAAGTCCGAACACCCAGAGGCCAGAGTCATGGTGCATCCCGAATGCACGTTCGAAATGCAGAGTCTTGCAGACTTTGTTGGCAGCACTTCGCAGATGTGTAGATACGCAAGAGAATGTGATGCAGAAGCCCTTATTGTGGGAACCGAACAGGGAATACTCCATCGCCTCAAAAAGGAGAACCCTGGGAAAAAGTTTTTCTTGGCCTACGAGGAAGCTGTTTGCCCCACAATGAAATTGAACACTCTGGAAAGAATCTATGCAGCACTGAAAGAGGAGAAATTCGTCATCACCGTGCCCGAACCCGTTGCGATGAGAGCCCGAAAGGCTCTGGAAAGAATGTTTGAACTCAAATAATCATTGAGCCAATCGAGAAAACCACGGTCTTGAACGGTTTTACTCCATTTTTGGATGCGTATCGATCTCAGTCTTTGTATCTCAGCAGTGTTTCTTTGACTGCTATTGTCTCGAGAGTCCGTTTCATTGATATGAATGTTCATTCTCCGTAATGATTCATGCATGATTCTTCTGGACTTTAGTGCGCGTTAGCCCTTTGACTTGATGGTTTCAAAGAATCAGACAATTCAGCTGTGGTACCAGTTCGGTTTTAAAGCAGTTTTCGCGCGCGCTTTATGTACTAGAACTGCTGCTACTGAACAAAAAGGTGTTACCAAACGGTCAGGACGGGCGGCAAAAAGTACCTCAGGACTGTGGATGTTGCGTTGACGGGGGTCTTCTGTGCCCTTTGGATATTTCTGAATTGGATTCTGGCACCGCTCAGTGTGACTTTGCTTGGAGGGATTCCGATATTCCATGATTTTGCAGTCTTCTTCACGTTGTTGCTGGTCACATGGGTGACGGGACGGTTTGGAACAAGCATGTTAGCGGGCATTGTGGGTTCAATAATTGTCGTATCCTTGGGGGGCCCGCCGCCAATCATCATGTTTTGCTTTTCAGTTTCGGCGGTCCTTTTTGACTTGCTGATGTCTGCTAGTCGCCACAAGATCCGCGGTTCGGTATACAGCATGTTGATAGCAAGCGTCGCGACTGTGCTATCGGCTTACGCTGCTGGCGTACTCGTTGGTATCCTTTTCATTCCGAGCAATGGGCTGATATGGGCGCTTACGATTTGGGGCGGAACGCATGTTGTCGGTGGAGTTTTCACACTTGCCTTAACCCTACCCTTAATAGCAGCGCTGGAAAAGGCCAACGTGAGGAAGATTCTTGGTGAAGCACAATAAGAAAATTGCGATTCAGATGAAAAATGCTGCAAAATTCCATGGACACCTCGGTCCTTTCCTCGTCATAGGCGTGAGAATGGGACAAATCGCCAAGAAGCAGTTGGACGTAAAAGATAAGAACACGCTCGAACTGCATGCGAACATCAGGACTCGGCTCATTCCTCCCTTCTCATGTGTCATTGACGGAATACAAGTTGCTACTGGTTGTACGATTGGAAATCAGAAATTGAAAATTGAAGAATCCTCGGAGGAAATGACAGCAAGCTTCAAGCTTCAAGGTTCAAACAAGACTGTCAAGATCTTGGTTAACTCGGGCGTAGTGAGGAACTTGACTGAGAAGATGTCAAGTGGAGTCGATGCTGAGCTGCTTACTGCACAAATTGCACATATGAAGGAAGAGCAGCTTTTCTTGGTGGAAAAACAATATTGATCTCGTAAACAGTCGCTTATGTGACGGTATATTGATATGGACGATTTAGGAATAGCGAGAGAAAGATTTGTGGAAAAAGATCTCACGCTTTGCATCGTGAAGCACCAGAAAGTGCTTTTTGAGAGTCATTCTCGCGGAATCTCTGGGTTCCTCAGAGCGATTGATGAGCTGGGCGAGAGACTTTCCGGAGCCTCCGCAGCTGATAAGATTGTGGGTAAGGCGGTGGCGCTTCTAAGCATTCACGCCAAAATCAAAGCATTGTATGCATGTGTGTTAAGCAGTAAAGCGATGGAACTGCTCAAACCAGAGGGAATCCGCGTCGAGTGGAACGAGATTGTTGAGAGCATACTCAATCAATGCGAGCCTGTCCCGTGTCCTTTTGAAACGGTGGCTGCAAGCATTACCGATCCTGAAGAGGCTTACAAAAAACTTAAAGCCTTGCAAGATTCTCTAAAACCACACAGATGATAGTGAGTGCTGACATGGGATACTCTGATCATGGCGATAAGGAATTGGAGGGCATGAGGGAAAAGAAGATGGCGGGACTTAAGGAGAAAAAGCTGGAATTGGACAACAAGCCAGTTCACGTAACTGATTCAAACTTCAACGACATCACTTCAAAGCATCCGTTAGCATTGATCGATTTTTGGGCAGCGTGGTGCGGTCCATGCCAAGCTCTGGCTCCGACGATTGAAGAATTAGCGAAGGAATACGCAGGCAAGGCGTTCATAGGCAAGCTTAACGTTGATGAAAACCCTGAGACAGCTGAATGTTTCCAAGTTTTCAGCATCCCAACCATGGTGATTTTCAAGAATGGAAAGGAAGCCGACAGAATTGTTGGTTGCGTACAAAAGAAACTCATTGAAACCGCGATAAACAAACACATGGAGTGAGTTTTATGGATATTCCTGAAAGTCGGATGATGGGGTCCTTGCTTCTTCTTCTAGGCGTTTCCTTCTTAGCAATTGGACTTTATACAGGCCAACTCAATGCGATAAAGAGTCTGCTGCCGCAGATATTTCCATGAAATAAGCACCAGAGCCTTTTGGATTTTTATGGTTAACCTCTCGAATGTCTAGTCTGTTGAATGTAGGTTGAAAAATGAATCCGCCGATTGTTGGAAGCGAAGATGGAGAGAAAGAAGCTGTTCTTGAAGTAGCTAGACTGATGCTTGTGGCAGCGAGGACGGCTCCAAAGACTGCTGGCAAAGATGACATATTGACTCTGATGGTTTTTGGAGGAGAGAAAGAGGCAATTGCTGACGTAATGGAGAAGATAGCGGTTGACAGAAATGCAGATGGGTTCAGAAGAGATGCGAGAAACGTGAGAGATTCGCAGGCGTTGATTCTCGTTGGTGTTAGAGGAGACAAAAACGTTGGCCTAGATTGTGGGGGTTGCGGTTACAGTGGCTGTCAAGAATTTGAGAAGGCAACAAAGAAGCTGGGGAAAGATTTTTTCGGTTCGAATTGTGTTTTTAAAGCTTTGGACATGGGAATCTCCTTGGGGTCTGCGGTGAAGATGGCAAGCGTATTCAACGTTGACAACAGGATAATGTACCGGGTGGGAACGGCTGCGATGAAATTGAAGCTTTTGCCTGAGGCAACGATTATTATGGGAATTCCACTTTCAGCAAAAGGCAAGAGTATCTACTTTGATCGATCGAAATAGTTTCTGTTAGCTTTGGTCTCTCGTTTTTTCATACATTTTCTCTAATGTCCAGCGGATGCTCGATTTGAGTTCCTTGAGTCTGTCTGGATCAGTGTTTTGAATATCTATTTCACGGATGACATCGCCTTCACGAACCATGTTGTAACGGAAAATGTCTTCTGCGGCAAGTTGTCCTCCTCGAACAAGCTCAGTGTCTCTTTCTTGCATTTTCAGCAGGATTCTTTCTATGAGGAAATGAGTGAAAGGAGGTGTGTTGATGTCGAATGTTTTGTCTTCGGCCAACACGACCCTTAACGAGTTTCCCTTTACGTAAAGAGTGGCCAAGAGTTCCCCCGTGGCAGTTTTAAGAGGCAAAATATCAGGTGCGGCTTCGGATTCCAAAAGCTCGGGTTCTTGTTCCCAGCCTGCGCTGTGTCCGTCGTCGGGCATGCGAGTCTGGGTCGCGACGGGTTCTCTAGTGACCTCAAGCCGTTTAAATCCCTTCTCGAGGAGAATAGAATTGACGGTTTCAAGCATCGACTCCGAATCCTTGAGGTTTGCACTCAGCTTATCAATTCTGTGTTCAAGTTTTTTCTTGAATTCTACAAGCCGTTTTATCCTGTCAGAAATTTCAGACAACGTGTCTTCACGCTCATTATCTTGCATGCCTTTCCTTTATCAACCCTTTGAAACTCTCAGTCTCATAACGGGCGTTCTCGGAATTCCTAAATTTGTTGTGATTCGACCTGTTTGGCAGCGTTTCCTGCATTTGGCGTATCAGTTGAACGTGTTCTTTTCGTCAAAGAGGCGTCTGTGTTGCCCGAAACAGTAACGCATTCAGTGGGATAGTGTATGGGTGCGATTAAGCCATTAGACCAGTTCGGGCAATACGTTGTTGGCGAAATGAATTTCGGTGGTGGGAGGAGGGATTAGGGGTTCCACTTTGATTTGCAGTTCAGCTTCAAGAAAGACTTCGAATTCTCTGAAAACGGGGCTGTCTGTATTGTTCAGTTTGACGCAGCGGTTTTTTCCGTCCAGCAAGGGACTGAAATCGAATATGGCTATGTGTTTTGAGAAGTTAGGGTTTTCCACGATGGTTTTTGTCAGGTTTTCTGAGGCGCGTTCAGGGAATAGCCAGGCCATGTGGGAAGGCTTAACGATGTCATAGAATAGACCTTTCTGAACCACGCATTTCATGTTTGAGATTATGGCCTTGAAGGAAGTGGGAGAAACATTTTTGGCCCAGAGAAAACTGTCGTACTTGTCGTCAAATTCTATCCAGTCTTCGCCTTCTGATGTTTTCCAGCCCTTCGACGTGCAGAAACGTTTGAAATGGCCAAGAATCTCCGCTATCTTAGAGATCATCATGATGTTATCTCCTCTTGAACAATGTTCTAGAACAAAGGTCTATACAAGAACTGGAAATTTAAGCGTTTTGTCACCGTTTTCCGCAAAAATGAGTCTGTTTAAGCATGTATTTTGCAGTTTTGCAGATTCCCGTTCGATTTTTTCTACAGATGTTTGGTGACGAAGTTCACAGTTCAGGGAAGAGGGAAAGCGATGCAGGGTTATCCGATAATCATAAATTCCGATGAGCTAATCAGAACTGGGAAAGGTTGAACGAAAGTGAAGGTCAAGAACAACACGGTTTCGTTGGATAGAACTGACTTGGAGATTCTTCAGGCGTTACAGAGAGACTCAAGAAAAACGTATTCGTCCATTGGCAAACAGTTAGGTGTGGCTCATTCCACGGTTTATGATAGGGTTCGAAAGATGGAGCGGCAAGAAGTCATAAGGAGTTACACGGTGACAATCGACACTGAAAAGATTGGAGCCAGAANNGTCGTGGCCATCATGACAGTCTACACGGATCCTAAGGAGACCGAGAAGGTCGCGGAGAAGCTGGCAGAGTTATCAAACGTTCTTGACGTGTACTCATCCCTTTCAGAAGAGCTATTGATCATTGCGAAGGTTACCTCTAAGAACCAGGAGGAAATGCATGAATTCATCGCAAATTCAGTTGCTCCTCTGCCCGGAGTTCTGAGAATTCGAACTTCAATTATTACAAAGAAATTTAAAGAAACTGAGGTCGCAGTCTTCGGGGAAGTCAGCCTTTAATACTGAAAGAACCAAATATAATTTGGGAAGACTTTGAAAGAAGAAA
>JGI26339J46600_10000331_pt1 | contig 16198 bp, 13 predicted proteins | sample BogFormECP12_OM1_FD_46600 | JGI IMG/M metagenome (IMG submission 46600) | reverse complement strand
GGAGTGAGAGAAAAACAGGGCTTGGAAGAAGTGCGTCGAAACATCATAAACAATGACAAGCAGATTCAAAGAGCAGTACGGTTCATTCAGGCACATCCTGTCTTGGATGAGACCGTTCTTAACAACAGCGTCCAAGGGTTTATGCAGTTCGCCGAAAGGTTCGATAATTCGGTCCTGTAGCTTTCGGTTAGGAGTCAAGATGGTTTATATTCGCGCTCACCTATTTTTCGCGTGGTAGCAGGTGGAAAGAATGGGTGAGGAAGAAAGTCGTGCTCCTTCAGAGAGGATTCCTCTTGAGAAAATAGATGACTGTTCATGGCGTATTCCGAAATACAGGCCGGGCATGAACGTTAGCGGTATAGTTTTCGCCAACAAAGAGTTGCTGGATAAGATGCAGACTGACAGAACCCTTCAGCAATGCGCAAACGTTGCGCATTTGCCTGGTATTTACAAGTATTCGATTGCTCTGCCTGACGGGCACGAAGGTTACGGTTTTCCCATAGGTGGAGTGGCTGCTACAGACTATGATGAGGGAGTTATTAGTCCAGGGGGAGTGGGCTATGACATCAACTGCGGCGTCAGACTTGTCACGACGAATCTTTCTGAAAAGGAAATAAGACCCAAACTCGGTCCACTCGCAGATGCGATTTTCAATAATGTTCCTTGCGGACTGGGAAGCCGCAGAAGAGACTTTAAGGTCTCGCAGCACGATTTGGACACGCTCACGTCAAGAGGTGTTCCGTGGGCCATTGAGCAAGGGTTAGGCTGGCCTGAGGACGCAGAGCACTGCGAAGAAAACGGTTGTATGAAGAACGCCGACCCCGATAAAGTCTCATCGAACGCGAAGAACAGGGGGCTGACGCAAATCGGCACGTTGGGCTCGGGAAATCATTTTCTGGAAATCCAGAAAGTGGATAAGATACATGATCCGCGAACTGCGAAAGCCTTCGGCATAGAATATGAGGGTCAGGTTACTTTGATGGTTCACTGTGGCTCAAGAGGCTTTGGTCATCAAGTGTGTTCAGATTACTTACGGGTGATGGAGAGGGCTGTTCAAAAGTACAAGATAACCTTGCCGGACAGAGAGTTAGCCTGCGCACCAGGAAAGAGTCAAGAGGCGCAGGATTATTATCAGGCGATGGCTTGTGCTGTCAACTATGCATTCGTTAATCGTCAGACGATTCTGCATTGGGTTCGTCAGAGTTTCCAGCAGGTTTTCCGAGAAAACGCTGAAAAGTTTGGGTTGAAACTCGTCTACGATGTCGCTCATAACATTGCAAAAATAGAGAACCACAAGGTCAACGGCGGCGAAAAGAAGGTTTGGGTCCACAGAAAAGGTGCGACACGAGCTTTTCCTCCTGGTAACCCGGAGGTTCCTGCAGCGTATCGAGCGGTNGGGCAGCCTGTTCTTATTCCTGGAAGTATGGGCACNGGCTCATGGTTGCTGGTTGGGACGGAACGGGCTATGCAGGTGAGTTTCGGCTCCACGGCGCATGGAGCGGGGCGCATGATGAGTCGAAGTGCAGCGAAAAGGAATTTTTATGGTGGTGACATTAAGAAGGCTCTTGAGAAACGGGGCATTTACGTTCGAGCCGCAAGTCCAATCGTGTTGGCCGAAGAGGCTGATCCGGCATATAAGAACGTTGATGTCGTCGTCGATGTAAGTCATAGGGTCGGAATAGCCACAAAAGTTGCGAGGTTAGTTCCGTTAGCAGTCGTGAAAGGCTGAGTTACCGTATCGTAGAACATTCTGTTTCAGTGGATTGTCCAGTTTAAGGATAAAGCTGAGGAAGAATCAGGGTGAGATGACAAACATGCGGAACCGCTCTAGTATTTGGGCCTGATACGTAACCCTTATCGAAGCATCTGATGTTGCCCTGAAGGAGAACGGCTTCGGACAGCCTGATCGAAGTCTATATCAAAAACTTCTGCCTACCTATCACGTGTGGTTGGGATGCCCTTCAAGGACGANTGCGGTTTATGCGGCAGGGTTCTTTCATATAGTCGCCTCAAGCGATGTTTTAGATGTGGGAAGCTTTATTGCAGGGACTGTATGGTGCCTGAGGTTTCTACAGGCGATCCAACGAGGTTGCTTTGTTTGAACTGTGCGCGAAGAACGGTCGTGCCGAGAACTGTATCCCGATACAGTGGATTAACGGGCTATCTGAAGTATAGGGGGGCTTTTACAGACAGGGTCAAGCTCACGTTTGCACGAATCGACGGCATAATCGGTGAGAATTTGCCGATGAATGCTTATCAGAATGAGAAGTGGTGGGGTAACTTGCCGAGNAGTCCGCACGCAAAGGGCTGGCTTGACGCGGGATGGGAAATGCAGGAAGTAAACTTGAAGGAAGGGTATGTGGTCTTCAAGAAAGTTAGGGAGGTCGCGTTTAAGAGAAGAGCGAATCGGAACGAAATAAAGAAGCCCTTCACACCCGTTAGGGTGCGTTTTCCTAAGCGGAAGATTCCTTCGAAGACCAAGGTGTCGCGGCTTTATGCGCGAATAAAGAATCTGGAGCGGCAGAGGACTATGATGCCGAAGTATCATGGGAGCTTCAAACCTAGGTCACGACATGAGAAAGTGCTTTTTAAGCAGGACGAGAAACGGAGCTAGATTGAAAAGAAATATCTATGCCTCCCTCATAATCTACAGCTGAAAAAGTCGCGGTCGTCGTCTAGACTGGTTTAGGACACAAAGCCTTCCGAGGCAGTGTAAGCCTTCCAAGCTTGCGATCCCGGGTTCAAATCCCGGCGACCGCACCATAATTTTTGGGTTCAGAATCGTCGTTGCGGGCGCTATAGCTTTTTGGACGACGTGAGTGAAAGGGTTGTGTTTGGTTTGTTTTTTGGGAAGGTTGTTTTTGGCTTGTTTTCAGTGGCAAGCTTTGATTCATGGTTGGTTCACGTCTGGATTCGGCGCGGGAAGGCGTGAATCGTACTGAAAAGGTGTGAATCGTTTNCGTTGAATGAGTCTGTGTGCTTCAAGGCTTTGTTGCGGAGGGGAAATCGTTTTCAGATTCCCAGGTTGTTTCGTTGGCAGTACAAGATGGAGGGCGAACCCCTGCATTGTTCTCTTCACCCATTGATTTGAACTCTAACTTTGATGGCGACGTCGCCAGTGACTCCGGCAAATCCCCTTTTTTTGCAGATTAATAGTCCGAAGCGCGGTTTCGCTGGGAAGCGCGCGTTAGTTTTGTCTTGCTAGCATTCCCAGAGGATCCCAAGGTGGTAGGACAACAGGTTTGGTGCAGAGGACATTCAGAAGCTCTGGAGAGAGGTATTTTTTTCTGACAGTTATTTCGAATAGGTATTCGTCGAACCATTTATCCATCATGTACATGTAGCCTCTGTCTCCAATCATGGCCCCCCAACTGTTTTCGACGCGCCATTTTTTCGGTTTTCCTGTTTCATCAAGGTCCACACCTGTTAGCACCATGGCGTGTGTCATCTCGCTATTCCTGTATTCCAATCTTCCGGCTTTATCTAGCTTAAACTCTGTTCCGTAGACTATGTCATAATCATAAACGTTCAAATCCATTGCGCCCATCTCTGTTTCAAGCATTTGGCCCACGTCGCAGCCAAACCAAACCGCATGGTTCCCCTTTATCATGTCAACGGCGGCTTTCTTCAGTGTCTCTATATCAACGTTCAAGTAACGAACCGGCCGTCCACCGATTACGTTACCGAGATACTGCACCGTGTAGATTTTATTAAAAGGCTTGTCCTTGGTTGGAGCGTTTACTAGGCAGACTAGATCATCCAAGTCAATGTCCACGTACTTCTTGCAGAACTCTCTTGGTGTTATGTCTCCCTGTCTATGGAATGTTTTGTCTTTGTCTCGCCATTCCCAGTAAAATTTGGTCGGGGGTTTGCCTAAATGAATTGCGAGCATTCGATAGAACTCCTCAAGTAAATCGCGCTTTGACTTTCGCAATTCTTCTGCAGAAGAACCATGGGCATACATGTCCCTGAGCAACTTCGCATATTCTCTCAGCTTAGATACTAACAGAGTGTTCATAGCATCGGAATCGCTGCTGCTGATTGTCTCAGGCATAAAAGACTTCGGCACAACCCCGTACTTATCCACGAGATTTACGAACATGTCCCATTGTCCACCATCGGAAAGGGGATCAGAGAGAAGCGCCAGAATCATTCGGCTGTCCAGTGGCTCATCCCTGGTCTCGATGATGTTCTCGAGGAAATAATTCGCCTTTTCCAATTTATCCCAGAACATCTGGTAAACCTCTGAGAGTTCAAAGGTTTGAAGGTTCAACTTTTTCATAGCTTCCAGGCAAAGGAGACTAAGCCCGGAGAATAACCAGCACCGCCCTGACTGCTCTTGATTGGTAGCCTCCGGTGACTCTATGAGATTACTGAATGTGTAGTTAATTCGATCGACTTCTTTGCGACTCAAAGCCACAGCTGCAATACCGTTCTTGGTCACCGCGTTCAACGCAAGAAGATTCTTAGGGTCCCTATCAAAAGAGGCCAAAAATCGCTTAATATCCTCGTTCGTGACACTTTTCTTCATAATATTTCCCGACCATTTGGGAAACCTTAACTTAGATATCGATCGAACTAAGTTAAAGTTTTTGACCAAGTCTGAAGTCGCGCGCTTGACGCCGCCGGGCGAATTTGGCCCGCCCTTAACCACCTTTCTTTTTTGTTTTTCATGCAGCTTGCAAAGACAAAGCCCCAAGGTGGTGTCACATAGAAGTATGAAGCATGTTAGGTGTGGTAAAGAAAAGGAGGGTGAGATGTTGCTAGTTGTTTTGATATTCATAGTATATGGTGGTTGTTTCGCTTGGGCCGAGGTTGATTATCCATGAAAGAGTGGAACCTACTATTGTGGCTTGGGGCGTCGATGTGACTAGATTGCTGCCATAGATATCTTGTTGGATCAGGATTTGAATGTTTGTTGTTTTGTAGTTTGTGACTGTTAGGTTTATTCCTTGATCCCAATAATTGCCTTGGGTTACTGATTTTGTCACTGTTGAAATGACTTTGATGTCAGGAGCGCTGCTGACGACGAGGATGCTTTCCGCGTTCACGGGTGTGTAGCTGAGGGCGTCTTCTCCGATCCAGACATTGCCCCGGTAAAATTCGACGTTTCCTGTTGCAAGCGGTTGGCTTGTCGTGTCATTTAGGTGATAACGGTTTTGGACGTCACCTGATGACCAATAGTATTCTTGGCGTAAGCCGACAGTGCCGTTGAACAGCGGGATTTTTATGGTTGTGCCTGCTTGGAACGAGACTTTTGAGTTGTATCTGTATTCGTGATATTCGTCTGTTGTGGTTGGTGAGAAGCCGAATGCAATTTCAGAGGCTGTGATGCTCGGTTCGTGAATGTAGGCATTCGCTTCGATTGTTGGGTCGTAGTAGTAGATGATGTGGGGACCGCCGCTCACCAGGATTAGGTTAAAGTTGTTCCAGTTTTCAACGTTTTGTATTGTTGCCCAGCATTGAAGTTGGGATGTGTCTAGGTCGACTAGATAAGTTGGGTTCCATTGGGGGCCTCGCATGAGGTAGGTGACGTTCATTTGGTACGTTCCTGGAGCGGAGTCTGTTGTAACGTTGACGAGTATGTTTGGTCCTTGAATTTGGACCACTTCGTTCAGGGTTATTTTTGTTATGCTTGCGGTTGGAATCATGATGGTTGCATTGTTGACTTCTAAGAGCAGCATTGTGTTCCAATCTATGAATTTGCCTGTGTATTCTCCGTCTTGGGTTGTGACGGTTATTGTGTCGCCACTGTTGATTAAAGGATAATTTGCGTTGCTTGTTGTGATTTGGAGGACGTCGATTCCCGAAACAGTTAACGTATCGGTTAAGGCGCCGGATGGAAGATAGAATTGAATGTTGTTATTGCCGTTCCCAACCGTGACCGTTTGCGCATACTGTATGAATGTGACTCCGTTTCCATAAACGGTGACGACATCTGCTGCGTTATCGCCTGTGCCCGTTGAAGCATTGATGGAGTTTGTCTGCTGGAGCACTGAAGCTGCAAAGACAACTCCAACTGTGCAAACTGCCAGAACGCAGAGAAGCGCTAGTGCTTTTCTTGCCGAAATATGCATAAAATTATTCATTCTCTCAAACCTTCTTAAACATCTAACATGCAACGTGTGGACGTTCCTTTTTATTCCATGCATTAGTACACTCTGTTCTAGAAACTGGACAGTTAATGCTAATGGAGAATTTTCCAGAACGCGCGCCGAGCTCTGTTGAAGGAAGTGGAGGCGAATCAGGCGTGAAGAATCACGGTTAGAGTTGTGGGTTCTTTCGGTTAGCGCGCGCTAGGCTGGCATGCAGGCTCCTTCTAACAGGACAAAATATCCGAATAGACATTTGAGACGACTTACCCATAACCATTAAATCGTCTGGCATGGTAATGGATGAGAACAATCAGCGCGATGGCATTTGGGAGTTGGATTTGACTCATGAGAGACGTGGAGTTAAGGCTCGTTTCAGAACTTATGAAGAACAGTCGCAGGAGTGACAGGGAACTGGCCAAGGCGTTGGGGATTTCACAGCCCACTGTCAGTAAGTTGATCGGCAGACTTGAGAAAGAGGGAGTTATCAAAGAATACACTATGGTGCCCGATTTCTGCAAGCTGGGTTTCAATTTGATGGCTATCATCATGTATAATTTGAAACCCATTTCTCCCGCGGAATTAAGGGAGGTGCACGAAGCAGCGCATGAATTAGACAATAAAGAGCGTCGCCCGTACCTGTTGGTTATGGATGGAATAGGGCTGGAGAAGGAGCTTGTAGTCATCACTTTCCACAAAGACTATGGAGACTATGACAATTACATGAGAAGCATAAAGGAAGCTGTGGGTTCTAAGATGAAAGCCTTCATGAACATGAAGGGCATCGAAGGTTTTCTTATAGACTTAAACTACAAAAACCATTATCAACCAATAACGTTCTCAAGAGTGGCTGCTAACCTTCAGACGGAAGAGAAAAAGAAGTAATGATAGACGCTTGAATGAACTGCGACTGTGATAACTCAAACAGATTCAACAAAGAAAAAGACATCGGACTCGTTCTAGGTTAGGGAACTATTTTCTACTCTCTCGAGCCGGGGGGAATAGTCGTGGAAAGACCACTGCAACAAGAAAGCGTTGGTTGCTTACGCTGGAGTTAGCCATTCCTCATGTTTCTGCACTTCTCCAGCTACTATGTCTGCATAGTGTGCCGCTATGCGCCTCGTCACGGATCCTGGATACTCTTTGCCTAGGGGCAAGTCGTCTATGCTGGTTATCGGCGTGATTTCTCCACCAGTTCCGCATAAGAAGACTTCATCAGAAGCATAAAGCTCAACGCGCGCAACATCTCTCACTTCAACTGAAATGCCAAGATCTTCCGGTATAATCTTAAGAAGCGTCTCTCTCGTGATGCTTTCGAGAATTGATGCAGTTACTGGGGGAGTTATCACTTTCCCATTTCTCACCGCCATAATGCAGGCACCCGTTCCTTCGCTGACAAAACCCCTGTTATCCAGAAATATCGCGCCGTCATAACCCATCCTTGTGGCTTCTCTGAGGGCTAACGCAGAATTGCCGTAATTCGCCCAGGTCTTCGCTTGGGGAGGAAGTGCGTCGGAAGCGATCCGCCTCCAACTGCTAATTATGAACCTGCGGTTCTTAGAAAACTGCAGATTGTCTTTACCCAACACCGTCTCGAATGTCCAAATGGGAATTACAATGTGAACCTCTCCAGGTACCCCAGCCTTTGGCCAAATTCTGGGTTGAATGTAAACGTTCGTTTTGAAACCATTTGCCCTGATAGTCTTCCTCGTGGCCTCCAACAACTCCTCGTCAGTGTAAGGTATTTTCATCCCACAGACGGCCGCAGACCGCCGTAGCCGATCAACGTGAGGCTTCCATTGAAAAATGTTCAAACTTCCCCTGCCATTGACATCATTTTTCACATAAGCCTTTATTCCCTCAAAAATGCCAAGATGCACGGGCTCCATAGCAGAGACAAGCGCCTTTTCAGTCTCGATGACCTCACCGTTCATCCAACAGAAACCTGCACCATGAAACGCAGCAGACATAAGATGAAAACCCCTCAAACAAAATCTATGCTCGGCACCCATTCTATTTATGAGTTTTGATGCGACAGATCAACGCGCACCCACTCCTAGCAGAGATAGCAATTGGACCAGACTTCATTTGGGTGCTAATCCCCTCGGTCCTATCATATTCTGTGGAGGAATTGAACTCGAACACTTTTAGGTCTGAGCCCCATGAGAATTGAGCCACATTTTCAATGTTCCTTAGTTTTTTTGGGGTTCTCCAGTTTAGCGCGTGCTAGCAAATCCACCAGAAGCAGAATGGCTTCAGATGTGTTTTTAACATGGAGTCTGAACTTGTCGCCCGTTTGTGTGATCTTGTTTACATAGTCTAAAGCCCGTTAGTCTGGGTTCCAAGTTCTCGGATTGATTGAAGGATACTTCGATTATCTGATGTTTTTCGATTGAGGTCTAGCGTGCTGCTTTGTTGCTTTATTTTATGTTGAGGAATGTACTGCGCGCTATTCTAATTCTCGGCGAGATACAGATACGTGAATATCATGCTCAAGACAAAGGCAGTAATTCCAAGTCTGATAAATGTGAAAAACGGTACTTGATTAAGAAACAAGCTGTCTAGCGGAACTTGATCGATGATTATTCTTGCAACAATATATAACCAGAGAAGAAAAATGTATAATGAGAGTGTAAGGAACAATGCTTTCTTTTTTCTAATAATCTGACCTCCAATGATAGCATTCGTAGTCAAGACCTACTTTGCATTCATCCGCATTAAAAAACATTCACCCGATTTTCATCCTCATCGGAATTGATCAGGTTTTCAGATGCCTAGCTTCTCGATATGCTTTCAATTTCGGGGCAAACCAGTGCGTTAAGGGTTAAATAGTTAGCATTTCTAATTATTAGGAGGTGCAATTGATTTGGTCGTGACTCCACAAGAATCGGCACAGGAGCTGCTCGAAGTGGTTCCTACAGTCATGAGAGATATACGATCTGAGATGCGGAGTCGAAGGCCGTCTGAGTTGACGGTTCCTCAGTTCCGCACATTAGCTTTTGTGAACCGCAAAGAGGGTCCCTCACTCTCGGAGGTGGCGGATCACATGGGGCTCACTCCGCCTTCCACGTGCAGGCTCGTAGACGGTCTTATTGCACGGGGCATGATGACCCGGCAAGGGCATCCCACGGACAGGAGACGCATAAGATTGGCAGTTACACCTCGCGGTTCGAAGATCTTAGAGGCCTCGAGACGCGGGACACTTGCGTATCTGGCGGACAAACTAGATGGTGTAGCCGCTGACGACAGGGCAATCATCGTCAAAGCCATGAAAGCTCTGCGCTCAGTCTTTACAACTGGCCAACAACTAGGAGCTGTGGCGAAGTAAGACGATGCCTATCCTGACAAAAGAGCGAGCGAGCGCTGAGTGATTTTTCGATGCGAAAGATGGCTATGGCTGGTGTATGTTCCGAGTTGCCTTTGGAAGGTAGCGCGCGCGACAAAAGTTGCTTTGCCCGCGATCTCGCGATGAAANGAGGTCACGCTAACTGTGTGGAGAAGGAATGGGTCTGGTGGTTTGAATAAGCGTTGCCAAACCGGTGCTTGATTGGATAGCCAAGATGAAGGTCAAGCGGGACATCCTGAGCTCAGGGAAGGAGTTTAGGACTTTCATGAGATACAACAGGCCCTATATCAAGCACTATGTAGTCATGACCGGGCTGAGCGGTGCCAGGGCTGTCCTCTTCGCGTTCGAGCCCCTTTACCTAGCTTTGATCATCGATAAAGTAATCATTGGAGGTCAGTCGGCCCTCCTTCCCGGTTTAGTTCTCAGTACTATCCTTGCCGTCATGGGCGTTGGATTGTTAACGTTCGCTGAGTCGTTCATGAACAGCTATGTCGCCGAGTGGCAGACAAGAGACATCAGGTCGGACTACTTCAAGTCGCTTGAGGAGAAGTCTTTCGGGTTTTTTGACTCCAACGCAGTCGGCGACCTCGTCTCTCGCGCCACGATGGATCTCCAGGCCGTGAACAATTTCGCGGGTAACTGGCCGACCAGCGTCACCGACTCCGTCTTCGTAGTGGCTGCTTGCCTGCTGATTATGATTCCGATAAATCCTGTCTTGACACTGCTGACACTTGCCCCTATGCCCCTCATTATGTATCTCCAGTTTAGGCAGTTCACTCAGGTCCGTCCTCTATTCAGGAAGATGATGCTCATCCTCGGCAAGCTCGGGGCTTACATTCAGCAGAATATCATCGGCATGAAGAATGTAAGGATATTTGAGAGGGAGACGGAGATGCAGGATGGGTTCAAGCAGGTGGAGTCGAAGTACGTTGAAACCGCCATCTCGGCTGGGAGGGTGCAGGCTTTCTATACGCCATCACCTCAAACAATCCTTCAGATCGGCATGACATTCGTCTACGTATACGGCACGAGTCTTCTCCTTGGACCGAACCCAATCCTCCTCGTCGGCAGCCTCATACTATTCGCCACATACATGCAGAGGATTGTCCCCCAGCTCAACTCGTTTGCCAACGTCATTGGTTCTTGGGTAAACGCGTCCGCGAGCCTCGAACGAATAGAGGAGATTGAAGACACCCCGATCGACGTTAGGGACTCGCCTAACGCCAGGGACATCACCATCGAGCGGGGTGAAGTCGAGTTCAATAACGTCAACTTCGGTTACACCAGCGGCATCGATGTGCTCACCAATGTCAGCTTCAAAGCGGAAGCCGGGGAGAAGATAGCCATACTCGGCTGCACTGGTTCTGGCAAAACCTCTCTCATTAACCTCATTCCCAGGTTCTACGATGTTAAGTCAGGAAGCATAAAGATCGATGGTGTAGACGTCAAGGAGTACAAGCTTGCGTCCCTGCAAAAACAGGTCGGATTAGTACTGCAGGACGTCCTCCTCTTTACGGGCACTATCTATAGCAACATATCGTTAGGCAAGGCTGACGCGACCATAGAGGAAGTCATAACCGCTGCGAAGCTCGCGAGGATACACGACTTCGTCGACTCCCTTCCTGACAAGTACAATAGCGTGGTCGGGGAGAGGGGCATAACCCTCTCGGGTGGGCAGAAGCAGAGGATAACCATTGCCAGGGCGATCCTGACGAACCCAAAGATACTGATCCTAGACGACTCATTATCCTTCGTTGATGCCAGAACGGAGCAGGAGATCCAGCAGGCGCTTGAGGAGGCGATGAAGGGGCGGACGACCTTTATTATCGCCCAGAGGCTCTCCACGATTAAGAACGCTGATAAGATAATGGTCCTTCAGGAGGGCAGGGTAGCCGAATTCGGCACCCACGGCGAACTCATGGCCAAGGCGGGCCTCTACAAGAGAGTGTACGAGACCCAGTTCCTCGAGAAGACCCCCAGTGCATGCGGCCAGGAGGTGCCCTAGATGGCGGTTTCCGGTGGAGGGGGCGCAGGAGGACCTAGCGGCTACGGCGTCTTCTCGACGATAGGCGAAGCCCAAAAGAAGCGAAACACCAAGGACAGGGATCTTCTCGTCAGGCTTTACAGGTACGCGGTGGGTAATCGGAGAAACTTTGTCATAGCGACTATGGCTCTCGTCGCCAACTCGGCAACGACCGTGATGGTGCCCTACATGAGCAAACTCGTCGTGGACAACATAATCAGTCCCATGAACATGGCTGGCTTCATCTGGTGGATTCCTCTCTTCCTAGCCATAACAGCTGGCTATTACTATACGCAGTATGTCTCGACTTGGCAGATAAGGATCCTTGGCGAGAACACTGTCGCCAGGATAAGGCAGGACATAATGTCTAGGCTGCAGATTATCTCCCTGCGGTACTTCTCCGAGGGAGAGACGGGGAGAATAATAGCCAGGCCTATTAACGACGCAAACAATGTCAGGATGTTCTTCAGGATGGGGTTCACCAGTATTGTACAGAACGCGGGGGCCCTCTTCTTAGGCATCGCAGTAATATTCTTCTTAAACGTGAAACTCGCCTTACTCGCCATAGCGATTATGCCCATAGCGGCGATAGCAACCTACTACCTCGGGATTCTGTCGAGGAAATACAACAGGGCCGCCTTCCTGAACACGTCGGGGATGATCTCAACTTTGCAGGAGAGTCTCTCAGGGATGAAGGTCATCAAGTCATTCGTTCAACTCGACAGATTCCACAAACAATTCAATGATGAGCAGGACAAGGTCGTGAAGCAGCGGATCCTAGCGGTGCTCGTCTCATCCATCTATCAGCCGGTCGTCTATGCTATCAGGGTCACTGGAACCGCCCTGGTCCTTTGGTACGGGGCGATGATGACGATGAATGGCCAGATAACCCTGGGAACATTCGTCGCCTTCACTGCGTTCCAGATTATGTTCTTCAACCCGATACTGGCACTCGTTCAGGCATATGATCAGTACCAGCAGGCCATGTCCGCGACCGAGAGGATGTTCGATCTCATCGACACAAAACCAGAGGTAGAAGATCCGCCAGATGACACGGCAGTTCAAGTGGGAAAGTCAGAGAAGCTCATCTCAGAGAATGTTACCTTCGGCTACGAGCCCAAGATACCTGTTATAAACGACATCAACTTCGAGATAGACCACGAGACACCGAAGCTTGCAATAGTCGGACCCACCGGCGCCGGGAAGAGCACGATCATCAACCTGATATCAAGGTTCTACGACCCGCTCGACGGCAGTATCAAACTGAATGACCAGGACATCAGGAACCTAAGGATCTCCGACCTGCGGAGCCACCAAAGCATTGTACTCCAAGACTCCTACCTATTCCCCATGTGCATCAGAGACAACATCCGCTTCGGAAAGCCTGAGGCAACCGAGGAGATGGTCATTGAGGCAGCGAAGATGGTGGGGGCTCACGACTTCATTATGAACCTGCCTGGAAGATACGACTACATCATCCAGGAGGGATCTTCAAACATCTCCATCGGACAGAGGCAGCTGATAAGCTTTGCAAGGGCAATCCTCACCAACCCGGACATCCTCATCCTAGACGAAGCCACATCTAGCATCGACCCCTACACTGAGCTCGTCATACAGAATGCCCTAAAAAATCTCTTGTCGAACAGGCTAGTCATCATCATCGCCCACAGACTCTCGACCATAAGGCTCTGCGACGAGATCGTAGCGATCGATCACGGACTGATAGTAGAGAAGGGAACTCATGGAGAGCTGATGAAGGCAGGCGGAATATACTCCTCTTTCTATAAGATGCAGTTTAAAGAAGAGGCAGGGGTTAACATCGAGTATGGGGATCCATCCTAATATCCCTTGCATCTTAACACGCGCTAAGTTAGGTTCACACTTTCTATAGTTTCCCCATTTTCTTGATAGACTTGATGAACTCCTCGGGGTTCATCGGGGTGATGAGATAAATGCCCTGCTTGGCTTCTATCAGCACACCGTCTCTGAAGTTAGTTATGATCGCGAATGCCTTGTCAAAGCTGGGAAAATAACAGTATCCTCCGTAGTCGCTTGCTCCGAATAGCCTGATGCCAAAAGGAATCAGCGTTTTTTCAGCAGATTGTATCGTATCCAAGGAAATCTTTTTCGTGCCGCCGGCTGCTGAACCTCTGATTCCCCATTTCTGTATTCTTAACTGCTTAGGGTAGCATACGCTGAAAATTCTTCCACAAATCATATGAATTGATTCAATCAAACTGTAAACTGAATATGGAAGTGGCATAGGATGAACAGAGCTGTTTTTGCTTTGGTTGCGATTCTGTTTTTGCTTTCCGTATCGTCAATATCAGGATTGATTCAAACAGTCAAGGCAGATAGCGGAACCATTTACATCAACGCTGNCGGAAGCATTACACCGTCAACTGCTCCTATTCACGTGGTAGATAATATCACATACACTTTAACTGGGAACATCACCGCCAATGCTGATGGAATTGTGATTGTGAGGAACAACATTGTTTTGAACGGGGCAGGCTACACCGTGACGGGAAGCGGAAATGGACCCGAGAGCTGGAACGGAACAACGCTCACGAACGTAAGCAACGTGACAGTAAGAAACGTCACGGTCAAAAGCTTCACAAATGGCATTTGGCTAGTTAATTCTTCTAATAGTACTTTGTCTGGCAACAACGTTGCAAACAACTACTATGGCATCTGGCTCTGGGGTTCCTCTAACAATGTTTTGTCTGGAAACAACGTCACGGCAAACAGCAACAATGGTATTTGGCTCGACTCTTCTTCTGGTAACACTTTGTCTGGCAACAACGTCACAGCAAACAACGACTATTGCATTTGGGCCGACCACAATTCTTCCAACAATACAATTTACCAAAACAATTTCATAAACAACACCTACCAAGTTTATTCTTCAAACTTAACTAACGTTTGGGATAATGGAAGCGTGGGTAACTACTGGAGCGACTATCTGACAAAATATCCGAACGCCACTCAGATTGACAGCTCAGGCGTCTGGAGCACGCCTTACCTAATCGACACNAACAATACTGACAATTATCCGCTTACGGTTCCAATAGTAGTGATTCCAGAGTTTCCATCGATTCAAGCCACGATATTCTTCATGCTATTTATACTCTTAGCAGTTGCATTCTACAAGAAGAAAGGCGTGAAAACAAGCCAAAGTTAGCGCGTGCTGGGATGGTTTGAATGCAGTCTGCCTTTAGGTCGCGCGGTTTGATGAGGATAATATCGTTTGCCCAGATTGTTCTTGCGTTGGCGGGTTTGGCGTTGTTGTTTGGGACTCCGTGGGCCTATTATCGGGTTTATGGGCAAATCGGTTATTATAATGGTTATCGCTATTATAGCGTTTGGTATAATGCGCCGAATAATGCCGCGATGGGATTGCTTACTGCTGGCTTCACAGTCCTGTCTATTTTCATTGCGCTTTTTGGTCTTGGATGGGGTTGGTTATCTTCAAATCAGACTGCAACGAAATATGCCAAGTTGACGATGGTCTTTGGGATTCTTGCTATCGTGCTCTCTGCAATTGCAGCAGCTGTCATAGCTGCGCAAGAAGCTTCCATATACCCGGATGCTGCGGCCGCCGGCAATGTGTCTTGGTCGTTGAGCACGGCCATAACCGGTTTTCTGGTTGGAGGCTTCCTTTTCATGGTAATTGGCTTTATCGGAACCCGCATGACAAGAATTGCTGAGGTGCCTCCGCCACCAGCTCCACCTCCACCGCCTAGTTAGAAGTGTAGCGCGCGCTGAGTTTGACGCGAACTACACGCATTCTGAATTCATATTAAGGATTCATAAGGGTTATACATACTTGAATGTGTAATGTTGTTTCACAAATACGCAGAACTGGAATGTGTATTAAATGAAAAATATCGCNGTGGTTTCCTAAATGCGGAAATTGTTGCGTAGGCTGCTAACCGAGGCTGTGCCTAGGATTCAGCGAAAGTTTACGTGCCAACAGCCTGAGTATGCTGGGTTCGAGGTTGGTTTTGGCACTTATGGGTCTCCTCGTATTCTCATGGACTATCCTAATGAAGCAAAACTTACAATCGGCAAATACTGTTCAATTGCAGGAAACGTTTGGATACTATTAGGAGCGGAACATAGGCTAGATTGGGTGACTACTTATCCTTTTGACCAGCTCTTTGAAGAGTTTAAAACATGCGCTGATAGTCATAAGACAAAGGGCGATGTTGTAGTAGGTAATGACGTGTGGATTGGAATGAACGCTGTAATCCTGTCAGGCGTTAAGATTGGAGATGGTGCGGTTGTGGGTGCGGGGACTGTGGTATCGAGGAATGTTCCCCCTTATGCTGTGGTTGCGGGAAATCCCTTCAACATAATCAAGTATCGGTTTGTTCCTGAAGTTGTGGAGCAACTGTTGGAGTTGAAGTGGTGGGATTGGACTTTTGAGGAGATTAAGCGCTATCGGCACTTGTTGTTAAGTGGTGACATTGAGGAACTGATGGAAAGATGTGAGAGAGCGAAGTTTTCTTCTGTGAAGGTCTTTCACAGGGAAAGGAAGAAGCTGAGTCAGCAGACGAGAGAACCTAGTGGTGAAGTTCCTTTGTGTGTGAACCAAATCTGAAGTGCATGCTACGATCGCGCGCGCTAAAAACAAGGATATTTAGGGCCAACTAGTAGTAGTAGTCGACTGCTACTATTACTTACCCTATATAGTCTTGGATTTTTCTCCATTTATTTTTCCCCTTATTTTTT
>JGI26339J46600_10000327_pt1 | contig 16320 bp, 17 predicted proteins | sample BogFormECP12_OM1_FD_46600 | JGI IMG/M metagenome (IMG submission 46600) | reverse complement strand
CCAACCTCTGCATCGGTTCACCTCCCGGACCATTCTAGGCCCGAGAGGGTCGGGAATTCAATTTTATTATGCGGCATTACTTATGACGCCGCGTTTAACAAGCAGGGCCGGTGAAGAAGAATTGCCGATTGACGACTGCCGATTGACGATTGCAAGCGGGGCTCAGTGACGATTGTGGATGGCCTATTGAAAGGGTCTCGTGGCTTGCCTACTGACCTCTTTCAATCGTCAATCGGCAATCGGCAATTCTCTGTTGGTGGCCGTAGCCGACTCCAAAATTGGTTGGCAGAGGCGTTTGTAAAGAACTGAGTGTTACGGCATACTAGCACTCGGCGCTCGCTGCGGTTGGAAAGGCGGTTCATGAATACAGTTCTCACCGATATCGTGGTAGTAATAGTGGTCCTGGGCTTCATGATCTTCATCCACGAAGCGGGACACTTCCTGGCGGCCAAAGCGTTTGGGATTCGCGTCCTCATCTTCTCGTTCGGCTTCGGCAAGCGGCTTTTCGGCATCAAGCGGGGTGACACCGACTACCGCGTGAGCGCGCTCCCATTGGGCGGTTACGTGAAGATGGCGGGCGACGATCCCAGCGACGTCCATCACGACGATCCCGGCGAGTTCCTCTCACGGCCCCGTTGGCAACGATTTGTGGTGATCGTCATGGGACCGGTGATGAACATCCTGCTGGCCGTGGTGCTGCTGGCGTGCTTGTATCACTACCACTTCCAGAAGCCCGCCTTCGAGGAGCAGCCGGCGGTAGTGGGAGAGATTGAGCCCGGTTCCGCGGCCGAGGCGGCGGGCGTCCGTCCGGGAGACCTGATTGCGAAGCTGGACGGATTGAAGAACCCCAAATGGGAGGATGTGGAGATCAAAACCTTGATGTCGGCGGGGGAAACACTTCCCGTCGAGATTGTGCGCGACGGACAACCTTTGCGTTTGGAGGTGAAGCCTAAGGCGGAGGGTCCCGACCGACTGGGGAACGCGGGTTGGGCGGCGTGCGTCCCCGCGGTAGTGGGCGAGGTTGATAGCGGCCGGCCGGCGGCAAAGGCCGGAGTGATGCCAGGCGATCTCATCGTCAGCATGAACGGCCAACCCATCGCGTGTTGGCAGGACGTGGTTCCGGCGCTCAAGGCTGCCAACGCAGGGCTTAACGCCCACAATGGCGATGTGGGCCGGCCGGCGGACCTGGCCGTCCAGCGCAACGGAGCGACAGTTCACCTTCGATTGACGGCGGTCTATGGCGAGGTTCAAGGAGTGGAAAAGTGGTACGTCGGGATTCTCCCGCGTAATTTAATGGTGGTGCGACAGCTTCCCTGGGACAAGGCCATCGAAGCGTCGGTGGGCGATAATGTTCGCAATTGCGTGGTCACCTTCGACACCATCGGCAAGATCCTCACCCGGAAGATGTCGGCGCGCTCGCTTTCGAGTCCGATTGGTATCGCCCAGTACGCCGGTGAGGCCTATCGCGCCGGATTCTCTGATTTGCTGCTGGTGGCAGCTTTCATCAGCCTCCAGTTGGGAATCTTCAACCTGCTGCCGATCCCGGTGCTGGACGGAGGCCAGATCCTGTTGCTGCTCATCGAAGCCGTCATTCGCCGGGACCTCAGTGTGGCGGTGAAGGAGCGCATCTTGCAGGCCGGAATTGCATTCCTGCTGCTGCTGGTCGCATTCACGGTGTATAACGACATCGTGAAGATCGTGAGACCGGGTTAGGCGGTTGTCGGTTCTCAGTTTTCATAGACGGGGCGTGGAAATGGACATTGAAGGCACCATTCAATTCATCATCGGGCAACAAGGGCAGTTCGTCGCCGATATTCATTTGTTGCAGCAAAGCCAGAGCACGATAGCCGCCCAAGTGGAGAGGCTGGCGGACAAAGTGGACAAGCTGGCCGACGTGGTGAAGAACCACGATGATGGTTTTTACGTGCAGAGCGCGACGATAAACCGGCTTGAGGACCACCTAGAGGATTACATCGAGCGGCAAGGATGGCTGTTCGAAGGTCACAAGCAACTGACCGAGAAGCTCGATCGACTGGCGGACTCGCAGCAGTGGACGGATGCCACGGTGGGCAAGCTGGTGGCGGCGGTGGAGGACTTCATTCGCCGGTATGGTCACAACGGCCACGAGCCGGCGTAAGTCGACAGCCAACACTGAGTCTTCGTGGCTTCAACCCAAGCACGCCTGAGAGTGGCAGCAACTAACTGCCGACAACGGGCAAACGACAAACCACCATGAATTTTAGCGACACTGAATACTTCCCGCCCCGGCGCAAAACACGTCCGGTCAAAGTGGGGCCTTACACCATCGGCGGCGATGCTCCGATCGTGGTCCAGTCAATGACCAAAACGGATACGCGCGACGTCGAAAGAACCGTCGAGCAGATCCGCCAGATGGAGGCTGCGGGCTGCGAAATTGTGCGCCTGGCGGTGCCCGATATCGAGGCCGCTCAGGCGCTGGTGGAAATCCGCAAGCTTTGTCCGGATTCTATCCTGGTCTCCGACATTCATTTCCAGTACAAGTTCGCGCTGATGGCGCTTGACGCGGGCATCGACAAGCTGCGCATCAATCCCGGCAACATCGGTGACGCCGAAAAGGTACGCATGGTGGTGCGGCGCGCCAAGGAACAGAAAGTGCCGATTCGCATCGGCGTCAACGCCGGATCGCTGGAGCGGCGACTGATCGAGAAATACGGCTACCCGACGCCGCAGGGCATGGTGGAAAGCGCCCTTTACCACATTCAGATTCTGGAGGATCTCGGGTTCACGGACACCATTGTCTCGCTCAAGGCCTCCAACGTGAAGATGACCGTGGCCGCCTATCGACTGCTCGCGAAACAAGTGGACTACCCCTTCCACCTCGGCATCACCGAGGCCGGCACGCAGTTCTCCGGCACCATCAAGTCCTGCGTGGGAATGGGAATGCTGCTGGCCGAAGGCATCGGCGATACTATCCGCGTTTCGCTGGCCACCGATCCGGTGGAGGAAGTGCGGGTCGCGTACGAGATGCTGAAGTCGCTCGAGTTGCGCAGCCGCGGTCCGGTGGTGATCGCGTGCCCCACGTGCGGCCGCCTGGAAGTGGACCTGTTCAAGATCGCCAAGGAAATCGAAGATGCCACCGGGGGCGTCAAAATGCCGGTCAGCATCGCGGTGATGGGCTGCGCGGTAAACGGTCCCGGCGAAGCGCGCGAGGCCGACCTGGGAGTTGCAGCGGGCCGCGGCAATGGGATGATCTACCGGGAAGGTAAAGCGATCCGCCGCGTCACGGAAGCAGAGATCGTGCCCGCGCTGCTGGAAGAGATCGAGCGCTTCGTCGCCGACAAAACGGCCGGTGTGTCCTCCACCGCGCCGACGCTCGAAGAAACTCCGGTGCACGACAACAATCCCCTGGTCGTGCTGCGGTAGCTGTCTTGACGGCTTATTTCTCCCTCAGTATTCTGTGGAAGGTGCTACCTGGTAACACCCGTCTAGGTATGAGAATGCGTCAAACGTTTACGATCTCCTTGCCTCCGAAGATGGCGGAGCAGGTCGAGAAAACCATGAGGGCGGAACATCGGACGCGTTCGGAGTTGGTCCGTGAAGCGTTGCGGAGGTACATCTCGAATCGACGGTCCCTCGAAGAGACTCCTACCGCCGCTGAACTACGAGCCATTCGCCAGGGTGAGGCCGCCTACCAAAGGGGGGATTCCGTAACCCTGGATGAATACTTACGCGACGTGGACAGTCATCCTCGCCGGCCCCGCCACAAAGTCTCTTAAGCGCATCCCCGCTCGCGATCGAGAGCGGATTCACGCTGTTTTGAAGGAGATGGAAGTGGATCCTTTCCAGGGCGACATCAAGTACCTCAAAGGGCAGAAGGAGAGGCTTCGCCGGCGCGTCGGCGACTGGCACATCTTCTTCCGGCTCGTCCTTGAGCAGAGAAACGTCGTGGTGTCGGCCATCGAGCGCCGAACTTCCACAACGTACTGAGACTCGAGGATTCACTCTGCGCGTGAGGAGGCTCATGCCAACTTTGGACGAACTCGCCTTTCTCGACGCCACTGCCCTCGCCGACCTCGTACGTCGCAAAGAAGTGAAACCGATTGAACTGGTGGACGCGACGATCGAGCGCATCGAGCGCGTGAACCCCAAACTTAATGCGGTAGTGGCACCGATGTACGATCAGGCGCGCGCCGCGGCGCAGGACGACATTCCTGACGGGCCATTCGGTGGCGTTCCGTTTCTGCTCAAGGATTTGGTTGCCGCATATGCCGGCGTGCGCATGACGTCAGGCTCAGCCTTTTTGCGCGACTTCGTTCCCGATCACGACAGCGAGTTGGTGCGCCGCCAGAAGCGCGCCGGCCTGATCGTGGTCGGGAAGACCAACGCTCCCGAGTTCGGCATTCTTTGCACCACGGAGCCGCTTCTGTTCGGGCCCACCCGCAACCCCTGGGACGTCAACCGCACGACGGGCGGATCGAGCGGCGGCTCCGCTGCGGCTGTAGCGGCGGGCATCGTGCCCATGGCGCATGCCAATGATGGCGGCGGGTCGATTCGGATTCCCGCGTCATGCTGCGGGCTTTTTGGGTTGAAGCCGACGCGAGCGCGCAATCCGCTGGGACCCGACTTGGGTGACATGATGGGCGGATTCGTGTGCGAGCACGCGGTCACCCGCAGCGTTCGCGACAGTGCCGCGCTGCTCGACGCTACGGCGGGGCCCGACGTAGGCGATCCTTACTGGGCGCCGCCCCAGGCGCGGCCCTTCCTCCAGGAAGTAGGTGCCGATCCGGGCCGGTTGCGGATTGCGTTCTCCACCAAGTCGCTGACGGGAGTCCCGATCCACGCGGACTGCGTCAAGGCGGTGGAGGATGCGGCGAAGCTTTGCACCGACTTGGGCCACGACGTGGAAGAGGCGGCGCCGGAGATCAACATCTTCTTTCTGCTTCGGGCCTTCAGCGCCGTGTGGTGGTCGGGCGTTGCGGCCGGCATCGATGCTTTTGCTTTCGTCACAGGGCGGGTCCCGGCGCAAGATCAGTTCGAGCCGTTGACTTGGGCCCTCCACGAAAAGGGACACAAGGTGACTGGCTCCGAGTATCTGCTCTCTCAGCTCATGCTTCAGCAAACCGCGCGGAGCGTGGCGCGCTTTATGGAAAAGTATGACATTTGGCTGGCGCCCACACTGGCCGAGCCTCCCGTACCACTGGGAACCTTTGACTCCACGCCGGAGAATCCGATGAAGGCGTGGGACCGCGCGATTGCGTTTGTTCCGGTGACACCGCTGTTCAACCTGACGGGTCAGCCGGCGATGTCGGTGCCGCTCTCCTGGAATGCTCAAGGCTTGCCGGTCGGTGTACACTTCGCCGGGCGCTTTGGCGACGAGGCAACGCTCTTCCGCCTTGCCGCGCAACTTGAGAACGTCCGCCCATGGGCCAACCGCCGACCGCCCGTCTCGGCGTGAAGAGGGGTCTGGCGCCGAACTTTCGTTAGCGATTGCCCAGGGCGCCAGCGCTGGGGCAAGACCGGCAAATTATGGTTTTCTTTTTTTGGGGGCATCTTATCCCAGATTGTGGATAGCGGTTTGGGGCCGCGTGGCTTGTGGGCGCTTCTCTTTCAATCGGCAATCGTCAATCGGCAATCGTCAATCTTTGCTTGTCCTCGGTAAGGCCCGCAAGGCAGGGTCAACTCCGACAACTGCCGACCTATAGCTGCTGGAGAAGCCGAAAGAATCTGAGCGAACGAGCTGCGTCTCTTTGAATCTGCGCCTTGAGCGCGGCGGCATCAGAGAACTTCATCTCGTCGCGCAACCGATAAAGGAACGCCACTTCCATTTCTGTCTCCTTGATCTCGCCGGAGAAATTCAGCAGGTAGGACTCAACGCCCAGCCGATGCTCGCCAAAGGTCGGCTTGTACCCGACATTGGTGACGGAATCGTGGAACTGCTCGCCCAGGCGTGTGCGCGTAACGTAAACCCCCGTCTTGGGAAGCTGCTCGGCGATGGGGGCCAGGTTCAGTGTCGGCACCGTCTGCGCGCGTCCGACACCCAGGCCGTGAACAATGGGACCTTCGACGGAAAAGGGTCGGCCCAAGAGCCGGCCCGCCATCGGCACGCGCCCCTCGGCCACCAGTCCGCGGATGCGGCTGCTAGAAACGCGTTCGTGGCGCAAGTGCAAGATGGGGAGTACCTCAAGCCGGAATCCCTCGGCCAGCGCGAGGTCGCCCAGCAGTTTGACGTCGCCTGCTTGTTGGCGCCCGAAGCGGAAGTTGGGGCCCACCAATACCGAGGCCGCTCGCAAGCGCTCGACGAGGACGGTGCAAACAAATTCGGCGGGCGCCAAGCCGGCCAGATCACGGTCGAAGGCAAGAACCACGAGGCGCTCGATGCCCAGTTGCTCGATCAGCCTTGCCCTTTGTTCGATGGACGTCAGAAGAGCATGAGCCCGGCTGGGCGCCAGGACCATCACCGGATGCGGATCAAAGGTGACGGCTGTCGGCACGACGCCCAATTCTCGGGCCGATTCCACCACCCGGCGGAGCAGCGCTTGATGGGCCAGGTGGACGCCATCGAAGTTGCCGATGGTGACCGAACTCGGCGCCAAGGGTTCGCGAAGCTCCAGAAGATTGCGGATCACAACCATAGTCGCTTTAAGAAACGATGAATGATGAACGATGAACAGAAGAGAAGAAGTCCGTATCTGCGTCAGTTGTCCGTAGTGGTGGACGCCGTTTTTAGCAACGGACAACGCACCACGGACAACGGACGTCTTCTTTTCTGTTCATCGTTCATCATTCATCATTCATGGTTCTCGTTCATCATTTCCCAACTTCAGCTTCAAGCCGTCGTACGCGAGCCGCACATGGGAGGGAAGCGTGGCGTTGGTCTCCTCGTGCCCGAGTTCGTGGGCCATGTGCGTAAAGTACGCCCGGCGCGGCTTGAGTCTTTCCACCCACGCCACCGACTGTTCCAGCGTGGAGTGCGCGGGATGCGGCTTGTGCCTCAGCGCCGCCAGAATAAGCACGTCCAGGCCTTCCAGCAGCGGGACCGTCTCCTCGGGGATGACGCTGAAGTCGGTGACGTAAGCCGCGTCGCGAAAGCGGAAGCCGAGCACTGGCAGGTCGCCGTGCAGGACCTTCAACGGGATCATCCGCTCGCCCCACAATTCAAAGGGCCCCTCGATCAGGTGCGGGTCGAGCCGGGGAATTCCGCCATGGGGGTAGGTCCCCTCGAAGACGTAGGCGAAAATGCGTCGCAGGCTTTCCATCGACCGGCAGTCCGCGTAAATGGGAATGGGCGCGCCCTGACGGTAGTTGAAGGGCCGCACGTCATCAAGCCCGAAGATGTGATCCGCGTGCGTGTGCGTAAAGAGGACGGCGTCCAGACGTTGCAGCCCCTCACGCAGGGCTTGCTGCCGGAAATCCGGCGCCGTATCGATCACCACCGCGCGGCCGTCGAACTCAATCAGGAGGGAGGGGCGAGTGCGCTTGTCGTGAGGGTCGGGAGACGTGCAGACGCGGCAGTGGCAGGCAAGGCTCGGCACGCCCGTGGAAGTCCCGGTCCCTAGGAAAGTCAATCTCATTTCTGCTTTGGCGCGAAGCGTTTGTTGATCTCGACGAAGCTGAGCCGCAGCTCGTACAGGATTTGTTCGAGGAGCCGGGACTCCTTGGCGGTCAGGTTGCCCCGAGTCTTCTTTTGCAGAGTCTCAACGAGGTCGATGGTTCGATGCGCGCCGACCAAGTCGGGCGGAAGCGCCTCGCCGTTGGGCCCGGTCACCAATCCCATTTGCACCAAGGCGCCGGTGTACAACTCCGACAGGAGGCCTGCGAAACCCTCATCAGCGCCCTCGAGAAAATCTTCCGGCGACGGTTCGGGCTCCGGCCGGGGCTGGGGCTCTGGCTGCCGACGCGGCGGCGGGGCTGCGGAAGCCTCCCGTTGCTTCGTGCTTTCCGAGGTCTGCGCAACCGGCGTGCCGTCGGCCGCAAAGCTCCTGCGATCGACTACTTTGAACGTCGGCTCGTCTTTTTCTTCCGGCATACCAACCTCTCCGCGCCTGGCTTGAATCAACTAGTCTATCATAGCCATTGGGTGATTGGGTGATTGGGCCACAAGAGAGTCTAAAGTTGAAAGTCGAAAGTCGAAAATAGAGGCGGGCTTTCAACTTTTGACTTTCGACTTTCGACTCTCAACTCTCCATGCAGTGAATCAATCTCCGGAGCACACGGGAAGTTTCGCCGCCTGCCACGCGGTGATTCCTCCCGCCAAGTCGGCGACGTTCTCGAAGCCGTGCTGCCGCAGGATGCTGGCTCCCATGGCGGAGCGATAACCGCTGGCGCACTGCACCACGATCTTGCGCCCGCGCGGCACCTCCGCCAGGCGCTCGCCCAGGTGATTGAGGGGAATGTGAAGGCTGCCGTCGATCCAGGCTGCCTGCCTCTCGCGCGGCGAGCGCACGTCGAGCACCAGCGGCGGCGGCGCGGCGGCCAGTTCGTCGGCCAGCCGCCGCGCGTCCAGCCGCTCCGTCTGGCGCAGGAGATCGGGACGCCGGTCGAGGGCCGCCATACTGCTATTAAGATAGCCTAGTATATTATCGAACCCGATCCGTCCCAGCCTCGTTTCGGCCTCCTGCTCGCGCCCAGGCTCGGCAATGATAACGATGGGCCGGTCGCGGCGAAGCAGGGTTCCGGCCCAACTGGCGTACTGCCCGCCCAGCCCGATGTTGAGGCTTCCGGCCAGGTGGGCGGCCGCGAAGTACGCCGGATCGCGCACGTCCAGGATCTGTGCGCCGGCCTTTTCCAGCCGCAGCATTTCGTCCAGACCCAAGGGTTGGAGCGCGCGTTCCAGACTTTTCTCCAGCGTCGGGCGCTCCTTGGTATTGAGCACGGCGTCGTAGGTGAAGTAGGGTGGCGCGTCCGGCTGGTCCGCCAGCACCAGGGCGATGAACTCCTCCTTGGCCATCGGTTGCAGCGCGTAGTTGAGGCGGCGCTGGACGCCGATGGTGGAGGAGCTTTCACTCCCCAGTTGCTTTCCGCACAGCGAGCCGGCTCCATGCGCCGGAAAAATGCGGGTCTCGTCGGGAAGGGCCAGCAGTTTCTGATGGAGCGAATCGTAGAGCAGGCTGCCCAGTTCGGCCGCCGACCATCCCAGCGAGGCGCGCAGATCGGGGCGTCCGACGTCGCCGACGAACAGGGTGTCGCCGGTGAGTACGGACTCCGGTTGTCGATCGTCCTTATTGCGGTCGAACACCAGGATGGAGATGGACTCGGGGGTGTGGCCGGGCGTTTCCATCACTTGGAGGCGCACGGCGCCGAAGTCGAGGGTATCGCCGTCTTTCATCGGTACGATAGCGTATTCGGCTTGGGCGCGGCTGCCCAGCCGGATGTCGGAGCCCAGACGGTCGCGAAGCTCCAGGTGACCGGCAATGAAGTCGGCATGGAAGTGGGTCAGGAAGACGTGGCGGATCTTGAGCCCAAGTTGCTCCGCATCGCGGACGTATTGCTCAACGTCGCGTTGCGGATCGACGACGGCCGCCGTGTGCGTCTCCTCGTCCCCGATCAGATAGGACGCGTGCGCCAGACACCCAAGGTAATACTGTTTGAAGATCATGGACACCCTCTTAATCGCTCAATCAGACGATAGTTTCACCCCTCCGCCCGAGAACGTGTGAAAAATTAACCACAGAGGCGCGGAGACACCGAGATTAACAGCGGGATTATGTAAAGATGTCGTTTGTTTCCTAGTCCTTCCCATTTGTCTCTGTGCCTTTGTGTTTCTGTGGTTAAACCTTCCTCGCAGTCATTTATTTCACAGCTTCAGAAGGGCTGCAAGCCTCATCATAGCCGGAATCTCTGGTACCAGGGCGCGGTTGAACGCGCGCCAATTGTTCGTGCATTCAAGCCTTACTCGCCCTATACTAGCCCATGTATCTCCCCGACGAGTTTTCCGAGGTGCGAGGTAACAATGGCCATCGACAAGGTGCTGAATGAAAGGCGCGACGAAATTCTGCGCGTAGCCGGGCGGTTTGGAGCTCGGCAGGTGCGGGTGTTCGGATCGCGCGCGCGGTGAGGGCAGACCCGACAGCGATGTTGACCTGCTCGTCTCGGTCGGCGACCGAGCCAGCCTGTTCGACATTATCGCCATCAAACAAGATCTGGAAGACCTGCTCGGCTGCAAAGTGGACGTGGTCACCGAAGACTCGATCAGCCCTTATCTCCGCGATCGGGTTTTAAGCGAAGCCGTCAGCCTATGAAGGGGGATGAAGTCTATCTCCGGCACATTCTGGATGCCATTGCCCGGATTGAGTCTTACGTTGTCGTGGGTCGCCACGAATTCATGTCGACTCCCCACTGGCAGGATGCGGTGATCCGTCAATTGGAAATCGTCGGCGAGGCCTCCAAGAAGCTGTCCCGCGACTTACGCTCCCGCCACCCTGAAGTCCCGTGGCGGCGGATCGCCGGCCTACGCGACGTTCTGATCCACGACTATATGGGTGTTCGGCTCGCTGCGGTCTGGGAGGTCACCCAGACGAACCTCCCGCTTTTCAAGCGGCCGGTTGACGCCATCTTGACCAGCGTGGGTCCCAAGGAAGATGATTAGCTCTAATCAGCTCAGCCCGATAGGATCTCGGTGCTGCTCGTACCCGTAACCGTAACGACGGGTCCGCCGGAGAGGGTCACGCTTGGAGTCAAGAATTCGCGATGTGGTGTCCTAGTTTGGCCCGGCAGTGACGGCGATTTCGCGGTCGACAAGTTAGGTCCGGGCTGCGGGCCTAAACCCCACGTCCGCGCTACGCTTGCTCCCTCAATTACCCAACGATTTCACCCCTCCGCCCGAAGGGACTGCAAAGCCCATTATAACCGGGATCGGTTAGCCACACCCTCTCAAGCGTCGAAGCCATGGTGGCGGTGGGTCTATGGCGCTGCCGTCGTGCTTGCTTGGAGGCCGCAAAATGAGGTATCGTGTTTTCGCAAAACACGGCTGACGCTCAGCCTCAGAGTTTGCAAATCCGACATGGCAGCTCAAAGCGACCGATATCTTCGAACAATTGGTCAGATATGGGGAGATCAGTACCCTCCTCCCGCCCCGCGGCGCCATTCGTTGATCGAGAAACTTTTGGCCACCCCTATCGTATTCGTTCGCTCCCTGTCGCTCGACAATGCCAGCGCGTGGTTTGAGGAGGATAAGCGGCACACGTTCATGGATCTCTACGTGCTCGTATTCGCGTTCATGCTTACAACGGCGCTGTTCGTGCCAGATCATTTCTGGTTCATCGGCGTTCTGATTGCCGCATACAGGGTCGCCGATATCGTCACTTACCGTCTCTATTTCCTCCTCGTCAAAAGCCAAGCCCGCCCTTGGACTGCAGCGGCACTAAGGCGAAGCTTGGTCATCGTCGTAGTGAATTTTTATGAGACCATCGTTGGTTATGCGATCCTGTACTTGTCTATCGGCCGAATAGTGGCGACGAACGCGTCGCTGCAGCAGCCGTTGACCGCTAGAACGGCCTTCTATTACAGTACCGTGACGGCTGTAACGCTCGGGTACGGCGATTACGTGCCGGGTAACGATTTCTCGCGTATGCTGGTGGTGTCGCAGCTGTTCTGCACCATTTTGTTTCTAATCTTCGTAATACCGGCGCTCGTATCGCTATTCTCTGCAGAGACCAGTTCATGTTAGGAATGCGCCCTTGGGTACCGATATGTCCTCCCACAATTTTGGATGTTTCTACTGCTCCGGCATCTCCACTGATGCGACGGGCGTGTGCCCGGATTGCGGACGGCCAATCGATGTAGGCAGTTTACTTCTGCGGCGGGAAATCGAGGGTTACCGCACTCTTGAAGTACTTGGTCGAGGTTTTTATGGATGGACCGTCAAGGCGGAAGACCCGTACCTGCCATTTTCCCTCAAGTTGATTCCAGCGCACCGGCTTGAGCCCATTCCCTCTAATGATCAAGAAGCGCGGTCCCTGGCCGCGTGTTCGCCACATCGTAATATTGCTCAGTTTTTCCGCAGATTCCCTGCTTCCATTCAAATGGGAAAAGAGACCGTGCCGGTTGTAGTTCTAGTCTTTGAGTTCGTGAAGGACGCTCAGCCCTTGAGCAAGCTACTTCTCGACAACACGGTCTCTCTCTCCAGGAAAGATGTTCAAGATATTCTAATGGGCATTGCGAGTGGGATTGCCAGGATGCATTCCGTCGGGATCTGGCATGACGACCTGCACGATGGAAACATCGTCATCCGTCGAGTCGCAGACGACGAGAACCTCCCCGAGCAGTACGAAGCCAAACTGATTGATTTTGGATCTACCAAGCCGATACGCCTAGATGAACCCGAACACGGCGACCGGGGTGACTATCACTATTTGGCAAAGCACATCTATGCGCTCACGAATCGCTTTGAAAGCGATGTCCGTGAAAAGATAACTCCTGCTGATCGTGCATTCGCAGGCAGGCTGAGAAGGCTTGCTCAAAGGATCGACGATCCCGATATATCGCGTCGTAACCTGGGTCCAGCAGATATCAAAGACGGCCTTCGCCGTGCGCATGAAGAATCGGCGACGGGTTATGAGTTTCCCACCTTCGCGGAGATGAAGGAGCGTTCCTCTGTCTCGTTCGATGAACCCCTACAAAACACAAATGCGCTGAATCTCGCTCCGCAGGATATAGCACTGCTGTTCCGGGATGCGTTGAATTGGCAGACTCGATTTGAAAAAACCGAGACCGTGATAATTCTTGGACCACGTGGGTGCGGGAAGACCATGTTACTCAGGTATCTGTCCACTCAAAGCCAAGCGAGATCCCGAAAGGATGAAAACACATCTGAGGACGTACGCCGTCGCCTAGAAGGCCAGTCGTACATCGGGTTCATCGTAAGCGCCGGCCAACTGCGAACCCCGTTTTTCAGAAGCTCGTATAAGAAGCTTGAAGAAGCCGACGCGCACCGTGCAGAGGAGTTTTGTAGAGAGTTCATCAGTTCTGTGTTTGTTCTTGAGATTGTCCGAACGGTTCTTTGGCTAAAAGCGGAAGGGCTTGCGCAGATTTCAGTCGACGACCTCGATATCCTGGCTTCGACCGTTTTGGACCTTCTGTCAGAGGTGCCTAAAGAGGTGTCGGGTAACGGCAAGGCTACCAAGCTCGAAGACCTCCTGGAAATCGTGGAGCGTCAAATTAGATTCCTCTCGAATATGCGCACCCCTGAGCAGTACTCGCCGTCGATGCTTTCACGTGACGATGCGCTCGAACTTGTCGGGCGCGCTCTCCAGAAGAGTTCCTGGGTGCACACACGCCAAATATGGTTCCTGCTCGATGATTACAGCGTGACTGTGCTGCCCGCCTTTGTTCAGCGTTCTTATAATTCCGTGTTGTTCAATCTCCCGCACACTTTTCGTCTGAAGGTAAGCAGCGAGGGAGAAGGGCCGGTACTCGACGATCATCTCCAACGGAAGTACAAGGAAGGGAGGGAGTTAACGAACGTAAACCTGGGCGAGGTATATTTTTCCGCAAGCGAAAAGGAGGGCAGGACGTTTTTCGAGCAGATACTGGATGCGCGCTTTAAGGAGGTTGGCAAGGGCAGCCTGCGTGATGTTCACACTATATTGTCAGAGCACAAACATTTGCAAGGATTCGGCGAATATATCTGCGCGCAGAAGCGGCCGGGGCTTGCTCAGTTCTACGGATTCGGACTTCTTTGCCACCTCTGTTCTGGCGATGTTAGCTTCATCATCGAGTTACTACATACGTTAGTTGAGGGCCACTGGGGAAAAGCCGTTAAGCCCCTTTCTCCTGCAAGTCAAGACCACATCATCAAGTATTATGCCCAGAGGCAACTGGCTGACCTGAAGCGCATTACAGAGCACGGGGCGGCATTGTACATGTTTGCGGAACGCGTCGGCAGCCTGTTGAAGCAGTATCTGCTCGCTTCCTGCAACAAGGGGGACCCAGATGAAAGGCCTCGAATAGAAATTGAGGGCCCGGAGGCCCTTTCTATGGCGGCCCAGGAAACACACGATTGCCTACTGCGTCACAGCGTCCTAATCGAGGGCGGCACGGGGAAAAGCCGTTCTGGTCTACCAACTAAGAAGCTGTATTTTCGGCGCCTGTTCGCTCCTTGCTTTCCGTTCAGTCCTTCTAGAAAGGGCTGCATTGCGCTAACTGTGCCTCAGTATGAGAAGTGGCTTATCGCCCCGGGGCAGATTCCAAAGGCGCCCATAACTCCCAAAAGGGAGAAAGATCTTTTTGAATGAGGTTCCGATGCATACCGCAGTTGAACAAGAGCTCTGCCAGCAATACTTACGCAAGTCACAAGATGAAATAAGGCTCGACAGCTACCTGAGTAGTCTGCCTGATGAAATGACCGTTGTTGTCGCGCAGGGGTTTGAAGAACGGACCTACGGTGTTCTTAAAGTGTTGTCAGATGCCCGTGTGAGGGTTAAACGCATAGTGATTGCTAGATATATAAACATCGAAGGTATGACAACATAAATACTCAAGAATGCGAAAAGCTTGCGCAACAGGTAGCGCCGAACAATTGGGATGTCATACCCAATTACAATGATGGTGGCTGGGCTCGGAGCGTCTCGCTTGCGAGAACAGACGCGGTTCTGGTAGATATCACTGGCGTCTCCAACAGGGCATTGTTTCGATCGCTAGACCACTTAGAAGCTTCGGGAAAGAAAGTCTTGATTGCATACACGGCGGCAGAACAGTATTGGCCACGAAGAAAAGAGTGGGAAAATCTGAAGGTGCAGCTTGAGGCGCATCAGAGTATTGCTGACATAGTAGATAATCAACAATTTATGTTCGGCTATGAACACAGCGTCGAGTTGGTTCCTGGACATGAGGGTTATGATGGCTCCGGCACGGCACGAGCGCTTGTTGCCTTTTTGCCGTACAAATGCTCCCGGCTCGCTGCGGTTCTTGGCGACGAAGACTATGCCGAAAAGCTATTCATCGCTGGGCGGCCGCTGTCTTCGGAGTTGGAGTGGCGAGTTGAGGCACTCAAGGAGATCAACGAAACTCTCACAAGGGGATCACGCATAGAGGAAATAAGCACCTTTGGATACCGCAATACTGTTGACAAACTTGGTAAATTACTTTTTCGGGACGACTCATTGCTATGGAAGTACGATGTTCATTTCGCTGCAGATGGCTCAAAGCTCCAGACTATCGGTTGCTGGGTGTTTTCTCGGGCTGTCCCGTCGATAACGATGATCACCAGCGTTCCTAAACATTACTACAAGAAGGCTTTTAGCCGAGGCATTGGTCCATCCTGGGTATTTCCTCTGACACAGTTTCGTGCTTAGCCTACAAGCGGCACATTCTGGCCCAACGCCGTTTCACGATTGATTCGAAATGATCGCAGATTTCGAGCGAAGGCTTCGACGAAAAATCCGTGCACATGTGCGCCGCCTCGGCTTCGCAGTGGATCGGCACTGGAAGCTGGAGGCTGGAGACGACTCCAAAACTGCCATCCGAATATTGCATGCCCGCCAGCGTCGAGACCGACTTGAGTCGGCTACGAAATTCCTTGACCAACGCCTCGAAAGAGCGCTGCCGAGCTTTGCTTCTGGCTGTGAGGTCGAGCCTCAGAAGATTCAACCGAGGCTCGAAATCGTACAGTCCGGAACCGACGCATGCGATCTATTCAGAATCGCTAGCCTCACGTGGAGCGTTCCTGTTTCTCAAGGCTACGGCAGGCGAATCCGATTCCTGGTATGGGACGAGTCGAATCACAAGGTCATCGGCATTGCCGCACTTGGAGATCCGGTTTTTAACTTGGGCGTCCGGGACCAGTTTATTGGCTGGGACGCCGAGGCCAGGAGCCACCGCCTAGTCAACCTTATGGATGCATACGTACTGGGAGCGGTACCGCCATACAGTCAGATACTCTGTGGAGAGCTTATTGCCAGCCTCTTAAGAACAACTGACATCCGCGATGCGTTTAGTTCCCGTTACGGCAATTCCCGAGGTGTTATATCAGGGGAGAAGAAGTGTGCGAATTTGGTGATGATCACGACCACGTCTTCTCTGGGGAGGTCATCGGTGTATAACCGTGTATCGCTGGCCGGCATGCGATATCTGGAGCCGATTGGGTTCACGGGTGGCTACGGCCATTTTCACGTAGATGGGGATCTTTTTGGGGATATTGCGGATTCCGGGGCAGGCCGGGCACGATTCCGAAATCATTCCGGGCGCCATTCCGAAATGAAGCCGGGCACGATTCCGGGATGAAGCCGGGCACGATTCCGGGATGAAGCCGGTCACTTTTCGCCGGTGGCCGGAACCCTGACCGAGATCATTTCGGAACGATTTCCACAGCCCTTGCACCGTACGAGACGGGGCAGGGCGAAGGAC
>JGI26339J46600_10000323_pt1 | contig 16441 bp, 14 predicted proteins | sample BogFormECP12_OM1_FD_46600 | JGI IMG/M metagenome (IMG submission 46600) | reverse complement strand
CCTGTCCCTCAACTCCCGAAGTGACCACCGGAACCCCCGAATGCATGAATTCCAACTGCGCCAAGCCAAGAGCCTCTGAACGACTCAAAAGAATGTTAACACGAGAAGCCCCAATGAGAAGCATTTTCTGCCTCTGAGTAATCTCTCCCAAATAGGTTACGTTTCGTAGACTTCTAGCGACCTCAACAACCCTGTTAGCATAAGGCGACTGGCCCTTTCCAGCAACAACAAAATGTATATCCTCCCGATCCTTCAACATTTCGGCCACACGGAGCACAGCAAGTGGGTTCTTCCGTTCCTCAAGACTGCCCAAATAAGCCACTATCTTCTTATCCCCGCCAATCTTGGCCTCTTCCAAAAAACCCTTGACGCAATCGATGCCCGTTGACGAATACTCCTCAAATTCTTCATCATCAACCCCGCCAGGATACAGGAAACACTTGTCAGGCTTTGCACCCATTTTCACCTTNGCCTCCTTCTCCAACGGCGTAACAACCAAGATCAAGTTCGCAGTCGAAAATATCTGTGGAAGCGTAAGCCTGTTCCAAGCGACTCTAAAGGATCTCTCAGTCAAAGAATACCGTTTAGGAGTCGGCTCTTGAAAATGAGACATATGACAGAACACGAGCGGATCTCGGTATCCACCTACCATCTTCATGTACCGCCGCCACTCAATAAACCTGGCAGTTTCCTCCGGACCATTCCACAACGTACTATGCGTAATCAAAACATCCAAATGAAAACTATCCACAATCCTCTCCAAAACCGAGATGAAATCTCTGAAGTTTATCCGACGCGGAGGCCACCTTGCAATGTAACTGTCCACCCTTATCACAGGAACACCAACTTCACGGTCCTGCTCCGTGTACGTGAACCCGCCAGGCTTGGCCAAACTCCCAGAAGAAACCATAACCCCGTCGTGATAATTGCTAGTAATCAGAAAAGCCTCGTGACCTAACTTAATGAATTCCCGCACCATTCTCTGCGCCACAAGCTCCTGCCCCTTGCTCGCACTAGTCTGATACATTATGACCCCAATTCGTTTCTTCAACAACTCAACAACACTCCCCACCAAGATCAACGGATCCAATAGAGTTGGTTTTGATCATAGGAAAATCGCTGCTGAATCGCAAGCCATGCGCTACGAGGCTTCGGAGGAAGTACGAAACATCCTCAAACTTCACAAAGTAATCACATTCAAGACCACTCAACTGAGTTTCACAGTTGATTACGCCTATGCTGATGTTGGAAACTCTGAACGCTGAATTATCCGCCTCCGAATCCCCCAGATACATCACACCCTCACTCACCGCCAATTCGCGAAGCATATTCTGCAACGCTCTGCCTTTGTCTGGGGCAAACGGATACACGTCACAGAACGGTTGATTCTCGTACTTGAAGACCCTCAAACCCAAGAGTTCACAGTAATCTAAAACACGGTCNGCTTCGTTAATCGCCTCCTCAGAATTCTTTGCCCATCGCCAATCCATGCAGAATGCAATTGTACGTCCTTCAGAATCTTGTTTTTCCTCAATTTCGATTCCAGATACCGTCAAATGTAAACCAGCATAGTTGAGAGCTTGAGAAACAGCGGACAGCATAGATTCGAGAGATTCATTTCTCAAGATTCTTTTGCCGACGCGCGTTTCCAGNCCTCCTATCGCGGACCATGCCCAAGCGAAAGGTGTTCTCGACGTTATGAAATGNAAATCCTTCGTAGTTATGATGGACACAGGTATTGACTTGCTAATTTGCTGGAGCATCACACGTGTTTCAAGCGGAACATGGGATTCACTTCTAGCCACCTGAATCGGGCTTATCGTTCCATCGTAATCCGTCACCAAACATCTCACACTCATCCCTTGATATACCCCCTAATGTCGCCCGCTCTTGCCCGCAGAATTCATGTTCAACCTCACTGACCTGGACACACGCGCGTTCCTTGTCGATTTTCGTCCTTCGACTTTTCCCCGACATCAGACAGAAACGCTTTGCCTTCGAGTCCACTTATTCTGTCAGCCAGCCCACAAATTTAAGAATTCTTGACAAGCGCACTAAACCAATTACTCAACTTTGCTAAGAACATAAGCGAAGCTAGTTTTACAAAAACGCAATCTCGTTCTTCGAGCGACTTCTTTTCTTTTTAACTCCAAATGTGTCTGAGAGCCCTCGGCATCTGAAAGCCGACTCTAGATATGGAAAAGGCCCGAGATTACATAGAAGGACGTTTGGCCGCTTGAGGAGGGTTGAGGGATAAGATCTATTAGCGCGAAATACGATGTGAAATATATCCCTATCAGCATGCATAAGACTCCGAGCACTATGAGGACAAGCCCACGGTTTCCCTGCTCACGCTTCCACACGTAGGCTTCCAAAATTATTGCCGCTGAACCAAAGATTTCTGGCACGATCAGTAAGCTTAAGAAGGCACACAAAATCCCAATCGAAGAATACAATCCAACCCGAACTCTCTCCTGAGGATTAATCGGAGTCGACTGCGACCAGGCCGGTTCACCGCTGAAATGCCTACTCTCATGCAGGGAGGGAGAACATTCTTCCTTGTCAGTCAAATCTTCACCCGACACGACGTTACATATCTCGTCACTATTTAACCTTAAGCGCCACAAGAAAGATACGATCGAAACCACAAATATCCAGTACCCCCTAAACATGGCGTAGGCTCAAAAGAGGTTATTCTGACTGGAGAAACTAACCAAGGTCGAGTTCACAAATCTAGACAAGGTAATGTATCCTGAAGCAAAAATCACCAAAGCCCAGATAATTCAACACTACATCAAGATGGCGCCGAGAATGCTCGAAATCCTCAGGAACAGGCCCGTAGTCTTGACTAGATTTCCCAACGGCGTCGAAAAGGAAGGATTCTACGAAAAAGACATGCCAATGGGCACGCCAACATGGGTGAAAACCTTCAAAACATATTCCAAAACAGCCAAACGCACACTCAACTACGTAATATGCAACGACCTCGACACACTCATATGGCTCGCCAACCTCGCCGCTCTCGAGCTACACATAACGCTCTCCCAAACAGACGCACCTGAAAAACCCGACTTCCTTTTCTTCGACATCGACCCACAAGCACCCGCAAACACAAACGAAGTCGCCCAGGTAGCCCTAGCATTGAAGGAAAAACTTGACGAATTAAACCTCAAATCCTACGTGAAAACCTCTGGAAAAAGAGGACTCCACATCCTCGTCCCAATAGCTCGTGACTACTCGTTCGGTCAAACAAGAGAATACGTTCACCAAATCGGAAAACACTTGGCCCAACACTCAGCAGTCATAACCTCAGAGTTCTCCAGAGAAAAAACACCTGGAACAATCTACATCGATTACATGCAGAATTCCCACGGACGAACCATGGTATGCCCCTACAGCCTCAGAGCCACGCCTCAAGCAACCGTCTCATTCCCGTTGGAGTGGAGCATGATTAAGAAAGGGTTAAAACCAGAAGAATTCACCTTGTTCACTGTCGCAAAATCCGAAGGCAACCCTTGGAAGAGATTGCTCGAAGACAAGCAAAAACTCTGAATGTGATTATTTCATGTCAGAAATAGGCACAAGAATATCAAAAAGACCATTCTGGAGCGGAGCCGTAACCATCGGCTTGGTCAACGTGCCCGTCAAACTATACACGATGACTTACGACAAAGCTTTTTCTTTCAGATTCCTCCACAAACAAGACGGCCAACCTCTAAAATACCAGAAAGTATGCGTCAAAGACAATAGCGTCGTGCCATGGGAAGACACCGTACGAGGCTACGAAGTCAGCAAAAAACACTTCATAGTATTCCAAAAAGACGAACTTGACGCTGCGAAACCACAGTCAAGCCAAAAAATCCGAATAGACAAATTCATAGATTACTTCTCAATCGACCCCATATACTTCGAAAAATCCTACATACTCACGCCTGACAAGAGCCAAGAAGCCTATAGCTTACTGTTCACGGCCCTGCAGAAACTCCACAAAGCCGGAGTTGGAAGAATCGCCCTCAGAACCAAAGAATACCCCGTTTTACTGCACGCCTACAAAGGCGCCTTAGTCTTGACGACGCTCAGATACGCAAACGAGATTTCTGACCCAAGCAGCTTCGAAGAACTGAAGACACTCAAAGAGCCCAACAAAAAGGAGCTGGATCTCGCCGTAAAAATAGTGAACGATCTATCAAGCCAATTCAACATAAACGAGTACGAAGACACCTACGCAAAGAGAATTCAAGAATTAATAACGAAAAAACTGAAAGGAGAAAAAATAATCGCCGAGAAACCCGTCAAGGAAGAGGAAGCCAAAGAGCTCATGGTGGCTCTGCAGGAAACCCTCAACCAGCTGAAAACACAATGAACCAATACTACAGGCCTATGCTGGCCCAGCAAGCAGAAAAACCCTTCACTTCAGAAGACTGGATATTCGAAGTCAAATGGGACGGTATAAGAGCCATCAGCTATGTGAACGATGAAATCAGCATTCGAAGCAGAAACAACGTAGAGCTGAAATACAATTTTCCGGAACTCGCAGAACTCAAGAACCTGACAAGCAGAGCTGTGGTCGACGGTGAAATAGTCGTTATGAAACAGCGAAAACCCGACTTCCAAGCCCTCTCTGAACGAACCAAAACAACCTCCATCGAAAACATCAAATACCTGTCACAAACATCACCCGCAACCTACATCCTATTTGACATTCTCGAAAAAGACGGAAAACCCCTCCTAAACCTACCGCTCAACGAGAGAAAGAAACTATTGCAAGAGTATGTGAAAGAAGGAAACCGCATCATATTATCCACTTATGTGGAAGAGCAGGGCGAAACATACTACAGAGCCGCACTGGCAAAAGGCATGGAAGGTATAATGGCCAAGAAAAAAAACAGCCCCTACGAACCCGGCACTCGAAGCGACAACTGGCTGAAAATCAAACCTCTCCTCACCTGCGACTGCGTCATATTCGGCTACACAATCGGCAAAGGAGCCAGAAAGCAAACCTTCGGAGCCCTAATCTTGGGCCTATATGACAAAGCCGGCCCCGTTTACGTCGGCAAAGTTGGAACTGGCTTCACACAGAAAAACATTGAATCAATGCTCAAAACTTTCATGGCCCTCCGAATCGACCACAAAAGCTTGGAAAACGTCGACGCTCCCGAAGAAATCGTGTGGTTGAAACCCGAAATCGCTTGCCAAGTGGCCTATCAAAACGTAACAAACGACCTCAGACTACGAATGCCAAGATTTCTAGGCATAAGACACGACAAGACCCCTTCAGAATGCACATTGAGCCAGATAATCCACGAAAGCCTGCAGCCATACACAGCCAAAAGAGATTTCAACACCACACCCGAACCATCCGCCATCTCTACGAGCCCCGCTAGTGGGGGGCAATCATTTGTAGTTCAGGAACATCATGCTCGAAGACTCCACTACGACTTGAGGCTTGAAAGAAACGGCGTGCTGAAAAGCTGGGCCGTTCCTAAAGGAATACCAGAACAACCAGGCGACAAGAGACTGGCCGTTGAAACAGAAGATCACCCAATAGAATATCGAAGTTTCGAAGGCACCATACCAGAAGGACACTACGGGGCGGGCACAGTGAAAATATTCGACGATGGAACCTACGAAACGAAAGTTTGGAACGAAAACATGATTGAATTCACCCTGAACGGACACAAACTGCACGGAAGATACGTCCTTGCAAGATTCAAGAAAGCAGGGGAAAAACAATGGCTACTCCTAAAGGCGAAAGAAAAACCGTAACCAGAGCGCATGTCGGCACGATGGGCTGGAGCTACACGTTCTGGACAGGAAATCTCTATCCTTCAGGCATGAAACCGAAGGCTTTTCTGGCGGAATACGCCAAACATTTTGACACAGTCGAGCTTGACAACACATTCTACAGAATTCCCTCAACAAACACTGTGAAAGCATGGAAAGAACAGACACCAGAAGGTTTTCTGTTTTCAGCCAAGTTTCCCAGAATCATAACGCACGTCAAAATGCTCCGCTCCTGCGAAACAGAAACAAACATTTTCCTTACCCGAATGACGCAATTGCAGAATAAGCTTGGACCATTACTGCTACAGTTTCCCAGCACTTTCGGCCCAAAACAATTCTCCCTACTGCAAGAGTTCCTGCCGACCCTCCCCAGAGGGGGCTACCGCTATGCCGTCGAAATAAGAAACAAAGCAATTGACAAAGAGAAACTGCACAGTCTTCTGAAAGAAAACGACATATCAATAGTTCTCGTCACGTTACCGATTCTTGAAGAACAGTTGACAGCCGAATTCGTGTACGTGAGGCTCGAAGGCGATAGAAACAGAGTGAATGGAACATTGGGAAAAGCCGAGGTTGACAGAACCGAAGACACATCAAAGTGGGCCTCTCAAATCAAAAGTGTCTTGAAACGGAAAACAGAGGTATTCGCCTACTTCAGCAAGTACTATTCAGGCTACCCTCCGAGCGATGCCCAACAAATTCTAGATCATCTGCATGCGGAAAGCGATTATCAATAACATGAGACCCAGATCTAAGAGTCTCCGTGTCAAGCGCCTGCTCTATAAGCCGCTAGAGAGTACACGACCCGTCGCAGCGTCCATGCTGATAGCCCGTTTTGCTTTTTTCGTTTTATGCCGCACCTTGAGGTCCCATGCAGGCAGCAGAACCAGTTCTGCAGAGTCTGGTTTGATGCCTATCTTCAATTCTAACGTTTGACAAGCGTTTTCCTGGCTCAATTTCATCGTGGGCAACTTGTCAACCTCGCCGGGCATTTTGGAAACGAACGTGAAATGTTTGTCCGCTTCCAGATTTCTCAAGTTCTGATAACTGCTGGAAAGCAGTTTGTGAGATACTATCTCATTTTTCTCCAGAGATATCAAGTCCCCCGTCTCTGCGCTCACATAGTACGTGCGCGTTTCCTCCTTTTTGATAAAGAGCGATCGTGTTTCTTTTTTTCCCTTCACTCTCCAGATGGGCACGTAACGGAACCCAGCATCGTAAACTTCCTCATCCTTACGAAACACACCGCCTTTGAGGAGCGAACTGGCTCTCTTCACAGCCTCAACCTGAGTAAGCATGGGCTGTATCATCAAGATTTCTCCGCTAATTCCTCTGGAAGGATCCAAGTTGAATTCCGACAGCCAATAGACTGTTTCTCCGCCAGCCTTGCTCCGGCCCTTCTTGACTATTCCTGTCTTGACGAGGCCGCTCAATATCTTCGCGGAGTCAACCCGGCTTATCTTCAAGCCTTCGGCAACTGAATCCGCTGGAACTGCTTTCCCTTCTGAACGGAGAAAACGCTGAACCCGTTCTTCCAAAGTCTTGGACGGTTCAAAATGGGCGGCGCTGGTCCATTTCTTCGCAACTGTTGCATGAATATATTTCTCAAAAAAGGCTTTTGATTCCACGGGCACATGCTGTGCCAGGTCTTTCTCGTCCAATGTCAAATGTTTGCTGACTAACCATCGTACATTGAAGTCCACGACGTCTTCGTAAAAATCTGGAGACAACAATAGGAATTCGCCTGTTCGCAGGCTAGGTAGCTTCTGCAGAACGGCTTCGGCATGTGCTGGGTCGATTGACTGGATGATTTTCTGGACCCTCGCGATATCCTGTGTCGTCATCATGCGGCCCAGGCACCATGTGTTGACCTGAGCCAAAGCTTTGTAGTCTATATCCGTGATGTTCTGGGTAGCCGCCACGAGTCCCACACCGTACTTTCTTGCTTGCTTAAACAGGAGCGTGTAAGCGTTCTTCGGAGGTGGATTTCTTGGATAAGGCGGAATATAGGGCGAGATTTCATCAACATAGAAAAGCATTTGCAAATCGTTCGACGGATTCTTCAGCATCCAGCAATAAAGCTCCTTTAGCAGCGTCGCTAGAAAGAATTGTTTGTCGTTCTCAGAATTCAAAGTGTTAAGATATATGATGTTCACAGGCACCTTGCCATCGCTTTTATCCATGAAGAGGCCGATGTCGATTTGAACACCCATCTGAAACATCAGCGAGGAAGTCCCCACAGTCAGAAACCGTAGCTTCCGAGCAATCTCTTCTGGCTCTTTCTTGGCCACCAGGCCCTTCAGAACCCCCGCTACATCCGAGGGAGGGCTCAGAACGATATCCGCAAGCTGACCCATGTCACTGATTCTCTGACGTTGCCGCCACATATATTCAAGAATCGTGAAAATGAAGGCCTTCGTACTCTTTCCAGCGTCAGAGTTCAAATCGTAACCGATGAAACCCGCCAAAGAATCGGCAGTGAGGTCAATGGCCTGCACCGCCTCTTCATCAGAAACCTCGCGCGAGGGAGACTTGAAAGGGTTAACGCTTATTGGAATAGCTCGATTGCTGGCAGGGGTAAATATGGCTATTCGCGCCCTGCTGAAGAATTCCTCCCGCAGTTGAACAGACGTACCATGCTTTGTCAACTCTTCAGGGTCGCCCTTAACGGCCAAAGAAGAAATGTCACCTTGGGGATCAACTATAATAACAGGAATATTGTTCCGAACGGCCTCTTCGATTACGCATTTGCACAGCACCGTCTTGCCTGAACCGCTTCCTCCGAGAGCCATCAAATGCCGTTTAAACGCGTGGATAGGCAAGACAACAGCTGACCCATCCACCACTTTTTTACCCAAAAACAAAGAACCCTCGGTACGCATCTGCTCATCTGCTTCCCTGCTCAACCTTAACTCCTCTCAAAATAACGAACCCAAACAACTTGGGCATCTTCTATTCTACGCTTATCCATTTAACAATTACCATGAAAAAGCGAGCACGTGAATACCGCCAAACTAATTCAATCGAACAACCAGTACAGCGCGCGCTATTATTGGAGAAATAGCCCGTCCGCAATCAAGAAACATCCTTTTTTTCTTGATCTTTGGAAGTTGCCCCGATCATTTTTACTTGTAACGTCAAAAGTAATGTGTATTGTGACAAATCATGTTGAAAAAACAATCTGAAAAGCTCTTCAGAGCTGACTACCTCCGGAAAATGTAACGTCAAAAGTAATGTTGATTGTGACAAATCGAGAATCAGTCAACATAGCTTGCATTCTTTGGCGAATCTATCCTGCATTGAAGTTTTGTGTAATATATTGGACATTTGAGTTCCGTCGCCATCGAGATTCATAACGCAAATTACTTCATCGTTTATCCAAGGAGAAAATTCGAAAATGCTTTATCGGCCACTCGCGATTTAATTGTCCAGAGCAGCGCGCGCCTGCCAATCTGGACTCGAAACTTTTGAGAGGTTTCTCTCTAAGCTAACCACAAAGCCAGTAAGAAGCCCAATAAGAAGGCGATTGAAGAGTAGGGCAGTACATTGAGGATTCCGCGTCCAACATCGTAAATCTTGGGCAAGAACTGCATGGCCTGAGAGAAAAGGCCGCTGTAGGTCACGCTCAAGACGCCGGTCGCTACGAGGATGACGACGAGGGCGACAACAAGCACGAGGAGTTTAAGCACTCTCTTGGCAACGGCGCCCACCAGCAAACCGATTATGAAGGGCACGACAATTGGGACTACCCAAGCGATCTCAGGCGGAATCGACATCGTCTCACCTGATTCTCCATCTGTTGTTGAAATGAAACATAACTGAACCGATAATAAAAGATTCCTACCATCTACGGCTCCGCTCCGCTTCCTCCGGGCAACGCAGAAAGATTTATGAAAACACAACTGCATTACGAATGCGGACCGGGGCAGGCATGCTTTGGGACAACCAGATGGGAAGAAGACTAGCGGATACGCAATCCTTGGGACAAAGCAAAGCTGGGAAGAACCCTGATCTCTAACAGGTTAGAATAATCCAGAAGGTGGCGTACACACGACATCGAAGGTGACGGAATTCGAGGTACTAACGTGGAACAGGACATATAACTTGCTTCTCAGATTAGCTAGGAAAATCCTCAGGAGCGATTTCAAATCCGAAATCATAGTCGGGGTATCGAGGGGAGGCTGGGTTCCTGCCCGAGTACTCTGCGACTTGCTGAGCGCACCTGTTCTGGCAAACATAGGAATCGAATTTTACAAGGGCATAGGGGAAACCAAGCCTTCACCAAGGCTAACTCAGCCACTTTCAACAGCGGTTACTGGCAAGAAAGTGCTTCTAGTCGACGAGGTTGCGGATACTGGACAGACTCTGAAGTTGGCAAGAGAACAAGTCCTGAAAGAAAGTGCGAAGGAAGTAAGAACGGTAACAATGTATACTAAACCGAGAAGCATCATTAAACCAGACTATCAGGGAAAGAAAACGTCGTTCTGGATAGTGTTCCCTTGGGAAACAAAGGAAACCATTCAAGCAGTCACGAAGGACTCGAAATGGAGACTGAGAAAAGAGCTAGACGATCTTGAACATGCTCGGTTGACAGCAAGGCAAACTCAACGATTTCTGAACAAAATCCTCACAGAGGAATATCAAAACAAACAATCGAAGATCAGTTCTTGAAGCTGCAATGTGAACGTCGCAAGTCTTTAATAGAGAGAACCCTGAAAAGATGTTCTTTAGGAGAAAAAGCAAATTGTTTAAGCGTTGGTTAATAGCAGATATCTTAATGTTTGCAATTGCATTGAGCTTCGCAGCTCAAATATGCGTCTTCAATACGACAATGAAACAGAACGCTATGGGAATAGTCTACGGCGACAGTCCACTCGCAGGCGTATACGTCTTCGCAGAAGGAGATAACGGCTCAAGTTACAACATAACTGACAGTTCTGGACATTACACTATGACCACGGGTCTATTAACTGGAACCTATAACGTAAGCACGGAATTTGTTACAGGATATATTGACGACGAAGTAGGCCCCGTAAATGTGACAGCTGGCCAAACCACCCCGAATGTAAACTTAGATTTACAGCTTTCCGGTGGAATTTCAGGCACAGTCACCGACGCGGTGAACCAAAGCGCAATCAACGGTACTGATATCTACGCAGCACTTTCAAATGGAACAGGAACCTTCGGATTTTACGGCATAACAAAATCTGATGGATCATATCTGATAGCGACAAACCTGCCGACAGGAATGTATAACGTCTCGATTTTTCTAGCACCAAAGGGATATATCACTAAAATGACGACAGCAAACGTCACTGCGGGAGTTGAAACCAAGAATGTGAACCTTGCCCTAGCAAGGTCAGGGATCATCTCGGGAAAGGTAGCGGCACCAAACGGCACAGGTCTCTTCGGCATTGAAGTCTTTGCTTCCTCGACCGGTGGTGGCGCATCGTACTTTGGTTATACCACGACAGACTCGGCAGGCAACTACATGATAGCCACAGGTCTAGGAACGGGCAACTACACCGTGGACGCCGATGGCGACGGAAACTTCACATCGTACACTGGCATTGTAGCGGTTACTGCTGGCCAACAGACGAGCAGTATAAACATGGAATTGACCCCTGTCACGACGCCTCCGACACCTTCAGGAACTATCACAGGACGTATAACAGACCAAAGCGGCAACCCAATCAGAAGCGCATCAGTCAGCGCCACTGGCATCAACGGATCCGGTTCAAACGACACCGATAGCAACGGCTACTACAGCATCTCAAGCGGATTGGGAACAGGAAACGACTACAACGTCAGCGCCACAGCATCAGGCTATAATGACACATATTACCCAACCCTCGTCAATGTCATAGTCGACCAGACAACATCCAACATCAACATCCAAATGACTTCGAAGCCAGCACAAAACTACGGAACTATCACAGGCACCATCACAGGAGCTGCAAACCCGATTCCAGAGTTTCAGTACCCACTGATGGCAATGCTTTCCTTGACACTCGTAGCTGCGGTAGCAGGCAAAATGATGCTGAAAACAAAACGCTACAAGAACGCAAACAACGCCACATAGAATCTCTCCTTTTTTTGTGAAACACCCTTCCGCATCAAACATGTGACCCCGCGCCACTTGTCACAGGCCAAAAACAAGTCTCGTTCTCAAATTCCGGCAGAACACTTACATCAAGGCCCTTTCTTTCGAACAGAACGTAGGGGCCCTTTTTCCACCCAGAGAATTTAGCATAGACTTCATTCAGGTTCTCGCAAGGACCCGGAGCAGTCGATTAGAGGAGAAAGGAGAGGTGAAAAAACACGCTCAACTTCTCCGGGTCTCTGCGAGTCTTTCTGGAGGTAATGGGTCTTACAGATTTTCTCAACCTCCAATCACATCTAGCGTCAATAAGCTATTAAGCAGTTTTTCAGAATTTGGCCATAATCCATTCCAAATCTGTTCCACATTCAGACTTATCCCACGAAACCTGGTNCCTGNTGAACCAACGTAGTTGGAAGCAATCTTATCCTTCCGTAAAGTTTGTGTGTGTCATCGCTACTATCAAGCATGTCCATGATTTCAGAGCAGTGATATAGAAACTTCAATCCTTTTGCGGTCGTCTTGAAAACTACTTTTTTATTAACTGACGATTCGTCCAACAGTCCAGTTCCCACCATGAGCTTGAGGTACCCGTTCAACATCAAATAACTCAGCCCCGCCTTCCACATGATATTACTCTTCAATTCGCCACTACGCGACATCTCCAGAACCTCCGCGATTATGGCCACCCGATCCCTTTCCCGCTTCCGCAATCTCATAACCATCTTCTCCCCATGAAAGAAATAAAGTAGTCAGCAATGAACATAATTCTATGTTTTTGTACGTCCGTACAAAACCATTGAACAGCAATGTGCGACGTCAAAAACTTACCCATCAGAAAGCATAATTCGCAGCATATCCAATGATAGCACGGAGAATCCTTCCTTGAAGAAACGATTGCAACCCCACATAATGTGCGGCGTCGGCGACGTTGGCAAATACGTGTTAATCTCAGGAGACCCAAAAAGAATCGAAAAAATCGCAAGCCTCTTCAGCGAAGCAGAGAAAGTGGCCGACTACAGAGGATTCGTAACATACAGTGGCGAACTGGAGGGCACAAAAGTCTCTGCATGTTCAACGGGGATCGGATGCCCATCAGCCGCGATCGTTGTTGAAGAGCTAGCCAACATCGGAGCCGACACGTTCATCCGAGTCGGAACCACAGGCAGCCTGCAACCAGACATAGACATAGGCGACATCATAATTGCCAACGCTGCCGTCCGCTGCGATGGAGCATCAAGAAGCTACGTTCCAGCCGCGTTCCCAGCCGTGGCAGATTGCACCGTTACCCAAGCGCTTCTTGCAGCCGCACGCAAACATAAGCAAGTCATTCATTCTGGCACCGTGTTGACTTCGGATGCATTCTACGGAGACATGGGCACAATGAAGAAATGGAGCAAGTTCAATGTCCTNTCTGTTGAAATGGAGTGCTCCGTGATATTCACGCTTGCAATGCTCAAAAAGTTAAGGGCTGCAGCAATATTGGCCGTGGATAGCTGCCCATTGATTGGGATACAGAAGGGCGAGTTCGAACCAAACGAAAAAAGGGGAGAACTTGATGAACGCGTCCAGAAAGCTATCAAAGAAGAGATACGCATAGCTACGGAAGCAGTTAGCGTCATGGAAAAAGAGAAGAAAAACAAGAACTGAAAAGAAACCGACGCTCTGTTCCTGTTGTAGGAAATCGAAAAGCCGCACTGTAGGGAGAAAACCTTGAAAGAAACAGATGAACCGCCTGAATTTCCAAATCTTCGAAGGTTGAGGTTAGAAGACAAGGCGCTCCTCGATGCCCTTTTCCGACAGATGCAGCCGAATATGTCGGAACTTACCTTCACGAACCTCTTCGTGTGGAACGAAGCCGAACCAGTCCAGCTGGCACGTGCCGGTGACTCGGTGTTGTTGCTGCGCAGGAGAATACTCGACAATAGCGATCTGCTCTTTCCGCCGATCGGAAAACAACCAACCCTACACGTGCTCCAACAAATTGAAAACATCATGACCAAGAATCAACCTGAAACTTCATTTTACGGTGCAGACGCTGAAGAAGCACAGCAACTTGCCAAAGAAGGATACACCGTTAAACCTGATCGCAATAGCTGGGACTACGTTTACTTAACAACCGACCTAGCTAATCTTCCCGGCGACANATACCACTCCAAACGCAACTTCATATCCCGCTGCCTCCAAAACAATAATTGCGAATACAAAACGATCGACTTGGCCGTTGTGAATGACTGCCTCAAACTTCAGACTGAGTGGTGCAACCTACGAAAATGCGACGCGTCCTCAGGTCTCGAAGCAGAGAACAAGGCANTCAAAACCATATTCGACAACTACCAGCAATTAAGCGTTACGGGGGCAGCCATCTACGTCAACGACAAACTCGAAGCCTTCACAATAGCGGAACCACTGAACAACGAGACCGCAGTCATACACTTCGAAAAAGCCAATCCCGAAATCACCGGTCTATACCAGCTCATCAACCAATGGTTCTGCAGAAACGCCCTCACCCCTTTCGCTTACATAAACCGTGAACAAGACCTCGGAATACCAGGTCTCAGAAACGCAAAACAANGCTACCATCCACACCACATGGTCGAAAAATACATTATATCCATTTCCAGCGACCACACATTTCGAAAAACCCCACTTTAAGCGCGCTTTGCGCAGAATCTGCGCAACCTATTCAAGAGACACTCAACGTGTTCTTAGCAATTATTAGGTGNTGGCGTGTCAGAGGATTTTATCAATCAACTCTGTCAGACTATGAAGCACATTTTCCTCTCGACTTTTCNAGGTTCTGTCAATGTGAAAAGCTCTTATTCCTGTTTCCCGNGGCACTTCAAAATCAAAGCGCTTATCGTCTCCAACGTGAACGACTTCACGTGGCGAAACGTTACAGATATCGCACACTTTGAGGTAAGCGGCGACAGTATTTTTTATCAATCTGAAATCAGATGTAGCAGAAAAAATATGTTCAAAATAACGAGTTATCTGCGTGGTTTCAAGCTCAACATTCGCAAATTCCCTTCGCGCGTTAGTCAATACAATCATTCTGAAGCCTCCATCTTTGATATTCTCCAGCACGCGATAGACCTCAGGGAAAACCCTGATTTGGCCTTGAAAAGAACTTATCATTTCTTTTGCAGTAACGCCTAAACAAAGTCTCCTTATCCAATAGCTCAGATCATACCATTCTAACCTCTCCTTACCAACTTTGCCGTATTCGTCAGCCACTTCACGTTTAGCNGCTTCCAACGACATGCCGTTCACAACAGCGTACCGACGAGGCACCCCTTCCAACCACACCGAATTCGCGAAAGACATATCGGTTATCGTCCCGTCCAAATCAAAAGACACCAGCTTCACAACCTTCATCGACTCACCCGCCATTTCACAAAGAAAATGTGTATGCTAAAAGCATGCTGTGTTTTATCGTTTTCCAATTTAACATGATCCAGGACCATCAGCACTAAAAGCTTAAGCCGCTTCTACTTTCTCTCAAAAGACGACGGCGTTAGCAACCGCGGAGCATCAACCTTCCGCGTTAGCCGTCTGCGTAAAACTCTGATTTGCTTGACCAATCTTCTTTACAGGTGCAGTTGATTTCGGCTTCTTCCTAGAGGATATGAGCAATAGCAATGTGAATATTAGGCCGAGGGCGACAGCAACCGCCAAGATCACAGCAAAGACGACGTATGAGAAAGACGGCGATGCCTGAGTTGATGCAGCCGGTTGTGAGGGATCATTTTGGGGGGGATCATTCGCGTTTGTCTGGAACCACTGGTCCCAAAACGGTTTGACCTTTGGTCCCCACGTTATGTTCAGCGGTCCCACTCCGTCTTTGATCTTAGTGAGATGATGAACATTATCTTCTACCTCAGAAACTTGGAAAGTTACCGTTCCTGACGTATAGTTGAACAATCTCTGCCAATCCCATAAGTCGTCAAAGGAATAAGATAAAGGCACTTTGGAGGTATCGTTCCCGATTGTGACACTCACAGTCATCGTGCCATTTTCGCCTCTGAAAAGCGTGTTTTCCCATTCGTAAATAGCTATGAACCAAACAGTCTCTTGCTGCCCCGAGTTTGCTTGTGTATTTGATACTCCACCCTGAATTATCCTTATTTCGTCCCAGATGACGTTGACGCTGTTTGTATCGAAGGCAGTTACGCTTGGGTAAGCATCATCAACGATGGCTGAAGCGCTGATTCTAGATTCATCTACGTGATCCCGTGTTAGGCTATCATTGAATAACGCAGAACCTTTGAACGGCGTCTTATCTGATTCATAGGTGCTGCCGTTCCACGATATGGATGCGGGAGAATCAACATCCACGTAGTTATTAACCATAGATAAAGTGATGTTCACGCGCTCCCATATTATCGTCCTGTTCTGGGCGGTCTGCCAGAACGACGTTACGTTGCCAAACTGAACGCTCTTTATCCAAAAGGTCACTGCTACAGCTGACGTCCTATTGACAGTGAAAGTGGCCCATCCAGTATTATTTACAGAGGCAGCATACTGCTGCTTGTTGTCACTAGATCCAAGAGTCAG